>Ga0209039_10000683_pt1 | contig 32569 bp, 32 predicted proteins | sample BogFormECP12_OM1_FD_188238 | JGI IMG/M metagenome (GOLD analysis project Ga0209039, IMG submission 188238) | Bog forest soil microbial communities from Calvert Island, British Columbia, Canada - ECP12_OM1 (SPAdes) (version 2) | ecosystem: Environmental > Aquatic > Freshwater > Wetlands > Bog ... | reverse complement strand
TTATGTCAACGTTCCTCACGATGCCAAGACCAAGAATTATTTTATCAAATCCTTGTATAGCGACGTTTTTCTGTTTCAGTTTGGTGGCGTTCGTGCCCTTAGAGTCACTCTTTTCTGTTTTAAAGCCGTGCTTTGGTGGCTTAATTCCATTAATCATGGTTTCATGCCTTAGTGCGTTAATCGTGCGTCATGTGATTTAGTGCATTCGTGGAAAAACTCTAAAAAAAATTCGTGATTTCATGGATTTTAATTGTGTTTGTGTTCTGGAACCGCCGGGATGTACGTGTTCCAGGCAACCCGACACAAGACGAAAAAAATAGTTCGGCTAGATCATAAAGAGAAGAATCATAAAAGTAAAAAGAAGTTCACTGGCTTTCAACCATCTTCGAGTACATGAACTCTACGGTTTCCTCTATTTTCGAGGCGGGAATGCCCTTCAGCATGGCCATGGCCGATATGCCCCCGGCACCGACGCCCTCTTTGACAAAGCCCTGCTCATAGGCCTGCAGGCCCTGGAACTTCGATCCCGTGAACGACAGGTTTGCCACCAGCACGGGGATATTTACGTTGGCGCTCTTGAGTATGCCGAACAGGCTCGAGGATCTATCCTCCACGACCCATCTGGTCGTAGATAGCGAGAGGTCGTACTGGCCGAGGTCGCACATCCTGGATAATAAAACGGCCACCGTTGCCATCTGGGTGCCGCCCGCCAGCACTATGGGTATGCCACGTGCTCCCTGCACCAGGCCGATGGTCGCCGCCATCATGGGGTCGCCAACAGCCTCGATGGCCGTTACGGGGTCGCAGGGGCCGTTTATGCCCGCTTTCTTCAGGCCCTCCAGGGCTACCGAGGTCTTCAGCGATTGCGGGTTCTTTTGCATGCTGCTGCTCGTATAATTATTAACGTCCATGCCCATGGCCATGAGCACCCCGAGCGCCGTGGTGGTGCCCGCCGGGATGGTCTCGCCGATGATCAGGTACTCCGACTGGCTGGCGATCTCCTTTCCGACTCGTCTGGCGTTCTCTATGATCTGCCCGGCCCATGGGACAGCCTTGCCGGTCCTGATGTCGGCGCCCGGCCCGTTGCCCACCCGGTAATGGGGCACGACGGGCGAGATCTTGTTGCCTGCGTCCACGTAGAACTCCCGGAAGTCCGACAGCGTCATGGCCGCCCTCGTAATGAGGCCCGGCGTGGGGATGGCCTCCGACGTCATGGCGATATTATCGAGCGTCAGGATCCGGCCGGCATGGACCAGCTCCGCGTCCAGCGGAGGCGTATAGGCCATGAGCTCCGGGCTAGCGCCCGCCACCGTGATGCCCGGTATGCTGGCCGTTTCGGTATAGGCCATCACCAGCACGAAGGAGCCTTTTCCATGTAACTTTTTTGCAAAATTCTCAGCACCGTTATAGTATAGCAGATCATTGTCGGCCATTCTCAAACCTCACTAGCTATGGCATATAGACGCTTAAGTCAAATAAGTTTTACTATACTCAATTAAAATTGATATAAAGACAAAAATTTATGAGCAATACCCTGCTACCTAAGATAATAGAATGAAAGTCGACATGCACATCCATACGGACCGGTCTGACGGGAAGAACTGCCTGCGCGACGTCGTCGAGAACGCCGAGAGCAAAGGCCTGGACCTCATCGCCATAACGGACCACGGCCCGGGCCACGGCAGCGGCATCACCGGGCCCGCCGCATTGGCCACCAAGAATGAGGCCATACTCCTTCAGCGGGGCCATCACATCAAGATACTGGTCGGCATCGAGGCCGAGATCCTGCCGACGGGCGAAGTGCGCCTGGATGGCATGGAAGGCATGGACATCGTGCTCGCTTCGTTCCACGGGGCGCCTTCGACGGGAGCCTATTATGGGGCGGTGCTGAAGGCCGTGGCCGACCCGAGGGTGGATGTACTAGCGCACCATGGCCTGGTGGCCGGCCGGTTTATCCCCGTGCCGGAATATGACCACCGGCTGATCGAATTAATGGCGGAGAACGAGGTGGCCGTCGAGATCAACTCAAAATATGCGCTTCCGTCCTGGGACTTTCTTCAAAAATGTAAGGACGGTGGAATAAAATATACGATCGGCAGCGACGCGCACAGCCTGGCCGACGTGGGCTCGGTCGCCTGGGCCAGGAACACGGCCCGGCACATCTATGGCGACCACGGGCTATTCGTGCCTTAAATGCCTAATCCTTTAGCTTGTTCTTTAGCTCGCCCATGCTGGCATCGGGATGCTTTGACAGGTAGTCGACGGTCTTTGTATTATGGAGCAGGATGCAGTCCTTGCACGTCCATACGGGATAGCCGCGGCCGCTCTTGATCCATTCTCCAAGCAGTGGGTCTTCGCAGGGGTAAAGCGGACAGTAACAATGGGTACAGTCCTGACCCTCGAAGTGGCAGGGGTAATATTCGCACTTGCCTTTGCCACAGTTCTCCCGGGGGTGCTCGATCCAGTAGGGGCCGTTCTTGGCGACGGCGTAGACGAACACCCGGGCCTTATGGTCACCGTTTGCCGTTACCGGATGCTGGCGCTTAATGCCCTCGGCCACGCCCTTTTTCACGCACCGGTAGATGCTCTGGCCGATATCCGTGGCGGTGCCGGAGTACTCGAAACGTATGGGGCCGCATGCTCTAGTATCCCGGCCTTCCATGAGGACGACGATGGCGTCCGTTGTGGTGCCCGTGAAATCGAAGCCCATGTCGAACAGGGTTTTCGATTTCGCCTCCGTCGCCGTAATGACCGTGCTCATCAGCGCGCCCTCGGACATACCGCCGTGGACGACGATGATGACGTTGATGGTGCCGGCCAGCGATTCGTGGCACGGGTTACTGATGCCCGCCGTGACGAACACGGTCACCTGCTGGTCCCTTACCACGCAGAGGTTTTCCATGTGCACGGCCGTCAGGAGCGAAAAATAGGGGCCCTCGACGCCCAGCATGGAGGCGATCCCCTCCATGTAACCGGCCGGGTCGTCGTTGTCGAAGTCCATGCCCACCTCGTGGTTCAGGACGGCCCGCACCTGGCGGCGGCCGCCATCGATGCCGGTGCTCAGCCCGTCGAAATCTCCCTTTACGACCAGAGTCCTGTCCAGGACGTAATACCTCAAAGACCCGCACTTCCCGTGTAAAAACGCTTAGTGCCAGTACATTGTCAGATGAGCATAAATACTTAATTACGGCGCCCGTCGGAGGGTAAATTTTTATACAGGGAGCGCATACCTTGTCAAAAAAAATTGATTTAAGTCAATTTATTTTGAGGTTTGAGGATGAATCACAGGAATCTGGCTATTATCGTATCGATTACAATGATGGTCGCCGTGGCCGCGCTCAGCGGCTGTACGGGAAGCTCGCCGCAGCCGTCGCCGACGGCGGCGCCCGCGGGCTCAAATTACCCGATGAACGTCACCGACAATTTCGGGAGGAACATCACGATCCCCAGCCTGCCGGAACGCATCGTTTCGCTGTCGCCGGCAAATACGGAGATACTCTTCGACCTCGGCCTGGGCGACAGGATCGTCGGCGGCACCGACTATGACGACTATCCGGCCGCCGCAAAGAACATCACCCACGTCAGCGGGTTCAGCACCGTAAGCTATGAAAAGATAGCGAACGTCAGCCCCGACCTGATCATCGCCGAGGACACCACCAGCGAGGACGCCGTCGATAAGCTGCAGAGCATGGGCTACCCGGTCATCACGCTCAAGAACAGCAACATGACCATGATCGAGAATAACATCAAGCTCATAGGAAAGGCCACCGGCACCGATGCGAACGCCACGGCGCTCGTCAACGACATCAACGCCCGCATGGATAACATAAGCTCGAAGACCGCGCAGCTTAACGACAGCCAGAAGCCTACGGTCCTGCTGCTCGCCGGGTACGTGCCGGGAGAGGACATCTACGTATACGGCAACGGCACCTACGGCGACGACCTGATCAAGCTGGCCGGAGGAAAGAATGCCGCCGCTGCGCTCACCGACTTCAAGGTGATGACCCCCGAGGTCATGGCCAGTGCCGATCCGGACTATATTATAGTGCCCGTGGACAACATCATGACGACCACCGATGATTTCAACAGCTTCAAGAACGGCAGCCTGGACTGGATGAAGGACATGAAGGCCTATAAGAACGGGCACATCATAATGGTGGACGGCAACCTCATGGAACGCCCCGGGCCCCGGCTTCCGGACGCGGGCCTCGCCATTGCTAAGGCGATCCATCCAGAACTATTCCAATGATCAATATGCCCCCATTGAATTAGGGCCTACATGGGCCCTTTTTTTATTTAAAAAGATTTATCATTATTTTTCATGCAGTTAAACAGTAAACGTTATTTACTCTGAAGTGTTAATCTCGGTGGTAATGATTTACTCCGGAAAAAAAATGTCATGATCATTAGAAAACAACTTTCAGGTTTGGAGCTACATGTTGGAGAAGATGTTTAACCCGGAAAGCGTGGCCGTCATAGGCGCTTCGCATGTGAAAGGTAAGGTGGGCAGGGCGGTCCTCGATAACCTCCTGAACGGTTATGAGGGCAAGATATATCCGATCAACCCGAATTCAACGGAGATCGAGGGCCTTAAGTGCTATAAGACTGTGCTGGATGCGCCGGGGCCCATCGACCTTGCGGTCATCGTCATACCGTCCAAGCTCGTGCCCCAGGCCGTGCGGGAATGCGGCGAGAAGGGCATAAAATTTTTGGTCATTATTTCTGCCGGCTTCAAGGAAGTGGGCGTCGAGGGCTCCAGGCTGGAGAACGAGGTCAAGGAGATCGCACGCTCTTATGGAATGCGCATCGTGGGCCCCAACTGCCTTGGAATATTGAACACGCACACAAAATGCAACGCCTCCTTCGCCAAGAAGATGCCGCCCGCGGGTAACGTCTCCATCATCACCCAGTCGGGCGCGCTGGGAACCGCCATCCTGGACTGGTCGGACGCCACGGACGTGGGCTTCGACTTTTTCGTCAGCCTCGGCAACAAGTCGGACCTGAATGAGATCGATTTCATGGAGGCCTGGAAGAACGACGATAACACCCGCGTCATCCTGGCGTACCTCGAGGGAATTACCGATGGCAAGCGTTTCATAGAAGTGGCCCGGGAGGTTTCTAAGATAAAGCCCGTCATCGTGGTCAAGAGCGGGCGGACGAGCGCGGGCGCAAGGGCCGTGTCCTCGCATACCGGCAGCCTGGCCGGCTCCGATGCGGCATATGATGCGGCGTTCATGCAGTCGGGTGTCATACGCGCCGAGACCATGGGCGAGTTCTTCGACATGGCCGGCGGCTTTTCCGGCCAGCCCATACCGGCCAACGACCGGGTCGCGATCATCACCAACGCCGGCGGGCCGGGCATCCTGGCCACTGATTCCTGCGAGCGCCATGGCCTGAGGCTCGCGACGCTGTCCAAGGAGACCGTGGACACGTTGAAGACCACGCTCCCGGCAGCGGCCAGCTTTTATAACCCGGTCGACGTCCTGGGCGACGCGAGCGCCCACCTCTACAAGTTCGCGCTCGACACGGTCATCAAGGACGAGGGCGTGGACGGCATTCTCGTGTTGGCGACGCCGCAGGCCATGACCGATCCGATCGCCATCGCGGAGGTCATCGCCGAGGCGAGGAAGACCACCAACAAGCCCGTACTACCCTGTTTCATCGGCGGCGTCGTCATGGCCGAGGGCGTGAGGATCCTGAAGGAGGAGGGCATGTATAATTATGACGACCCGGCGAGGGCCGCCTATACCATGCGCATGATGTCCCGCTATCAAAAGATCAGCCAGCGCGTATACCAGGAGCCGAAGCGCTTCGAAGTGGACAAGGAAAAAGTCCGGAAGATCATCGATAACTCGAGGAAGATGGGCATCACCGTGCTGGGCCTGGAGGCGCTGCCGGTGCTCGAGGCATACGGCATACCCACGCTGAAGTACAAGATCGCATCGAGCGTTACCGATGCGTTGAGCGCCGCCAGGGAGATCGGCTATCCTATAGTGATGAAGATCGTCTCGCCGGACATCATCCATAAGTCGGATGTCGGCGGCGTTAAAGTGGGCCTCAGCAGTGACGAGGAACTGGAGAATGCCTATAATAAGATGATGAAGGACGTGACATTAGCCGCGCCTCGCTGTCGCATTAGCGGCGTCCTTATACAACAGATGGCCACGGGCGGCAAAGAGGTCATCCTGGGCACAAACAAGGACCCACAGTTCGGTCCTTTGCTCATGTTCGGCCTGGGCGGCATTTATGTCGAGGTTTTAAAGGACGTCCAGTTCCGGATAGCGCCGCTGCTTGAGAAGGACGCCTACGGCATGATCTATGGCATAAAGACCCACCAGATGCTCGAAGGCACCCGGGGCGAGAAGCCCTCGGACATCGAAAAGCTGGTCGAGTTCCTGGAGAGGCTTTCGCAGCTCGTCGTGGACTTCCCGGATATTTTAGAGCTGGACATCAACCCCGTTAAAGTTTATGAAAAGGGTAGGGGCTGCCTGGCTTTGGACGTGCGCATGGCCATCTCCCCGTGACACGAAAGGCCGGGCGAGAAATAGATACTTATTTCCATAGATCATAATTAACAGGGATAAGAATGGCGAAAGATGAAAAAAGACACATGGTACATCCGCTCACATATAACGAGATCCCCCTGCCGGACGGCAGGGTGCTGGTACTGAAGGAAAGGCTGGAAGTCCCGCTGGAACGACGGCACGATAATGGCATCGTGTGGTATGCCAGCGACGAAGAGCTGGGAGTACACTCATACAGCCATGACCAAAAAGTCGTGGAGCGGGACATAGCCGAGCAGATCGGTAATCTTTATCAATCGTATGTGGAGACTACTCCCCCGACCTCCGGTAAGGCCGAGGATATCGCCAATAAGCTTAGGGGCATGGTCAAGGAAATTCGGAAATAGAAAAAAGATTATTTTATTTTTGCCAGGTACCAATCGCGGAACTGGATCATCGACCTTCTCCGGTGGCTGATCTCGTTCTTTTGCTCCACGGTCATCTCGCCCGCCGGGAACTTCCGGTAGGCAAAGATGGGATCGTAGCCGAAGCCGCCGGTGCCGGTCTCCTCGGTAAGGATATCGCCCCACCAGATGCCCGTAAATGTCGCCGGCTCGTCGCCGGGCTCGCAGTATCCCACGACGGAGCGGAACTCGGCGCGGCGGCCTTCGATGCCCTCCATCAGCTTTAGTATTCCCCTATTTCCCAGGGTCTTCTGGACATAGGACGAATACGGGCCCGGGAAGCCCTTTAACGCGTCGATGAACAGGCCCGAGTCCTCCACGATGACCTCTTTGCGCAGCTGCTCCGCACAATATTTGGCGCCGTAGGCTGCTATCTTGCTCAGGTCGTCTTCCTGAAGCTCAGGATACGCCATGTCCACCTGTTCAATCTCAAAATATTCCTCGAAAAGTTTTTTAGCCTCACGCAGCTTGCCCGCATTCGTGGTGACGAACGTGATCTTCCGCCCTTGCATGATGTGATAAAAGGTTTACATCGCAAAATAAGTTTCTGAAAGCCAAAATATATCTCCGCATAAATAAATATCAAGTTAACGGCTGAAAGCCGGCGGAGTAATGGTCTGAATGAAGTGCGAGGTCAAGAACGGCATCTACTGGGTCGGAGCGATCGACTGGAACATGAGAGACTTCCACGGCTACGATACGCCAAAGGGGTCGAGCTATAACGCTTACTTAATAATGGATGAAAAGATAGCGCTGGTGGACACGGTCAAGGGCGGCTTCTCCGAGGAGATGTTCATGAACATTTCGGAGCTCGCGGATCCGGCGCGCATCGACCATGTCATCGTCAACCACCTGGAAAAGGACCACTCGGGCTCGCTGGAAGAGGTCATGGGCCGTGCGAGGAACGCCACGATATATTGCTCGGCCAGGGCGAAGGCCGGCCTCGTGGACAAGTACGGCGAGCAGTGGGTCATCAACGTCGTAAAGACCGGCGATACGCTCAAGCTGGGAAAAAAGACATTACGATTCACGGAAGTGCCGATGGTCCACTGGCCCGACAGCATGATCACCTATGCCGAGGAGGATAAAGTCCTATTATCCAACGATGCTTTCGGCCAGCATATAGCGACCTCGCAGCGGTTCGAGGACGAGGTCCGGGCCCATATACTATACGATGCACGGGCCTACTACGCTAACATCTTAATGCCGCTCTCCCCCATCATTTCCGAAACCCTGAAAAAATTGCCGGCGCTGAACATCTCGCCGGAGATCATCGCCCCTTCCCACGGCCTCATCTGGCGCAAGGACCCCGGCAGGATCGTTAACGCCTACGTCGAATGGTCCCAGTTTAAGGCCAGGAACGAGGTCTTGATCGTCTACAGCACCATGTGGAGCCTCACGGAGATGATGGCGAAGCTGATCGCGTTCGGCATCATGGACGAGGGCTGCGAAGTGCGTTTGTACGATCTGCACTTATCGACGTTAAGCTCCGTCATGACCGACCTGCTGGAGGCAAAGGCCGTCGTCGTGGGCTCGTCCACCCAGAACAATATCATGCTGCACAAGACGGCCGAGTTCATGGCGTACCTCAAGGGCCTCCGCCCGAAGAACAAGGTCGGCGCCGCATTCGGCGCCTACGGCTGGGCAGGCGGCGCGGTCAAGGAGATCGACGACGGCCTCAAGGCCATCGGCCTGGAGACCATGGAGCCGCTCTCGTTCAAGCACATCATGACCACGCTGAGCGAGCAGGATAAAAAACAATGCGTCGAGTTCGGGCGGAACATCGCCAAAAAAGTCAAGGGAGGATAAACATGGCAAAATGGATGTGCAAGGTGTGCGGCTACATACACGAGGGCGAGGAGCCGCCCGAGGAATGCCCCCTCTGCGGGGCCCCGAAGTCCCAATTCGAAAAGGTGCCCTAGCCTACGGCGTTCGTGTATTTAAGCCCTGGCGCTTCATGGCGGCGACGATGATGTTCATGACCCGCGGGTCCCCGATCTTTCCCAGCGAGCACATGGCGGCATATCGGACGGAACCGTCGAGGTCATCCAGAGCCCCGGCCAGCGCGTCCACGGCCCGCCGGTCGCCCATCTTTCCAAGCGCCTCCGCAGCCCGGCATCGGATGATCGCGTCCCTGTCCCTGATGTACGTCGCCAGCACGTCCACCGCCCGACGATCGCCTATTTTCCTCAGCGCTTCGGCCGCTTCGAACCGCACCGGATAATATGAGTCCTTGATGGCCAGGGATGCCAGCGCGTTCACCGCCCGATCGTCGCCGACATCGCCCAGCGCGGACACGGCATTAAGCCTTAAATAATGGTCTTCCATCGAGACCGCCTTGATGAGGCCTTCCACGTCGGGCTCGACCTTCAGGCTCTCGACATAGCTGATCAGGATCTTAAGCGATTTAGACCGTATCCCGGCATCAGGGTCCTTGAGAGCGGCGGCAAGCACGTCCACGGCGCGCTTATCTTCTAATCTGCCCAGCGCCTGTACCGCGTCCCGGCGGACGTTGACGTCCTCGTCCTTTAATGCCGACGCAAGAGCGCCCACGACGCGGCCGTCGAATATGCCGCCCAGCGCCATCACGGCCTCCGACCGTATCGTACTGTCCTTCCTATACTCCATGGCCTTGATCAGGCCCTCAACGTCACCGTCGGCCTTCAGCTTTTCGACGTTCGGTTTTCCCTTTGTAAGCGCCATTGGATGTCCCGGTTATTTTTCTTTGGGCTCTTCCCATCGCTGGCCGGCCATGTACCGCGCTATCCCGGTAGCGATCACGATGATGCCGCCCGCCACGATGATGAGCGGCCAGAGGGGCCGGTCCCAGCCGAAGAGCGTCACGGAAAGCCAGGCAGCGCCGATGGCGACCAGTATGATGCCGCCGATGATGCCGCCGATACGATAGAAGCCATATTTTGGCATGAATATCATGCTCAGGATGGCCCGGAGCAACATGAAGGCGCCCAGGCCGATGAGCAAGTACGCCCAGAAGTTGGACCAGTTCACGAGCGATGCATAGCCGGACGCGGCCAGGAACAAAAGGCCGCCCAGCAGGACGATGATCAGCCCTGCGGAAATAGCCTCAATGAGCATGTATTCGGGAGTCCAGCGCCATCCCCAGAACCCGTGGCGCATCTCCATGCGCATCTGCCTGCGCATATGCCGCCTGTCGAACCCCGTCGGAGGGATCGTCCCGCCCATATTCGCGCCGCATTTAGGGCAGAAGCCGGCGTCGTCCGGCACCTGCGCGCCGCATTTAGAACAAAAGACCATGGTGACACCTCATAACTTATAGATTAATCATATTTCCCCACGGGGTTTATAGCACTTTCGTAAGCGCTTCGATCATATCCTCGAAGGTGAACTTTTCCGGCACGACGTCCACGCGAATGCCGCTCTCCTTTAAGAATTCCGCCGTGGGGTTGCCGATGACGGCCACCTTTTTGGAGTTGATGACTTTCTTCAGATCCTCAAGAACGCCCATGGAACCGGCCTTTAACAGGAGGCTTTTCGCCGTCATAGTGCTCGTAAAGGTAAAAGCGTCGATGCTGCCCGATAATGCCTCGCGGACGAAGGCTTCCTGCTCTGCCCCGCCCAGAGGCACGATGTCGTAGAGGATCGTCTCGGTCACCATGGCCCCGCCGGCCTCGAGGCCTTTGATCAGGACGGGATTTCCATGGTCGCTGCGCAGCACCTCGACGTGCTTCCTGGGAAACGAGAACTCCTTGACGATGCCCTCGCTCGAATAGGTCGAGGGCATGCTTTTTGCGAAAATGCAGTACTCTTCGAGCGCTTTTTTCGTTTTGGGGCCGATGGCCAGCACTTCGACGCCGTCGATGATAGCCAGGAAATGCTCGATGTCGCCGAAGCGCTGCAATAAAAATTTGAAGCCGTTCTGGCTCGTTAAAATGATGACGTCCACCTGACCGGCGCCCAATCGCTCGATGAAAGCGTCGATGCCGCCGTCCTTCCTGGGGACCATTTCCATCATGGGGACGGGCACGGCCTCCAGCCCTTTCGATCTTAAGAATTCAACTGCCCCCGGCAGGAACAGGGCCGGCCTCGTCACCGCGACACGCTTCATCTCTTTAATACGCTCCTCAGCTCGACGACCTCGCCGATCACGATGATGGCCGGGGACTTTACCCCTCGAAGTTCCGCCAGGCCCACGATATTTCCGAGAGTACCGGCAGTGATCCGTTCTTTGCTCGTTGTCCCCCGCTCGATGATGGCCACGGGAGTCCTCGATGGCTTACCGTTAGCCAATAGTGCGCCGACGTTCTCCTCCAGGCGGCTGACCCCCATTAGTATGACGACCGTGCCCTTCATCTGCGCCAGTGCCTTGAAGTTCAGCGCCGACTCGCCCTTGGCGGGATCCTCATGGCCCGTGATGAAGGTCACCGTGGAGGAATAGCCCCTGTGGGTCACCGGGATGCCGGCGTACTCGGGCACGGCGATGGCGGACGTGATGCCGGGAACGACCTCGACGTCGATGCCCGCCTTCTTTAGCGCTTCCGCCTCTTCCCCGCCCCGACCGAAGACGTATGGATCGCCGCCCTTGAGCCTGACGATGCGCTTGTACTTTGAGGCAAGATCGACCAGCATCCGGTTTATCTCTTCCTGGGGATACGTGTGGCTGTCGGCGCGCTTGCCCACGTCGATAAGCTTAGTTCCCGCCGGGAACAGTTCCCGGATCCCTTCGCCCACCAGGGCGTCGTACAATATAACGTCCGCTTCTTTCAGCAGCCGCTCAGCCTTTCTCGTCATCAGCTCCGGGTCGCCCGGGCCGGCGCCCACCAGGTATACTTTGCCCTTATCGCTCATCGCCGCATCCTCGTAATTGTAGCTTTGCCGCTTCTATGAGGCCCCTGCCTCCGGCGGCCGCCAGTTTTTCGGCCAGCCTCAAGGCATGGGCCTCGTGGCCTTCGACTGGTATCCATTCCCTGACCCGGGCCTGCCGCTTCCCGTCCAGCGATAGGACCTCGCAGACGACATCGAGCCGGTCGCCCGACCGCTTTGCATAGGCCCCCATGGGCACCACGCAGCCGCCGTCCATGGCCGCAGTAATGATCCGCTCTACCCGCGTCTCCAGCCACGTATCCGGGTCGTTCAGCCCGCACACACTATCGTACGCCGCCGTCCCCGGCTTTGCCACGATGGCGATGACGCCCTGGTTCGCCGAGGGCACGAACTCGTACGGGTCGAGCCGCTCTGCCCTTACGTCTAAGCCCAGCCGGATCAGTCCCGCCTCCGCCAGGAGTATCGCATCGTATTCGCCGTCCCTGAGCTTGCGAAGGCGCGTATCCACGTTGCCGCGGATGTTCATCGTGGCGAGCCCTGGGTAGTATTTTCGCATGAGCGCCGTCCGCCGGGTGCTCGAAGTACCCACAACGGAGCCATCCTTTAATTCCGACAGCTTACTGCCGTCCCTGGTGATCGCCACGTCCAGGGCCGATTCTCTTTTAAGCACGGCTGCCATGACTATCTTGTCAGGCCGCTTCGTGGGAACGTCCTTGAGGCTGTGAACGGCTGCGTCGACCTCTCCCTTCAGGAGGAACTCGTCGATCTCACGGACGAATGCGCCCACTCCGCCCGTCATGGCGTGTAGTGGCTCGGTGGTATGTACGTCGCCGGAAGTCTTTATGACGACAACTTCAGCTGTATTGCCCTTTTCCCGCAGCAGGCCGCATACCTTATCGGCCTGGGCGAGGGCGAGCTTGCTGCCCCGGGTGCCTATCTTCATTTCAGGGCACCGCACGACTTTATGAAGGCGCGGAGCGTGTCCTCGATGTCCACATTTTTATGCGCCGACGACAGGAAGCAGGTCTCGAACTGGGATGGCGGAAGGAATACACCGTTCTCCAGCATGTGCGACCAGAACTTCATGTACAGCTCCTTATCGCATTTGAGAGCGTCCGCATAATTCTGGGGCCTGGGGCCGAAGAATATGCCGAACATGGACGCTATGCCCGAGACCGAGTAGTCCAGCTTCATCCTCTTCAAGAGCTCGGTCAGCGCCGAGCGCATGGCGGCACCGTTCTCGTTCAGCTTAATGTGTATCCGTTCCTTGTCGAGGTACTCCACCATGGCCAGGCCGGCCGCCAGCGACATCGGATTACCGTTGAAGGTGCCGGCCTGATAGACCCCGCCCTGCGGGGCGATCTTTTCCATGATGTCCCTGCGGCCGCCGAAAATGCCGATGGGCAGGCCTCCGCCAGCGATCTTGCCCAGCGTCGTCAGGTCGGGCTCGATCCCGAAGTAGCCCTGGGCGCCGAACATGCCTATGCGGAAGCCGGTGATGACCTCGTCGAAGATCAATAGAACGCCGTACTCCTTTGTGACGTTCCGGACGGCCCGGAGGTACTCGTCCTTCGGCAGGATGGGGCCCATGTTACACATGACGGGCTCCATGATGACACACGCCACCTCTTCCTTGTTGGTCTCTAGCGCCAGCTCCATCGCCTGGATATCGTTGAACGGCACCTGGAGCGTGTACTTTGCCACGTCCTTCGGGACGCCCATCGAGCCCGGCGCCCCCAGCGTGGCCGCCCCCGAGCCGGCCTTTACCAGGACGCCGTCGTGGGCGCCGTGGAAGCCGCCCTCTATTTTGATGATCCGGTCCTTGCCGGTAAATCCCCGTGCCGCCCGGATGGCGCTCATGGTGGCCTCGCCGCCGGTGCTCACGAACCGCATCATCTGCATGGCCGGGAAATAATCCCTTATCTTGCGGGCATACCGGACTTCAAGCTCACATGGTGTCCCGTACAGCCAGCCCTTATCCAGCTGCGCCTGGATGGCCTCTTTAACGGGGTCGGGCGCGTGGCCCAGGATGAGTGGGCCGTAGCCCATACAATAATCGATGTAATCGTTGCCATCGACGTCCGTTATGCGACAGCCCCTGGCCGAGCCCGTGTAGAACGGAAAAGGCTTGATCGCCCTGACTGGGCTGGAAACGCCGCCTGGCATCAGTTCCCGGGCATCCTCGAATAGCGCTTTAGAAGTGTCAAGCTTCAAAATGATCCCTCACATTACAATAATGGTGCTATGTCCCTGGCGAAGTAGGATATGATCATGTCGGCGCCCGCCCTCTTCATGGAGAGCAGCATCTCCGTCGCCACTTTCTTTTCGTCTATCCACCCATTGGCGGCCGCAGCCTTCACCATGGCGTACTCGCCGCTCACGCTGTAGGCGGCCACGGGCACGCCGAACTCTTTTTTTGTGCGGTAGATGATGTCGAGATATGATAACGCCGGCTTGACCATGACGATGTCCGCGCCCTCCTCCAGGTCGAGGGCCACTTCCTTTATGGCCTCGTCGCTGTTCCTGGGGTCCATCTGGTACGTGGACCGGTCGAAGCCCGTATATCCGGAGTCGGCGGCTTCCCTGAACGGGCCATACATGGCCGAGGCATACTTGGCCGCGTAGGACATTATGATCGTGTCTTTCAGGCCGTGAAAGTCGAGCTCGCTTCGTATGGCGTTCACCATGCCGTCCATCATGCCCGAAGGGGCCACGATGTCGGCGCCCGCCCGGGCGTGGTTGACGGCAGTCTTTGCGATGATGTCGAGCGTGGCGTCGTTGTCCACGGTATCGCCCTTGATGGGCCCGCAGTGGCCGTGGCTGGTATACTCGCACAGGCACACGTCCGTGATGACCAGCAGATCTTTATTGCCTTTCTTGATCTTCTTGACGGCGCTCTCGATGACGTTGCCGCTCTCGAAGGCACACGCCCCCGTCTCGTCCTTGCGGGAGGGGATGCCGAAAAGTATGATCGCCGGGATGCCCAGCGCCCGTATCGTATTTGCCTCTTCCTCGATCATGGAGAGGGGTATGCGCTCCACTCCCGGCATGGACTTAATGGGTAAACGCTCCTGTATGTTCTCATCCACGAAAACCGGATAGATCAGGTCCTTTACGCTGAGCGAGGCTTCGCCCACCATCTCCCGTATGAGTTTATTGCGTCTTAGTCGCCTTGGCCTTGTGACAGGATAGCTCATCGTTTTCCTCCAGGGCGAACAATTCCTTCGCCGCGTCTATATACAGGTCGTCCCCCTTCTCGGCGGCCAGGCGAAGCTGCCTGGTGGGGACCGCTAATATTTTACTGGTCAATGAACGTGAGAACTCGGACAAAATGTTTCTCTGTACATCGTTCAGATTGCCATGTGAAGCCAGCCGGCTTAACGCCCTTTCGAGCTCCGCCGAGCGCAGGCTGTCCGTCCGATAGTAAAGATCGCCGATGACGTGGTCGACGCGCTGGCGCTTATAGGCTTTCTTCATGTGCGCGAGCTCTTCCTCGATGATACGCTCCACCTGGGTGACCTCGGCCCGCCGCCGCTCCAGGTTGGCCTCGTTGATCATCCTGAGGCTGTCCATATTATGCAGGGTCACGCCGTGTACCAGGGCGACAGATTCCTCCACGTTCCTCGGGTTCGTGATGTCGATGATCATGAGGCTCTTGTTTTTAAGGTGCGAGTCCAGCATCTTTTTCGTGATGATCAGGTGCGGCGCCGCGGTGGCGCAGATGAGGACGTCCGCCACGCCCACGTAGTTACAGATGTCGTCGAGCTTGACCGCCACGCCGCCCAGGCTCGAGGCCAGCTTTTGGGCCTGCTCGAAGGTGCGGTTGGCCACATAGATGCCCTTCAGGTTTTTCTGCGCGAGCCCGTTGGCGACCAGGGTACCCATCTCCCCCGCGCCCACGACCAGGATGGCCTTGTCCTTAAGGTCGCCCAGCATTGACTCGGCGAGCTCCACGGCAGCCGAGCCTATGGAGACGGAGCCTTTGTTGATGCGCGTTTCCATCCGGGCCCTGACGCCCGCTTCGATGGCCTTGAGCACGGCCGTCGACAGCACGTCGCCCATCCCGTCGTTTTTTAGCGATAAAAGGTATGCGCCCTTTAGCTGGCCCAGTATCTGGTCCTCTCCGATGATCATCGAGTCCAGGCCGCATGCCAGCCTGAGTAAATGTAGTAAAGCGTCGTCGTCCTTTGCCATCTCCATATGCATGTTTTCGGCGATGAGGAATTTGTTGAGCACGTCGGCTTCCTCCGACGCCGCATACACTTCGACGCGGTTGCACGTCTGGAGGATCATTGCTTCGGATGCGCCCATGGAGAGCAGCTTATTTATGGAGGCGTCCACGTCCCTGAACCGGGCCTTCTCGATGTCCTCGATGACGGCCGTATGGTGGTTGACGGAGGCGCTCGTTATGAAAGACATGGCATCACTTTATGATTAAGTAACATTTTTTTATACAATATTAGCACACTTAGAAAATATAACTTGCGCAACGACTTTTGTTAATAGCCGATAAACTAAAAAGCCATTATTTACCGATATGTTTTATTGCCATTTCGAACGCCTTTTCATCACCGAGCGCTTCCCAGACCGCCGCATCGTCCAGGACTTCCCGGAGGATGTCCTCCCGGCGCTTCCGGTCCTTCACGGTCTTTTTTAAATGCTCCCGCAGGCGTTCCTGGAGCTTCACCATTTTTTCGATGTCCTCGCCGATCAATCCCTCGAACTTTAGCCGCAGGTACCTTGACATGGCCGGGCTGCGGCCGCCGGTGGATATGGCGACCATCACTGATTCTTTCCTGATGAGCGATGGGATGATGACCCCCGTATGGCCTGTGGCCGAGTTCGCGAGGACACCGGCCTTTTGGGCGGAGCTGGCGATATTTTCATTGAGCGCCGGGTCGCCCGTCGCGGCTACCACGAAGAACGCCCCCTGGATCAGGGCTTTCACGTCCTCTTTTATGATCGCCTTATGAAGAAGCTTGACCAGGCCTTCCTTTTCCATGGCCTCGAGGCCCGTGGTAAAATCGGGGCTGACGACAACGACTTCCGCGGCAGAGAAGTACCGGGCTTTCCGCTCGCCGACGGCGCCGCCGCCGAAGATGAGCACCCTTTTTCCGGAAAAGTCGATGAAAAGGGGTAGAAAGGCCATCGCATTACCCCTGCCTGGGCCTTTCTGCTATTTTTATGTTGGCCTGGTAATACTTGGAATAGATGAACGTGATGGCGACGCAGGTCGTGAACGCCACCCAGGGGATGATGAAGACGATCAGGGCCGAAACGGAGCCTATGGCCATCACGGCGACCGAGGCGATGAGCACGATGAAATAGCCCGTGGGGTTCCTGGAGATGAGATCCCGGATATTATGCGGCCGCAGCGCCGCCTTGACGCTCCCGTGGGTGGCATAAAGTATCCACGAGGCAAAAAAGACCACGCAGAACACGCTGGCCACTACTCCCATGGTCAGCAGCAGGACGGCCGTGCTCAGCAGCACCATGTACGGCATGCCGAGCCTCTGGAAGATGAGCACCGGGATCGCGGGCAGGGCGATGATGACCAGGTATGCCAGGGCGTATGCGAGGAATACGGTGACCATCCTCACGCCGTCCGGGACCAGGCCCATGATGTTGTCCCACTCCGGCAGGACTCCATTGCCGTCGATGACCTCGCGCATGCACCTGGTGATATATCCCAGGAAGAATGGCAGACCGATTAAAAATAATGAGAGGAAGAAAACGACGCCCCCTACGAGCAGGGAAGACATATTGGAAAACGCGTATTTTAAAGAGTTTATGAATGTCTCCAGTAATTCGTCTCTCTTAGCCATTATATTACTAGCTATTGTGCAACCTCAAATATAGTTTTGGCGCTTAGGATGAGAAAGAATTTCGAAATATCTATTTCGGTCTATTTAGTATTTCCAGAAGCGCAAACCATACATATAATCAAAGCCAAAGACTTAGACGATGTCCGTTTTTAACACGCCGGCGGAAAGGTACCTCCGGGACATTATCGCCATACCATCGGTCACCGGGCACGAAGGGCTCATCAAAGACCATTTAGCCACGACTTTCGAGGAGATCGGGCTGGAAGTCGAGCTACAGCACGTCGACCGGGACCGCTACAACGTCATCGGCAGGCTGGGCGAAGGGCCGGTCAAGCTCATGCTATGCACCCACATGGACGTCATCCCGGCGCTTGATGAGACACTATGGCACTCGCCACCGTTCGAGGCCACTGTGAAGGAAGGCCGGATATACGGCCGTGGCGCGGTGGATGCCAAGGGCCCGCTGGCGGCCGCCATGGAAGCAATGCTCCGGATTAAAAACGATGGGGTTCGTCTAAAGGGCAGCGTTGCCATTGCCGCCGTTGTCGAAGAGGAGACGGGCCGGTCGCTGGGGGCCCGAAAGCTCATGGAGAAGTACAGCCCGGCGATGGGCATCATCATGGAGCCCACGGGGCTGCGGATATCGGTGGCCCATAAGGGCGCCATCCGGCCCGTGATCACGATCCATGGGAAGTCCGCCCACTCGTCCAGCCCGGACAAGGGGGTCAACGCCATTTCCATCGCGGCCGAAGTACTGAGGGAACTGGAGCTATACCGCAGCAAGGTCATGGAAGTCGCCGACCCAATGCTGGGCAGGAGCTCGCTTGAGGTCACCATGATCCAGGGCGGCGAGCGCATCAACGTGGTGCCGGAAAAATGCCAGATATACGTGGACAGGCGGCTCATCCCCGGCGAAACGGTCGAGAGCGCCTACGATGAGCTCGACGAAGTCGTAAAAAGTGTCGGCGACAGGGCCAAAGCGCATATAATACTAAAGCTTCTTTGCTCATATCCGACCTCGAGGACGGACGAGAACGAGAAGATCGTCGTCATTGTCAAGGACGCGCTCGAACGAAAAGGCCTGACATCCGAGCCCATGGGATTCCCGGCCGGATGCGACATGCACACTTTCGTCGCCAGGGGCATACCCACGGTGATCCTGGGCCCGGGCGGCATCTACCAGGCACACACAATCGACGAATACATAGAAAAAGAAGACCTCCGGCTCGGCGTCGATGTCTATGAGGATATCATAAATAACGTCATGACATAAAAAATATTTTTTAGCTCTTCCTTATGTGTGAGATTATATGGCCGAGCTCGGGCACTATCAGTTCTGCCACGGCCACCTTTGCGGCATTGGGGGAGCCCGGGATACAGAAGACCGCCCGGTCCTCGATGACCCCCGCCATGGCCCTGGACAACAGGCTTGACGTGCCGATCTCCTCGTAGCTCTTCAGGCGGAAAAGCTCGCCGAAGCCCGGGATGGTTTTTTGCAGTATGGGGGTGACAGCCTCGATGGTGACGTCGCTCGCCGTCAGCCCGGTGCCGCCGCAGACGATGGCCGCATCGGCATCCGCAAGCACATCCATGATGCAGCGCTCTATTAAGAGCCTATCATCCGGCAGTAGCCTATAGGAGGTCGTATGGCCCGCCTTCGTCAGCAGGTCGATGATCACCCGGCCCGACTCGTCCTCGCAGCTTTCGGGCGTTTCGGACCTGCCATACTTCGTATAACGGGACGTGCTGACAGTGATCACGGCGCACTTATAAAACTGGCCCTTCGACTTATCCTTATGTTTCTCGTAGGAAGCCTTCTCCATGGATATTACCTTACCATTCAAAATAAGGCGCGGAAGCATAATGATTTTGCAGGCAACAAAAAACGGCTGGATTTATTTTCATGTAGCCCTCGCACAATCTTTTTCAGGACGGGCAATAGTATGTTATGCAACATGGCCAAAACAAGCGAAGCCCAGGATAGATACTTCAAGACCCTGGAAACCGAGTTTTACAAGTGCAGGGACCTGGCCAACCGGGCCCGTTCGCTGGGGTACGATCCCCAGCTGGAGGTAGAGGTACCGGCGGCCAACGACCTCGCGGAGAGGGTCGAAGTGCTCATGGGCGTCCCGGGCCTGGCTCCTCATATAAGGAAGTGCGAGGAACGCATGTCCAGGGAGGAGGCTTCGCTACAGGTGGCCGCGGACATCGCCGAGGGGCTGGTCGGCACATTCGCCAACAAGGGCGACGCGATACAGTGCGCCATCCGGACGGCCGCCGCCATCATCACCGAGGGCGTCGTAGCCGCGCCGCTGGAGGGCATTTCCCAGGTGACCGTGGCGAAAAACGACGACGGCACCGACTACATCAAGATCTATTTCGCGGGGCCCATCCGGAGCGCGGGGGGCACGGCCGAGGCGCTATCGGTGCTGGCCGCCGATTACGTCCGCCGCAAGATCGGGCTGGCACCCTATAAGCCCAGGCCCGATGTCGTGGAGCGCTACGTGGAGGAGATCGCCCTCTACAAGTCCATCCAGCACCTGCAGTATGCGCCCACCGACGACGAGATACGGCTCATCGTGCGGAACCTTCCGGTGTGCGTGGACGGGGAGCCCACCGAGGACGAGGAAGTGCAGGGCTACCGGGACGTGCCAGGCGTGGATACCAACCGGGTGAGGGGAGGCATCGCGCTGGTCATCGCCGAGGGCCTCATCCTCAAGGCGCCCAAGGTGAAAAAGCACGTCGACAAGCTCAAGTTCGACGGCTGGGAGTTCCTGGATAAGATCATAGCGGGCTCAAAGCCGGCGGACGAGAGCCAGGACGAGAAGATCAAGCCCAAGGATAAATTTTTAGTGGACCTCATCGCCGGCAGGCCCGTGTTCGGGCATCCGTCGAGGGCGGGTGGCTTCAGGCTGCGGTATGGACGGGGGAGGAATACGGGCTTCGCCGCGGCCGGGATACATCCGGCCTCCATGACCATCATGGACGACTTCATAGCCACCGGGACCCAGCTCAAGGTGGAGAGGCCGGGCAAGGCGGCGGCCATGGTGCCAGTGGACAGCGTCGATGGCCCGACGGTGCGGCTTTTCAACGGGGACGTGGTATACGTCGATACCGTCGAGATGGCCCGCTCCATCCGGAAGGACGTCAGCGAGATACTGGACAACGGCGAGATCCTCATTAACTACGGGGACTTCCTGGAGAATAATCACCTGCTCATGCCATCGCCCTACGTGGAGGAATGGTGGGCCCAGGACCTGGAGCTAAAGACGGCGGATAAGGTGGATGTCGATTCGGCCGAAAGTGCCTTCACTGTCTCCGAGAAGTACGGCGTGCCACTGCACCCCCGGTATACTCTCATGTGGCGGGACCTATCCATGGAGGAGCTTACCCGACTGAGGGAATTCATCGCCGGTAACGGCCGCATGGACGGGGAAAGGCTGACCATGCCCGTCGAGCCCGGGCCGAAGCGTACGCTGGAAGTGCTATTGCTCAAACATAAAGTAAGGGAGAACCGGGTCATCCTGGAAAAGGACGAGGCCTACGTGCTCATCCGGTGCCTGGGCCTTAATATGGACTTAAGCGCCAGGGATATCGACCTGACGGGGCTCGACCCGCTTGGTGCCGTGTCCCGGATGGCCAACGTCCCCGTCATGGACCGGGCGCTATCCAGGATAGGGGCAAGGATGGGTCGGCCCGAGAAAAGCAAGCTACGGGAGATGAAGCCCCCGGTACACGTGCTATTCCCCATAGGCGAAGCGGGGGGAAATAGGCGGTCATTGCAGGACGCCGCCGCTTTCACCAGGAACATGAACGATAAGGCGGGCTACATCGAGGTGGAGATGGGCAAGCGCAAGTGTCCCGAGTGCGGAACTGTCACGTTCAAGAACCGCTGTGACTGCGGCGCCCACACCAGGCCATACTATGGCTGCCCCGAGTGCAAGATCAGCGGCATCACCGGTAACTGCCCGAAGTGCGGCAAGCCCGCCACGCCCAACGGCCCCATCAGGATAGACCTGAAGGGCCTTTATGCCGAGGCCCTGAAGAACGTGAACGAAAGGGGCAACTATGAGATACTAAAGGGCGTCCAGGGGCTCATATCCAGCGAGAAGACGCCGGAGCCGCTGGAGAAGGGAATATTGCGGGCCAAGCACGACGTTTTCGTGTTCAAGGATGGCACCATCCGGTACGACCTGAGCGACGTGCCGCTCACGCACTTTAGGCCCGCCGAGATCGGGCTGACCGTCGAACAGGTTAAGAGGCTTGGCTACGAGCAAGACGTCTACGGAAAGCCCGTGGAGTCCGTCGAACAGGTATTCGAGCTCAAGGTGCAGGACATCATACTATCCCACGACTGCTCCTCTTATCTTATTAAGGTGGCCGGCTTCATCGACGACCTGCTGGAAAAGTTCTACGGGCTGCCGAGATACTATAACCTTACTTCCGAGGAGGAGCTCGTCGGGCACCTCGTCATAGGATTGGCGCCTCATACGTCGGCGGGCGTCCTGGGCCGGATGATCGGGTTCAACGGCGCCTCCGCCGGCTATGCCCACCCGTTTTTCCACGCGGCCAAGCGTCGCAACTGCGACGGCGATGAGGACTGCGTCATGCTCCTCATGGACGGCCTCATCAACTTCTCCCGCTCATACCTGCCGGACCGCCGGGGAGGCAAGATGGACGCGCCATTAGTGCTGTCCATGCGCATCGACCCCAAGGAAGTGGATAAGGAATCCCATAACCTGGACGTCATGGCCCGGTACCCCCGGGAGTTCTTCCTGGCGACGCTGGAGTACAAGTCCCCCAAGGATCTGGAAAAGACGATGGACCTGGTCTCCCGGAGGCTTGGCACGCCTTCCCAGTACGAGGGATTCATGTTCACCCACGATACCGTCGATATAGCGGCGGGCCCCACCAACTCGGCCTATAAGACCTTAGGCACCATGGAGGATAAGCTAAAGGCACAGCTGGAGCTGGGCCGGCGGCTGAGGGCGGTGGACGAGAAGGACGTGGCGGAGCGGGTCATCAACTCACACTTCCTCCCCGACCTGATCGGCAACCTGAGAGCGTTTTCCACCCAGCAGATGCGCTGCGTCAAGTGCGGCGCTCGCTACCGCCGGCCGCCACTCTCGGGCACCTGCCCCAAATGCGGGGGAAGGGTCATACTGACGGTCCACGAGGGGGCCGTGACGAAGTACATGGAAGTCTCCATCACCATCGCAAGAGAATACGGCGTCTCCAGCTATACGATACAGCGCCTCGAGCTTCTCTCGCTGTCCATTAAAAGCCTGTTCGAGAACGACAGGTCCAAACAGGTAATCCTCTCGGATTTCATGTAATAGGAAAATCGAAAAGGATTTGAAGTGCAAGAGCCAAAGTGGGCTATATAAAGATCACTTATAAAGGGTTGGCAGGGATTGACGATGGGCGAGAAAAAACACGGCGGGATCACCAGAAGGACTTTCCTGGCAGCGGCCGGGGCGGCCGGCGCCGCGGCATTTTTATACGCGAACGCGCCACAGGTGGCCGCTGCCATCGAGAGTTCCTCCACAAATCTGCTATGGCTCAGGGGAGCAGGGTGCGGTGGCTGCACTACATCCTTGTTAAACGGGGGCAACCCGGACGTCATCACTGCGCTGAACAACATTAAGATCGAGATCGCTTACCATGACGAGCTCATCCTGCAGCAGGGCGTTTTTGTGGACGGCAGCCCCGCGGGCGATGCGACCCATAATTCCAACGTTCTTTTAAGCTCACTGATCGACGACGGCGACTACATACTGGTCGTCGAGGGAGCCATACCGAACGGCCCCGGAGGCAGCGGCAAATACTGCATGTCCGGCGCCACGCCCTTCAAGGACTTATTCACCCGGGCGGCGACCAATGCGTCCAGCATCGTCGCCGTGGGCACCTGCGCGTCATATGGCGGCGTATCGCGCTCGCTAAAAATAACCGACTCCGTCGGGGTATCGTTCTCCGGGGCGTCGAGGCTGGACGGGGCGGTGGCCCGCTACGGCATCGATAATACCGTCGTCAACGTCCCGGGATGTCCCGCGAACCCCGACTGGCTGTTGCTTACGTTGGCGGACGTGCTGGCGGGAGAGAAAATTGACGTGGACCTGTACGGCCGCCCCACGGCGTTCTTCGGCAGCCCCGTACACGATTCCTGCCCCCGGAGGGGCGCATTCGACCGGGCCGTGCGGGATAACGACTTCTCCGACGGGAACTGCCTTTACAATCTAGGCTGTAAAGGGCCCCTGGCTTACGCCGATTGCCCGACCAGGCGGTGGAACAGCGGAGTGAACATGTGCACCCAGTCGGGAGGGCCGTGCATAGCCTGCGTCGAGCCCGAATTCCCCGACGCATTCATGCCGTTCTTCCAGAAGTCGGAAAGCAAGAGCATCATCTCAGACCTCAACGTGGACGCGGCCGCCAGGGTGATCGTGGGCGCCGCAGTCGTGGGCGCCGGCCTGCACGCTGTCAAGAGGCTGGCCATCGGCGAGAGTAACCGTGAGGAGAAGGGGGATAAGAAATGAAGATAATCATCGACCCGTTCACCCGCCTGACCAGCGGCTTCCGGGTAACGGTCGACCTGAAGGACGGCGCCGTATCCGACGCCCATAGCTCGGGCATGGCTTACCGGGGTTTCGAGCAGATGCTGCTCGGAAAGGACCCCATGGATGCGCCGTATTATACCCAGCGCGTATGCGGCATGTGCTCCTCATCGCACGCGACGGCATCGGCGAACGCCATCGAGAGCGCCTGCGGGGCCACTCACCTCATACCCAAGGACGCCCTGGTTGTCCGCAATATCCTGAACGGCCTGGGCTGGATCAAGAACCACATTGAGCACATGTACATGGGGTTTATGCCCGACCTGACGGATACGACGTACCGGGAAGCCTTGAAGACTTCTGACCTCGGCAACCTGCTCTGGGCAGAGCTCGACAAGCGATATAATGCTCCCGGCGGTGAAGCCTACCTGGATACGCTGCGATGCATAAAGCTCATCGGAAGGGCTGAGGGCATACTGGGAGGCCGGTCCCCGGGATCGCCCGTCATCGTCCCCGGCGGCGTCACGACGAGGCCCACCGAAAGTGACGTATACGAGCTTAAGCGGTGCATGGACGGGATAAACACATACCTCCAGGGAAGGCTTCTGGGAACGCTATCCATCGACGATTGGCTGCGGAAGACCCACGATAGCGCATCACAGGACTACGCCTTTAACTATCTGGCCCAACTTCCCATGGGCGACCTGTCCACAACGAACGGATGGGGAGACCTTCATTTATTCATGCTCTTCTGCTCCCGCATGGTCTCGCGGGACATGATGACTCTGCCCGCCTACATCGCGTTCGACTCCATGGGCGGGTATCCGCTGAACGACCAGCTCATCGGGTTCCTGAGCTACGGCTCGTTCTACAAGGTCAAGAATGCCGCCGGCCAGTATACGGACGGCTATTCGCCTATCGAGGATGAGAAGCCCGGCTCATATGAGATGCAGGCCGGATTTACGCCGGGCAGCCTGCAGAGCCTTTCCTCGCCCGCAGACCCGATGGACCCCAACCTCATCGTGGAGCACGTGTACGGCTCGTTCTTCGATTACACGGATTCAAAGACCTCGATAGCGCCCCTCAACGGGGAGACGTCGCCTCTTACGGCCGCGGACGACATCGGCTACGACGGCATAAAGTACAGCTTCATCAAGGCCCCCCGCTATGGCCGCGTGCCCTGCGAAACGGGCCCCCTCGCCAGGCTCATAAACACCAGGGAGAATTTCATCGTGAACGTCATGCAGAAGCTCTACCAGCGCAATAACAGCTCCTATGACAGCTACGTCATGGCCAGCGTTTACACCAGGATGCTGGCGCGCATGCAGGAGACTCTCCTGATATCCCGGATGCTCGACGGGTGGATATCCGACGACCTGGGGGTAAGCACGAACGGGCGTAAGTACAGCATTCCTTTGACTGTGGCCCCCGACAGGACCGGCAGCGGGCTCATCGAAGCCCCCAGGGGCGCCCTCGGCCACTGGCTCAAGGTCGACCCCACCGGCAAGATCTCGAATTACCAGATCGTGGCGCCGACCACCTGGAACGCGTCGCCCCGGTGCAGCGAGCTGAAACAGGGCCCCATCGAGCTGGCGCTGATGGGAGGCCAGACCACCCCGGCCGGATATTTGCCGGGATCGGAGTCGAACCCTGTGGGCCTCTACCACATAGTGCGGTCCTTCGACCCGTGCATAGCCTGCGCAGTCCATACCATCAGGAGATAGGGCCGTGGAAAAGCTGATGGTGACCAGGCATAGCACGCTGGAGAGGCTGGCGCATTATGCCAACATGGCTTCGCTTGTGATACTGCTCGCCACCGGGTTCACGATGTACTGGGGCCTGCCTTATATATCATACAGCGACGCCTACGGGATCCACATCATCACGGCGGCCGTTTTCATATCCATTAACTGGATACTCGTACCGTACAACGCCTTCATCAACGGGAACCTGGCCAGCTACATGTTCTGGGCGGCCGATTTCAAGCGGCTGTGGGGCGTGATCAAGAACTTTTTATGGGGTGCCGAGTACCCGACCTATACTGTTTACGACATAGGCAGGCACCGGTTCGTCAACCGGACGCACCCGGTGGGCAAGCTGTTGATATTTTCCCATTACCTGGCGCTGTTCGTGATCACGGTCACGGGCATACTGATGTACTCCGATTCGCTGTCCATCCTGGGCGTGAACATATCGGGCATCATACTCCGGTTCATGGACGCGCTTGCGCCCTCGTTCAAGGTCTCCGGCCTGGCCCTCGCCATTATATTCCATGTCGCAATGGCCTACTGGTTCGTGGCCGAGGCCGTCATCCACGTCGGCATGGTGCAGCTCGACCCCAGAAAGTCCCAGCACATCCGGTCCATGTTCATCGACGGTAAGGAGAACGTGCTCGAGGACCCCACGGCAGACATCGTGGACACCTCGGAGAGCACAGAGGAATTCGAGCAAAAGACTGTCGTGAAGATCAAGTGAATAGTTATTCGTTTTTTCTTTTAATTTGCTCTACGTCCTCTGCGCGGTTCACGTTCAGGAACGTATCCAGCTCTGGGTCGACCTTCCTTATTTCATCCACTGGCACGTAGATCACGTCCTTCAGCCTTTTCAGCGGCGCCGATATTTTGCTCTCGCTAGCCTCGATGGACTCCCGGACCGCCACGAGCATCCGATCTCTCCGGTAAACGGCATGGAGGGGCTCGATGAGGCCATTATCGTGCCGGGGCACTGCGGCATCGTGGCCCTCCGCCCGATCAAATAATAGCTCGATCGCCGCCTTATTTATATATGGCATGTCGCAGGCGACGACGGCCGCATAGTCGCCCTTCGCCCGGGCGAGGCTGGCGAAGATGCCGGCGAGGGGCCCTATGCCCTCCACCTCGTCGTAGACAAAGGTATGGCCGGTGATAAAAGGATACAAAATGTCCCGCTGGCCCTCGTCCCGTACCGATATGATGAGCTCGTCGACGATGCCGCAAAGCGCGTCGATCACCCTGCATATCATCCGCTTCCCGCCCACGAGCTGGAGGGACTTCTCCCCGCCCCCGAACCTGGTTGAGCGCCCGCCGGCCAGAACGATGCCCGATCTCATCTATTCACCGTTGTTTGGCCGAGGAAGTATAAAAGAATAGTCCCGGCCATCTTTATAGTTCAGTGCAGGTAAAACAGGTAATATAGTCCCATGGAAATAATGGCCCCGGAAAGAGTGGCGAAGAGGTTGACGCCTTCGTTGGACAGGAGCTTCCTCTGCTGCAGCGTCGAGCCCAGGACGCTGTCGATGTTGGTGCCCAGGAATCCGCCCAGCGTGGCGATGACGAAGGCAGCAATTACGTTGGGGCCGACGACGCCCAGGGGAATGGCGACCAGCGCAACGGCAATTGAGCCAAATAGGGCGGCGGCCTCGCCCAACACTGAAACGGCACCGTCCGTGCCTGCCTTTACCTTCTTTAGAGTGGTGATCATCCTCGGCTGGCCTCTATAGGTGCAGCCGATCTCGCTGGCCAGCGTATCGGCGGTCGCCGTGGCCATCGCGCCCAGATAGCCGATGATGAAGATCGTCCGGTCGACGTTCCCCAGGTAAGGGACGTTGAAGCTGCCGATGGCCCCATAGGCGACCACGAGAATGAGCGGTACCAGGCAGTTGCCGAATACGTTCCTGTAGCCCCGGGAGCCCTCGTTGGACTCGGCGGCGCCGATGGACAGCTTATAGGCATACTTATATTTGGTGAATATGGTGCCCAGGATGAAAAACACGAGCAGCAGCACGAACCAGCCGATGCCCCCGAACAGTATCATTAAAAGTCCCGAGAGCACGCCGCTCAGCGCGCCCGAGAGGTCGGCCGCGTTGAGCTTATAGGAGGCGGCGCCGATGACCAGGGGGAAGGTGACGGCCACCAGGATCTCCGGCAGGCCCGGTATGGAGGTATAGGTGAACGACGAGAAGAACCACATGGTCATGCCCGCGCCCAGCGGAATGGCGATGTTTTCCTCGTCCACGATGGTATAAAGCAGCGCGCCGGTGACCGTGCCGATGACCGTCAGGAAGAACATGAGGCCGAGGTTATCGGCGCTCATGCCCGAGTTGACCATGGCCCAGGCGCCGAAGATAAAGCCGAACAACGTGCCGAATACGAGGAGAGTGATGCTCCAGAACAGGGACTTGTTCTCGGAGACCAGCAGGTTAACGAGCGTCGCGGCTCCCTCGCCGAAGGCGACGAGGCCCACGGTGGCCGCCAGGATGTAGACCGGAAATCCCAGCGTGACGACCAGTATGGCCAGTAGCAGGATGGCGATGCTGAACTTCAGCGGGCCCAGGAGGATCCCCGACTCTTTATCCCGGTCGGAGGCGAACGCCTTGAAAATGAAGGATTCCTTCGGTATATAAAAAATGGCGAATGTTCCCAATATAACAGTAAGCACGATGAGCCACTTCGGTACGAACGGCAGGAGCAGCGCCAGGAGGCCGAGCGAGATGTAGGCGGACTGGCGTTTCAGCTCGGCATCAAGCGAACGCCGGCCTAACATGCTAAGCCTCGGGTACATAGAGTCAGTATATTCTGCCAATACACAAAATACTTTACCCTATAGTGAATTAATAGGTACGATGTTCCCCCGGCAACTGGCATACAGGATATACGAGAAGTCCCTTGCGAGGAATGTCCGGGGAAGCCCCGTGCCCCGGTGTATCGCGCTGGTCATATCGGACAGCGACCTCATCGATAAGCAGTCGCTGGATAAGCTGCAAAAGCTCATCGAATGGTGCGCCGAGCTGGGCATCGGGGAAGTCTCGGTCTACGTCAGCGTCACGGATCAGAAAGTGGCTTCGGGGCTGGCCGATTGCATTCATGGCGTCTTCGATGGCTCCGGATTCCCGGGAAAGATCGTGACATCCGGCCTCACGTTCGACCTCAGCGGGGCAAAGCCGTGCACGGTCAACATCTCCATCGGCTACGGAGGCAAGCACGAGCTGACGAACGCCCTGAAAGAAGTCATGAAGGACGTGAAGGCGGACCGGATCAAGATCGAGGACATCGATGAGCAGGTGATCGATTCCCACCTTATTTTCAAGTGCGAGCCAGACCTATTTATCAGGACGGGCGAGGCCAGGCTTACCGATTTCTTGATATGGCAGGCCGTCTACTCGGAGCTATATTTTACCGACGTGAACTGGGACGAGTTCCGCCGGATAGACCTGCTGCGGGCGGTCCGGGACTACCAGTACAGGCAGCGAAGGTACGGTTCATAACATGATAACAGAGGCGGACATTAAATTCCCGGACATACCGTTCAGGAAGACGGCAGTGCTCGTGGTCATCGGCCTCGCGCTATACCTGGCCTTTCTCTACTTCCTTGGCCTCGGCAACGTCCAGGACGTGCTCCTGCACACCAACTACCGGTACATGGCCCTGGCGATCCTGGTCTCCCTCATGGGTAACCTGTTCCACGCAGCCGGCTGGTGGACGCTGCTCAAAGGGATGAAATACCGGATATCGCTCTTTAAGGCTTATTTGATATACCTATCATCGACCTTCTTCGTCAACCTCATACCGACCGCGGCGATCAGCGGCGAGGTCGCCAAGGTCTATTTCATCCAGAAGAGCACGCCGGACACCAGGTTCGACAAGACCATCGCCGCTGGCCTCATGAGCAGAATATTGGAGATATTCCCGACGGCCATCGGCGTCGTGGTCGGCGTCATATACCTGGCTTTATTCTACAGCGTGCCGCAGTGGGCTCTGGCTTTTTGTTTTATCATTGCAGGGCTGTTCGCCCTTTTGGCGCTGGGGGTGCTCGTGGTGCTCCTGGATAACAAGCTTTTGATCCGGCTGGCATCGGGAGGCTTCAGGCTGCTCGGACGCATATTTAAAAAGAAGGACTTTACAGCGATGTCGGACAACCTCATCCTGGTGATAAAACAGTTCGACGAAAGCCTGCGAAGCCTCACAAGGAGGCCGAAGCTCATAGCGGCGGCGCTTCTATTGATCTTCATTGCCTGGTGCTTTGACATGACGGTCGCCTACATAGCCTTCCTGGCCGTCGGCTACCAGGTCTCGGTGTTTTTCGTCATCACCGTCTTCTCGGTCATGGTCATATTGCAGCTGCTCCCGACGTTCCTGCCCGGGGGCCTGGGCTTCATCGACATTCTGATGAACATTTTCTACCGCGCGATGGGCGTCCCCCAGGAAGCGGCGGCGGGCGCCACTATCATGGCCAGGTTTGTCACCCTGTGGTTCCTCACCGCTCTGGGCGGGGTCATCACCGTATACCTGATGAAGGCCTATGGGAAAACGGCAGAAAATAGCCAGAAAGAAGCATGATATTCTCCCCGCCAAGCGTAAGCGACCAAATAAATACTGCCATATATTATATACTCGTAGGCTAATTTTCACTTATGAATGACTATGTGCCGGTAAAGGTGAGGGGCGTATATTTTGTCAGCACGATCACCGGACCGCAGGCAGTGGTGTTCATATCGGCCGACAACGATAAAATGGTCCCTATTTACATAGGGCTCGCCGAGGCCATCTCCATTGACATCGCGCTGCGCAACGAGACGACGCCCAGGCCTATGACGCACGATCTGCTGAAGTCCGTCATGGATAATTTTAACATCAAGATCGACCGGATCCTGATCGACGACCTGGACGAGCAGGTGTTCTACGCCAGGCTCATGCTCAAGGACACGGATAAGGATATCGAGATCGATGCCCGGCCCAGCGATTGCATTGCCCTCGCCGTCCGGACCAACGCCAGCATCTTTATTGACCCCGAGATCCTGGATAAGGTCGCTGTGAGCCGCCAGGACATCGAGTCGGCAGGCAACCTGGAAGAATTCTTCGAATAATTTTTATTACTTTCAGAACGCTTTATGATAAAGCATATACTTATTTGCACATTTTAGCAATTATGTTTATTCCGCTTACGATAAACCAGCGCCGCGATGGGCTGCCTAACGTGCTCATCGCCGGCGATACGGCCGGTATCTTTTACCTGCTCAGCATGCTGACCGCCTATGAGTTGAACGTCTTTCTTGCCGACACGGGCATACGCAAGCCGCTTCGGGACTTCCCCTGCCACCGGGGCGAGTCGACCGACCGGGCGAACGTCTACTATGATTTCTTCGACGGGAGGATCGGCGCGGGCATCGTTCGCCGCATGGACGTCGCGCTGACCACCTCCTGCGACTTAAAGCAATGGACCAGGCTTTTTAAGTTGCCGGCCATACACGCCTGGCAGGACGCCTCGGGCACATGGCTGGAATTCGAGGGCGTGCAACCCGAACTGGGGCCTCAGGACATGGCAAATAAGAGCACTGTTGCGGGCCTTATATCGGGCTTTATTAATGCGGCCCGCGGTGACTACCGATGTGCGGCCTCCCGGGCACTGGTGGACAGAGAGGGCGCTGTACATGCGTTTCCGGCAGTAGAGAAATGGGAGGCCCGTAAAAAGCTCGTCCCCGGGGAGACGACCTTCAGCGCCTGGGACAGGGCCGGCGAAGTCCTGAAGAAGGGCGAATCGGCCGCCATCGACGAGAACGTGACCATCGACCATGATGTGGATGTGAGGCTCATCGAGCTCGGCGTACCTGAGCTGGACGTGCTCGCCGTGAAAACGCCGAAAGAAACAAAGTACGTGGAGCTGACCGGCGACCTGCCCAGGGTATTCGACGGCCTATTTTAAGATTTAGTTCGGCCTTATGAGATCCACGAGCCTGTCCAGGACGACGTCGACGCCCATGCCCGTCCGTGCCGAGATCGGGTAGATGTCACGAAACCCGCTGGCATCATTTGTCACCTTATCGATCGAGGCGCCGGGCATGTCCTGCTTGTTGGCCACCACCACGCACGGGATCCCCCGGGCGCTGAGCTCGCGGAGCATCATCTTTTCGAACTCTGTCATGCCCCTGGTGGAATCAACCACGATCACGGCCGCGTGCATCCCGAAGGATACGACCTCCCTGGCCACCTCGAACCGCTCCTGGCCGGGAGTGCCATAGACGTAAAGCTTGTAGCCGTTATGTTCCTTTATGGCGAGATCGAAGGCCACCGTAGTGGTCCCGTTGCCGCTCTTCACGTCCGTGGAAAGAGTATTGGGATTAATGCACCGGATAAAGGATGTCTTGCCGGAATGATATGAGCCAAATGCGACGATCTTTATGCGGTTGTCGTTGTCGCAAGGATTGACCTTACGTGCTGTGCAGTCTAACATCAGTGAATGCCCTAACTCCTATCCATTTAAATAAGCATAAGTTTTTCCGTTAATCGCTCGCAAAGGCACAAATATTTCGAGGCATGCATCGCCAACAAATTGATATAGTAAACGTAAACAATTAATGGCACATGGGCTATTCAGGCGGGATCGGAACCTCCGAGCTGGTCGACCTTTTGTTGTCGTTCGTAGTGCTGACCGTGGCGTTCTCCATGGTA
>Ga0209039_10000682_pt1 | contig 32589 bp, 29 predicted proteins | sample BogFormECP12_OM1_FD_188238 | JGI IMG/M metagenome (GOLD analysis project Ga0209039, IMG submission 188238) | Bog forest soil microbial communities from Calvert Island, British Columbia, Canada - ECP12_OM1 (SPAdes) (version 2) | ecosystem: Environmental > Aquatic > Freshwater > Wetlands > Bog ... | reverse complement strand
GTGTAAAATAGAGAATTGCCCGTGGACCGGTAGCTCAAGTGGTAGAGCAGCTGACTCTTAATCAGCGGGTTGCAGGTTCGAGTCCTGCCCGGTTCACCATTCCTTTCCCTCCCATAACCTCGAAAATGTTCTCGAGTCAACCTCTGGCTGCGGCGGCGGACAGTGTAATCGGCAGGGGCGATGCCTGTGCTTCATTGAGGACTGATCCGCGTGGTAGGATAAGGATGCCCGGCCGCCGCCCAACAGCCAAGCTAGTCACAACAATGCCCGCCTTCGGGCGCGCGTAAGATCACTGAGGAGGAATAATGAAGAAAACGCTTCTGGGTATCAGTTTGGCTCTCGCACTTGCTGTTCCCCTTCTCGCGCAGGAGAAAGAAACGGATCGCGTGGAGAATTCCGGGAAAGTGATGAAGGAAATACTGGACGCCCCCGACAGCATTCCGCAGGACGTCCTTGACAAAGCGGACTGCGTGGTGATTCTGCCATCGGTCCTGAAATTTGCCATCGGGTTCGGGGGCAGCTATGGACGCGGCGTCATGACGTGCCGCGCCGGCAAGACGTTCCATGGCGCCTGGGGCGCGCCAACGATGATGGCGCTGGAAGGTGGCAGCGCCGGATTGCAGTTGGGCGGGAATGCCACGGACTTCGTATTGCTGTTGATGAGCCCGCGCTCCGCTACCAGCATTTTGAACAGCAAGGTGAAGCTGGGTGGCGATGCGAGCGCAGCGGCCGGCCCGGTTGGGCGGACGGCCTCCGCGGAAACCGATGTCACGATGCGCGCCGAGATTCTTTCCTACTCGCGCGCGCGGGGACTTTTTGCGGGCATTTCGCTGGAAGGTTCCACGCTTCGCCCGGACAACGGAGCCAACAAGAACCTCTACGGCAAGGAAATAAGCGCCTCATCCATCGTCTTCAACAAGGCTGTGCGGGTGCCAGCATGCGCCAAGGGTCTGCTGGCGACGCTGCAGAAGGCCTCTCCCGTATATAAGGGCGCCAAGTAACGCGTCGTATTTTCAAATCAAAATCGCGATGGCCGGTCCCAGGGGCCGGCCATTTTCTTGGTGTGCCGGCAAAAATGCCGAGCCTCTGCCGCCACGTGTTCCTCAGATAAGGAGGAGCAGCGGTGCATACCTCAGGGAGCACACGCGCTGATTCCAGAACAGGCCGGCAGGGTGTACTGATGCGGAGGTGCCGGATTACGCTTGACATCCGGGGAGGGAGGAAGTAAAAAGGAAAGCAAGCGTAAGTAGACGAAAGAAAGCGAAAGTCAAGAAAAGGCAAAAAGCCGAGGAAAATTTTTGGGGGTGTGGAATGAAAGGAATGAGCAATCTGGGATGGTTGGGCGTGTTGGCGATGGTGGCGTTTGGCGGAATACTGGCGCCGGGGACGCGCGGGCAGTCGACGTACACCGCGCAACTCAGCGGGGTAGTTACGGATTCCAGCGGCGGCGTAATTCCCGGAGCCAAGGTCATACTGACGGACGAGGCCACGAAAATTGCCACGAACGCGGTGACTGACGGCCGCGGGATCTACGTATTTACGGGATTGAGGCCAACGACATATTCGATTCGGGTGGAGGCGCCGAATCTGGCGTCGCAGGAGCGCAAGGGAGTGGTGTTGGCGGTGAACCAGCAAGCAACCCTGGATTTCACACTGACTCCAGGAACGGTTTCGGAAGTTGTGACGGTTACGGAACAGGCACCGATGCTGGATACCGGAAACGCAACCCTGGGGACGGACGTGACCAATGATTATATTAAGGACCTGCCGCTGATCAATCGAAGCATGTTCGGGCTGACATTCCTGGCGGCGGGAGTCACGGAGACGACGGGTTCCGGCACCAATGATAACTATCCTTCGGGAACGAACTTTGTCTCGAACGGGCAGAGGAACGCAACAGCGGAAATAAGAATCGATGGAGCGCTGACGAGCGCACCGGAGCAGGGAGAAGGCGCGACTTCCAACGTTTATTACCAGCCGCTTGTGGACATGGTGCAGGAATTCAAGGTGGAGAACAACAGTTTCTCGGCGGAGTACGGGAACAATGGCGGAACGGTAGTGAACATGGTCCTGAAATCAGGGGGCAACGATTTTCATGGAAGCGGCTGGTGGTTTGGGCAGCGCTCCGCTCTAAACGCCAACGAATTCTTCAACAATGCGTACGGGAATCCGAAGCCGGAATACGCGCGTGATCAATACGGATTTACGCTGGGCGGTCCCATCCGCAAACAGAAGACGTTCTTTTTTGTGGACTTCGAGAAAATCCGGCAAACCTCGCCGGACATCGTTTCAGGAACGGTACCGACGGATCTCATGAGGACCGGCGATTTCTCCGAACTGCTGAACGGCTCCAATCAGCAGACCATTTACAATCCTTTTGTCTGCCCTCCGAACGCTCCAAGCAATCCCATTCCTTGCAACCGTCCAGTCGTGCCGGGGAATCGCCTGGACCTGGCGGGCCTGACAGATCCGAATGGACTGGCTCTGCTGAAATTGTTCCCTGAACCGAATGTGCAGGGAGCAGGAGACATTAATAATTTTCGCCAGACCGTGGTGGTTAATTCTCCGCAATATCAATTCGACATAAAGATCGATCATCAGATCAACGACAAGCAGCGTCTTACCGCCCGTTACAGCCGTCTTCATAACGAATATGACGCGCCGTTTGTGGTGGGAGACTCGGGCCCGAACGACGGCTTCACGGGGATCACGACTGCGCAAAACGTGGGGCTGGAATACACCTGGTCGCTGACGCCGACAGCCATCTGGGTGACCCGTTTCGGACTTGACCGTGCCTTCGCTCCCGTGCGGCCGAAGATGACCCCTTCGACCGCGGAAGCTGCAGGGTTTCCAGCGTATTTAGGGCAGGCGAACCTTGTGGATCGCATGCCACAGCTTCTTGTCGATGGAACGAACAACGATCTCTCGATGTACACGCAATGCTGTACGTTCACGAATTTTGCGCACTCACTTTTCGCGTATTCCTCCTCGCTTTCGCTGGTGCGGCGGGGGCACACCATCAAATTCGGTTTCGAACAACGCCAGTTCTTGAACAATTTCTGGCAGCCAAACTATCCGACGGGCAGTTTCTATTTCCCACAGGGCATCACGGCCGCATTTCCGGGCGACCCTAATCCGAATTTGGCTGACGGCAACTCCTTCGCAACCATGGCAATGGGCTGGGCCGATCCCAGCAGTTCCGTCATTATTCAACCTTCGGTGGCAGACAAATCCTGGGAAACCGGCTTCTATGTACAGGATGACTGGAAGATAAACGCACACCTGACCATCAACCTGGGATTGCGCTATGAGTGGAGCACTCCTTACACAGTGCGACACGATCTCACACAATTCAGCGATTTCACGGGCGACACGGGAATCTCCGTACCGCTGCCCAACGGACTTGACCTGACTCAAACGACCATGACGGATTTGAAAGGAACGACTCTGTTTGTGAACCAGGGCGGCCTGGGGCGAAGCGTGCCGACAGACCGCAACAATGTTGCTCCACGGTTGGGATTCGCGTACTCGTTGAATCCGAACACGGTAGTGCGAGGCGGCGCCGGCGTGTACTACGGCATGAGCCCGGCGACGAACTTTCAGTACGTTGGCACTGCTTTCGGAGCGAGCGCGAACGCGCAATTCTCGCAGGACAGTAACATATCGAGAAATACAGCCGTCACGCTGGCGGATCCGTATCCGAATGGAATTCCAATTCCCCAGGGTAAAGCCGCCGGAAAACTGGCGTTGTGGGGTTTTGACAACAGCAACAATTTGGGAACCGAACAGGCCCGAAACGCCGACGTTTTTCAATGGAACGTCGGAGTTCAACACCTGTTTCCGTGGGAAGTGACCATCGGGGTCGACTATTCAGCGAACCGAAGCAATCATCTCCCCTGGGGAGGTTACTCGAGCACGCGCAACCGGAATTTCATTTCTTCGGACCTGCTCGCCAATATCTCCGCACAACTCCATGCTCAGGACCCAGTAACTGCGCCGGACGGCGGTTGTGACGCAAACAGTTGCGTGACGAATTACCTGAATCAGTTGGTGACAAATCCCTTTGCACCGTTGTTCCAACCCGGACCGCAGCAGATGTTTAATGCGCCTGCTTCGCTCTACAACCAGAGCCAAGTCCCGCTCTATTACCTGCTGCGAGCGTACCCGCAGTTTGCTGGCACGTTCCAAGGCTTGCCGAGTTTTGGCGCCAACTCCTGGTACAACGCGATGCAGGTGCGCTTCCAGAAGCGGATGAACCACTACTTCAGCCTGGAGGGCAACTATACGTTCTCGAAGGCGACGGACACTTCGTCTGTCGGAGCCAATGCGTTTGTCGGCAACCTGAATCTCGGGAACCCGCAGCAGAACGACCGGCCGCTGAACGAATACGCGATCAGCGCAAACGACGCGACGCACCGCTTCGTCCTTGCTGCCATCTTTGATGTGCCGATCGGACGTGGGCTGTGGATTGGCAAGGATATGAATCGCATTCTGAATGGATTCGTGGGTGGGTGGGCGATTTCCGCGCTGATTACGAAGCAATCGGGGCAACCATTGCCGGTAACCATGGCGACCCCGCGCTTGCAGGACGGCAACCAACGTCCGAACGTGATTTGTTCCCAACTCTCGAGCGGGTTCAACTATCATCAAGCAGCTTCCAACTGGCTCATTCAGCAATCCCAAATAGGTGCGACTGGGACCTCTACCGTGGATCCGTACTCTACGTCCGTACTGAATCCAAATTGTTTTGCGGATCCGGGCGATCAGGTTGCGGGCAATGCACCGCGTTATTTCTCCAGTATCCGTGCGGACGGGATTCACAACCTGGATGCCACCATCAGCAAGGAGTTCAAGGTTCATGAAGGGATGACGCTGCAACTGCGCGGCGATTTCTTTAACTTCACGAACACCCCCCGGTTTGGATTTCCCAATCTGGCTTGGTCGCCGGGCCAACCAGGACTAGGCAACAGTACCTTCGGCGAAGTCACCTATACAGCCAATTCTCCGCGGACCGTGCAGTTCGGTTTGCGTTTCCAATTCTAAGAGGGGGCGGAACGCATGAGACGCCGCGAATTCCTGAAGGCGAGTGCGCTGGGCGCGGCGGCGGCCTATGTTCCGCCACACAATTTCGACAAGTACGATTTTGGCGCGGGTCCACCGATTCAGGATAGGCTGAACCAGGGGCCCTTTCCGGCGGATGTGTATCCGAGCTGGAACGTGGTGATGGCGGTGACGCCCTCGGATGAGCCGGTGCCGAATTATGGCATGGGACTGATCACCTATCTCTGCGACGAAGTGGGGTTGCAGCGGAGCGGTGGGCAGAGTGTCGAATCGGCGCTGGAAGAGTTGGTGAAATTCCCGTTGGGCACGAAGCTGTATCTGCGCGTGAATTGGAAAGATGTGCAGCCGCGGCCAGGGCCTTTGCAACCAAGCGCGATCTGGAACGCGGCGTTCGCCCTGGCGCGGCAATATGGGAAGCGTATCGGATTCCGGGTGATGATCAGCAATCCCGATATCCCCGGGTACGCGCTGCCTGAGTTTGTGCGGGAAAAGGTGCCCATGGTCAAGCTGGGCTCGTGGCAGAAACGGGAGCGGGAAGAGCCACGATGTGACGATCCGGCATTTCAGGCCGCCTTCCAGGACCTGCTCGAACGGCTTACAGAAGAATATGACGGACATCCCGACGTGGAGTTCGTGGATACGTGCATGTACGGATTCTGGGGTGAAGGGCACACTTGGCCGCTGGAAAAGAATCCATATCCCGATTACAGCACCGCGGAAAAAGCGTTCGTGAAGATGTTTGAGGAACAAACGGCGCGATGGAAGAAGACTCCATTGGTAACTAACACGCAGCCGGATTTCAGCAAAGTGGGGAACTCCGAACTCGTTGACCGAACGATTCGCAGCGGAGGCTGGCTTCGTACGGACACCATTTTCATCGAGAACGAGCAGATCGAAGCGCTGAGCAACCGCCCGCCGTGGACGGGGGCAGCAATCGAAGTGGGAATGTCCGATGGTTCACCCGCCAGCCTGCATGTGGACGAGGGCCTGACCTACACCGATAACGTCGTTTGTCACGCGAAGGATGTGGGCGCTTGTTATTTTTCACTTTGGAATTGGCATCGCATCTCAGCAGGTGGATTGCAGCGGTACTATGAGGCTTATCCCAAGACACTCGATTCTTTAGCGAGGACCATCGGGTATCGCGTGCGGCCGTCGTGGGTGTGGACGTATGAAGAGCGCGGCGAGACAGGATTGATCATCGGGTTCGTGAATGACGGAATTGCAGGCGTGCCGGGAGTGCTGCGCGTCAGCGTGGCCAACGAAGCGGGGCAGGAACTCGCCGCCGGCTTTTTGGATGCGGGTTACCCGTTGCCCGGGCGAGTCCGGCAAGCGTTGTTTCCGCTGCCAAAAGGAACGGTGTGGCGCGGGTTGCGCTTGCGAGCGGAACTAGAAGTTAAAGGACAGAGGCACAAGGTGCGTTGGGCTTGCCGGCAAAAGCTGAATGAAGATGGAAGCCTGACACTGCGGCCAACGCAGGGTCTGAACGTCTCGGATGAGACGGGTGGAGTGTAAACGTGAAGAAACAGAGAAATTCTGGGTGGGGATTGACGCGATTTGCGGGACTGAGCGCATTACTGCTGTTTTGGCTAATGCCGAATTGCGGTTCAGCTTCAAAACTCTCCGCTCAGGAAGTCCAACAGAACTGGACACACTACGTGCGCATTGGGGCGTATGGACTGGCGCGCAAGGATGCCGCTTCGATTGTGCGGGACGCGCAGAAGACGCATGTGTACGGGATCGAGGTGGATAACGACATACCGGGGCGCTACGAAAGCTTTCTGGAGCCCAGCGAAAAGTTGCAAGCGATTCGCGAGGTGAGCGAGGCGGCGCACCGCGCGGGGAATAATGCGTTCGTGTACATCGCGGGCACCGAGTGCATCACAGCGCATGCGGATAAATCCGCACACTCCGTGATGAAGGACCATCCGGACTGGGTGCAGCGAAACATCAAGGGCGATCCGGCGGTGTTCACTTCGACCGCGGCGTTCTGGATCAGTCCGGGCGACGAAGATGTGTGGATCAGCCCATACGCGAAAGAATGGCGCAAGACTTACATGGAGCGCGTGGGGCAGATTGCCGCGACGGGAATTGACGGGATCTACGTGGATATTCCGTATTGGATGACGCACTTTGACGGCTGGGAAGATACCTGGGCGAGCTTTGACGACTCGACGGTGGCGGCGTTCAAGGAGAAGACCGGGCTGGATGCACGCCATGATTTGAAGCTGGGAGATTTTGACGATGCGAATTTCCGGAAGTGGGTGGATTTCCGGATTGCGACGCTGAGCGCGTTCATGGGAGAAATCCGGGAGACGGCGCGGCGCGTGAATCCCAACATCATGGTGATTCCGGAGATTTATCCGGGGATCGAGGAAGAAGCGACGCGAGTTGGCGCGGACGTTTACCAGATGTATGGCGTGGTGGATGCCATCGCGCACGAATATGAATTTGGCGGCGGCGAGCACATGGCGGCGACGCGAACGCAACTCGATTGGTTTTTGTACCAGGCGGGGATGCTGACGTTTCGCGCGTTTGCGGAGGGCAAGGCAACCTGGATCCTGAATTACTCGTGGGACGGGCAGAAGGGAGTTGCCGCGACGGATGAGATGAAAAACCTGGCGGCTTCCGAGGTGATGGCCGGGGCGAATTTCTGGGATGCCGCCGGGCACGTGATGTCAGGCTCGAACGATCCTGCCACGCGGACGGAGATTTTTCAGTGGATCGAAAAGCATGAAAAGGCGCTGTACCGGCCGCGGTTGCGGATGCAACCCGTGGGCGTTTATTTTTCACCCAAGAGCCGGGACTACGAGGCGAAAGAGTTTTTGCCGTCGTACCGGGGCATGCTGGTGCTGCTGCTGCAACGGCATCGCGAGTTTGCGGTGGTGACGCCGCGGACGCTGAAGGATTTTCGCGGGCGTGTGTTGGCGCTGCCGAACGTAAGCGTGCTGGACGAGGAAGAGAAGCGGGAGTTGGCTGCCTTCGTGAAGACGGGAGGAAAACTTGTGGTGACCGGGAAGAACGCGACGGGATTGCGCGGCGAGCCACAGGTGAGCGAGTTTTCAAACAGTCCAGAGAAAACTTATTTGGAAGGGCTGGAAAAGGATTTTGCGGATGGGGCATCGCGAGTTCCTTCCGCGCTGGTGGATGCGCTTAACGTAAATGCGGATGTGCGGATTGCCGCGTCGCCTTATGTGGCGGCAAACATCGCGGCGGTGGATGGAAAGACCACGATCTATTTTGCGAATTTTGGCGGGTTAGTGCCGGATAAAGTGGGAGTGCCGGCCGCGGCGCAGGATGTGGAGGTAAGCGTGCCAGCAGGGAAGGGCGAGACGGCGACGTTTCTGCCATTTCTTGGCGAGGAGAAGCCGGTGAAGGGCAGGGTATCCGGCGACCGCATGATTTTTGTTTTGCCGCCGATTGAACGGGGCGCGGTGGTGCAGATTGGGGCAGCGCGGTAGGAAGCGAGTGGGCGAGTGAAGATTACGGAAGGCAAACGAAAAGGGCTGGAACGCGTGGCCAACGCGAGAGGCGTGATCGCCGCGCTGGCGATTGACCAGCGCAGCGCGCTGCGGAGCTTGTTCGCGAAAGCGAAGGGCGTGGATGCGGACGCGGTGCCCGGCGAGTGGCTGGTGCAATTCAAGGAGGCTGTGAGCCGTATTCTGACGGTGGAGGCGAGCGCGATTCTGCTGGATCCGGAGTATGGCTTGCCCGCGGCAAAGCAGCGCGCGAAAAACGCGGGCCTGCTCCTGGCGTATGAAAAAACGGGCTACAACAAGACGGTGCCGGGGCGATTGCCGGAGTTGCTAGAGCACTGGTCGGTACGGCGGCTGATCGAGGCGGGCGCGGATTGCGTGAAGATTCTGTTGTATTACGCGCCATCGAGCACGGCGGAGATTAATGACCAAAAACATGCCTGGGTGGAACGGATTGGAGCGGAGTGTGTTGCGGCGGACGTGCCGTTTTTTCTGGAGTTGGTGAGTTACGCGGAAGGGATGGATGAGAAGGGGCGGGAATTTGCCAAGTGCAAGCCGGGAGTGGTGACAGCGAGCGTGGCGGAGTTTTCCAAACCGCGCTATGCGGTGGACGCGTTGAAAGTGGGCGTGCCGGTGAACATGGCGTTTGTGGAGGGCTCGCCTTCGGCGGGAGCGGAGATTTTGTACAGCCGCGGGCAAGCGAAGGCGTACTTCCGCGAGGCTGCGGCGGCGGCGCGCGTGCCGTTCATCTATCTTTCGGAAGGCGTGAGCAACGAGACATTTGAAGATGCGCTGGAACTTGCGGGAGAGGCCGGGGCGAATTCTTCTGGCGTATTGTGCGGGCGCGCCACATGGAAAGACGGAGTCGGCGTTTTTGCGCAGCAGGGAATGAACGCGTTGGAGAATTGGCTGAGGAGCGAGGGAATCCGCAACATCCGGCGCGTGAACGCGAAATTATCGGCGGCGCGGCCGTGGGCGGAGAGCTACGCGAGAGAACCAGCGGCGGCACTGTCCGGGGAAAAATCGTGAGGGCAGCTTTTCATCCACGGCCGCAGCAAATGGGCGCCAGCGGGCAACTTTTCCGCATCGTGCAGGAGAACCACGGGGGAAAACATGCCGGCATCTACTCCATTTGCTCGGCAAATCGATTTGTGCTGGAAGCGGGGATGGAGCAAGCCAAACGAGACGGCAGCCTGCTGTGCATCGAGTCGACTTCCAATCAGGTGAATCAATTTGGCGGCTACACGGGGCAGACACCGGCTGAGTTTGCGGCGTTCGTGAAGGAAGTGGCGAAAGCGGAAGGCTTCCCGCAGGAACGGATTCTGCTGGGCGGCGACCATATTGGGCCGCACGTGTGGCGCGCGGAAAAGGCGTCAAGCGCAATGGCGAAGGCGCGGGAACTGGTGCAAGGCTACGTGCGCGCCGGGTATACGAAAATCCACCTGGATGCGAGCATGCCCTGCGGCGATGATCCCGGAGACCGGCAGCGGGCGCTGGCGGATGAACTGGTAAACGAGCGCGCCGCGGAGTTGTGCCAAGCCGCGGAGGAAGCGTACAAGGAGATCAAAGCGGGATCGCCGGCGCCGCTGTATGTGATCGGAACGGAAGTGCCGATTCCGGGAGGCGAGCAACAGGGATCGCAAGCGCCAGAGGTGACGAGCACCGAGGATCTGGCGCGAACGCTGGCCACGGCGAGGCAGGCGTTTTTCTCGCGCGGTTTGGAAGAGGCTTGGGAGCGGGTGATCGCGGTGGTGGTGCAGCCGGGCGTGGAATTTGGCGACTCGAGCGTGTTTGCCTATGATGCGGCAAAGGCAAAGCGGCTGACCCGCTATGTTGCGGAAAGGTGGGATCGGGTTTATGAAGCACATTCCACGGATTACCAGACGCGAGGCGCGCTGCATGAAATGGTGCGGGACCATTTCGCGATATTGAAGGTGGGGCCGTGGCTGACGTTTGCGTTTCGTGAGGCGGTCTTTGCGCTGGCGGAGATGGAAGAGGAATGGCTGGGGTCGAAAAGAGATGTGACGCTTTCGAAGGTGCGGGAAGAGCTGGAAGCGGCCATGCTGGAGAATCCCAGTCACTGGAAAAGCTACTATCGGGGTGGGGAAGCGGAGTTGAAGTTCGCGCGCAAATACAGCTACAGTGACCGCTCGCGATACTATTGGCCACAGCCGAGAGTAGCGTGCGCGTTGCAGAGACTGCTGAACAATCTGGCCGCGCAGGCCGCGCCGTTGTCGCTGGTGAGCCAATACCTGCCAAAGCAGTGCGAAGCGATCCGGGAAGGGCGGCTGGAAAATCATCCACGCGAGTTGATTCGCGAAAAGATACTGGAAGTCTTGAATATTTATGCAAACGCATGCGGAGCGGGAATTTCCGCGAAAGCCGAACCCGCGACGCTTAGATCAGGAAAAGCCCATGCTGAGTGAAGAACGGCGGCGTGAAATTCTGGAACTGCTGCAACACGATGGCCGGGTTCTGGTGCGCGACCTGGCAAAGCGCTTTCGCACATCGCTCATCACCATCCGGAAAGACCTGGAACACCTGCATCATCAAGGACAATTGGAGCGCACGCACGGCGGGGCGCTGCCGCTGAAGGTGGGGGCGCTGAATGACCAGACACTGCAGGAAAAGGAACGCCTGCACCGGCGGGAGAAGACACGCATCGCCGCAGCCGCGGTGCGCATGATCCGGCAGGGGCAGGTGATCATCCTGGATTCCGGAACGACGACGACAGCGATTGCGCGCGCCTGCCGTCATTTCCGGAGCCTGACGGTCATTACGAACGGCACGAATATCGCGGAGGAGCTTGCGGGGACGCCAGTCGAAGTGATCTTGACCGGCGGGATGCTGCGGAAGAATTCGTTTTCGCTGGTGGGACCTTTGGCGGAGGAATCCCTGCGGAAGCTGAGCGCCGACCTGCTGTTTCTTGCGGTGGATGGCTTTGATGTGGGTTACGGATTGACAACGCCGAACCTGCTGGAAGCGCGGGTAAACCGGGCGATGGCGGAAGCCGCGCGGAGAACGGTGGTGGTGTGCGATTCGAGCAAGTTCGGGAAGCGCAGCCTTTCGCTGATTTTGCCGACGTCTTCGGTGCACGAGACGATCACGGACAAAGGCATTCCGAAGCCCGATTTGAAAGCACTGCGCGAGGCGGAAATTGACGTGACGTTGGTCTGAACTCGGGAGACTGTACCGCCCGAAAAACATGGGTGCGTGCATGACGTCCGAGATTCGAGGAAGAAACTAAATGGATACGAACGCAATGGATTTGCAGCCGTCCGCGACGCTCGCGGAAATTTTGTCGGAGCCGGTGGTGTGGCAAACGGCGCTCCGTGAATTGCGCGAGGATGCCACGATCGCCAGGATTGTGGAGGACTCGCGAAGCCGGACGGAATGGCTATTCATCGGGTGCGGCACGAGTTTTTATCTGGCGGAGGCCGCTGCGAATTCCTGGACGCTATTGACGGGGCAGAGAGCGCGGGCGCTTCCCGGGTCGGAGCCGCTGCTCTTCCCGGAATTGGCGCTGGCGAAAGAACCGAATCTCCAGGCGGTGGTCATTTCGCGGTCAGGGAAAACATCGGAGGCGCTGCGGACGGCAAGGTTGTTCACAAACAAGTTCCATGTGCCGACGATCGGGATTACCTGTGCAGCGAATACGCCGCTGGAGGAACTCTGCGACGTGACAATCCGGATCACGGCCGCCGATGAAAAGAGCACGGTGATGACGCGGTCGTTCACCTCGATGCTGCTGGCGCTGCAACATTTGGCGGCGCGAACCGTGAAGAATGAGAGCTACCTGAAATCGCTCGAGGATATGGCCGCGCATTTCGCGCCGCGAATCCAGGTGATCGCGGAAAAGACGCAGGGATTCGTGGAGAAACACAAGTTCGAGGACTACGTGTTCCTGGGGCAGGGGCCGTTTCACGGGATCGCGCGCGAAGCTTCGTTGAAGGTGATGGAGATGTCGTGCTCCTACAGCCAGGTATTCCACGCGCTGGAATTTCGCCATGGACCCAAGGCGATCGTGAGCGAAAACACGTGCCTGACGTTCTTCCTCAGCGAAAACGGGTATCAGGCGGAAGAAGAAGTGCTGGGAGAGATGGCGGATCTCGGCGGAGTGATCATCACGATCTGCAACCGCGCGAGCGAACACGTGCGGCGGAACAGCGATCTGGTATTCGAACTGGGATTCGACGGGCCGGACGTGGCGCGGCTTGCGCCCTACGTGGTGCCGGCGCAGTTGCTGGGTTTCTTCACGGGCACAAAGAAGAACTTGGACCCGGACAATCCCAAAAACCTGACGCGCGTCGTGATATTGGACTGAGCGAAACCAAGGAGAAAAGATTGTGGCCACTTTTGACGTGAGCGTTGTGGGCGAGTTGAATCTCGACCTGATCTTTTATGGATTGCCGGAAAAACTCGAACTCGAGCGCGAACACCTGGCAAATGGCCTGAGCATCACGCTGGGGAGCTCCTCGGCGATCTTCACGCACAATTTCACGCTGCTGGGAAACAAAGCCGGATTCAGCTCCACGATCGGGAGCGATCCGCTGGGTGAAATCTGCCTGGAGAGGCTGGGGGAATGCGGCGTGGACCTGACGCACGTGCGAAAGCTCAAAGGCAAGACCACGGGACTGACGGTGATCCTGCCACAGCGGAAGCAGCGGTACATCCTGACATATCCCGGAACCATGTATGAGATGAGCCTGAAGGATCTGGACCTGAGTTATATTTTCAGCGCCAAGCACCTGCACGTTTCGTCCTATTTCCTGCACAAGGCGCTGCGGCCGGACATGATCGAACTGTTCCGCCGGGCGAAGGAGGCTGGGCTGACGACTTCGCTGGACACCAACGACGATCCGGACGGGCGCTGGTCCTCAGACGTCCTGCTGTTGCTGAAGTACGTGGACATACTCCTGCCCAACGAAAACGAGGCTTGCAAGATTGCAAGGACGGACGACGTGAATCAGGCGGCGGAGACGTTGTCACAGAAAGTGCCGCTGGTAGTGATCAAGCGTGGTTCGCAGGGGGCCGTGGTGCGCGAAGGCAAGACCAAGCTTTCGGCTTTCCCGCCGGTAACGGACATGGTGGACGCCGTGGGAGCGGGAGACAGCTTCGATGCCGGGTTCATCCACCAGTTCATTCGCGGTGCCAAAATTGAAGATTGCCTGAAGTTTGCGAATATCACCGGGGCGCTTTCCGTGACGCGGGCGGGCGGGACGGAAGCGTTCCGCGACGCGAAACACCGGGAGAGTTTTCTAAGCAAGTATTGGCCCGCAGGAACGGGAGTGGTGCCGCGGAGCGCGCGAATCTGAGCCAGACGAAATTTGCGATAAAGCTGGCCTGCTATTTTGCCAGCGCTGCCGGGGCGGGCGTCACTTCCAGCAACAGGCTGTTCCGAATATCCACTTTCAGTTTAGCGACGGGGCCGGTGACGGCGCCGTAGTCCTTGTTGTTGACGTAGTCCACGACTTTGTAGGTCTTGGCGTTTAATCCTCGAAGTTCGACTTCACCCGACCAGGAGCCCGCATCAGGCGTTTGCTTCGCGGGCTTTTCCGGAGCATAGAAGGCGTAATACATGCGGCCGTCTTTTTCGATGGCGTAGGCTTCCGGCACATCGTAGCCATAAACATATAGGTTGCGGAAGTCGCCCCGGGAAAGCATTTTATCGTTGTAGAGGGCGATCCACTTTTTCCAGTGGGCATCTTTCTGCGGGTTGAGGTAGGCGTTTTTGAACTTGGGTCCGTAATCGGGCCAGGTGAATTTCGTGCCGAGGACGCCGCCGGTGCCGAATGTCGCGGCAAAGTCCGTGCCAACGTCCTGCTCGTTGTCCGTGTTGGCGCCGGTAAGCCGGGTCAACTCGACGTGGTCGCCATAGACGGCGGCGCGCGGCCCAAGGAGCGCCTTGTACATCTTGATGCGGCGGCGCACCTGAATGGAGCCGACGGGATCGGCGGTGACGGCCTGGTCCATGTAGCGAAGCCAGGCGAGGCTAGGAGGAGTGCCGCAGGGGCAACTCTGCGTGACGCTGTCCGGCTTCAAGGCGCGAGTGGTGTCGAAGATAACTTTATACACGTCGCCCATAGCATAAATGGAATCGTTTGGAGATTTGTGATGGTGGCTGGGGTTGTAGCAGGGCGGCACAGAGTAGATATTATCGAGCTTGTGGCCATCGAAACCCCAATCGCGGATGAAACGTTCGGTGAGTTGCTTGTAGTAGGCTTGCACTTCGGGCAAGGCGGGGCAGAGAGCCGCTAAATTTCTGGCCATGCGCGCGGGCTTTCCTGATTTATCAAGGACGAGCCAATCGGGGTGTTCCTTCAGAACATTGGAGACGACATATTTGCGGCCGCCGTAACCGAAGTGGCCGTCTTCAACAGCAAGCGGCAGCCACCATAGTTGGACCTTGATGCCTTGCGCGTGGAAATCGCTGACCATTTTCTGGATGGCGTCGCCGGGAAAGGCTTTTTGCGCGGGCTGCCAGTCGCCGTAGTTGCTGAACCAGCCGTCATCCAGGGTGGCCCAGTGGATGCCGAGTTCCTTCAGCTTGGGGATGGTGTCCAGCATTTGCTTGGGAGTGACGGCGAACTCGTAGCCCCAGCCGCACCAGCTCACCGCATAGTTTTCGGGGTTATTGGCGGGCTTGGTCAAGCCTTCGCGGTCGACCGCATTGGACCAGATGCTGAGCGGTTCGTAGAAATCGCCAGCGTAGACGGCCAGGAAAGTGCGCGGGGTGGCGAACGTTTCGCCAGGTTTGAGGGTGACGTTCGCGGGGAGTCGCACGGAGGCATCGACGCGGCCATCGCGCGCGGTTTGCACCGGAATGGAGAGAACAAGAGGAAGCGTTTCGAGATGACCGATGGCCTCGCCAACGGTTTTCGTCCAGAAGGCCACAACAGGAACGCCACCGCCGGCACTGCCGAGGTCGCCGCGAACCGGGACAGGCGCCCCAAAGAGATTTTCCTGATTGAACTTGGCGGGAACGGGGAACATTTCGTCCTTGCCCCACTTCAAACTGGAGCCATGGAAGGACCACATTTCGTGAGGAGCGGCGGCGGGATTCGCGAGCGTGGCGCTGAAGCGGTGCTGTTGGAGCGAAACAGTTTCGAGAGCCAGATCGTAGGGTCCGCCATTTTTGAAGGTGGCAGAGAGAAGCGCGAGCTCGGGGAAATCGTCATAGACTTCGAGGAGCAGCGTTTCTTGCAAGCCCGTGCTGGGGCTGCTGCCGGAGACCGCGATCTGTTTTCCGCGTGCACCAAGCTTGCCCTGCGCTTCGCTGATTTTCGCTGTGGCCAGGTCGAGGGTGAGATCGGGGAGTTGCTTGTGCGCGAGGGCGAGCCGTTGTCCAGGTTGCGAGCCGGGTTCATCGAGGGTAAGGGAGGTCCCGCCAGCCGTGAGAATTCCCTTGAGATAACCATTGGGAGAGAGGACAAACTCGGCAAGAGATGTGCGGACATCGATAGAGCCGGGCGCCAGAGACACGCGGATATTCGAGGCGTGAGCCGCTGAAGCGGAAGACTCTGGGGTGGCCGGAAGAGCGGGTTTTTTCTCGCAGCCGGCAAGTTGCGCGAGGCCGGTTGCCAAGAGCAAAAGGAGTGCGCTGAACCCGGCAGATTTAGCGAAACGCCACGGATTGAATCCGGCTTGGTGAGGGAACGTCATGGCTTGGTGACTCCCGCCTGATTGAAGCCCTTGAACTGGGCGAAAATTTTCTCAGCGTTCTTGTTGTAAACCTTTTCGAGGACGTTATCCGGAAGTTCCATGCCGTAGATTTCCCAGCGGCCTTGTCCCGGGTAGCCCGCGTAGTCGAAGTATTCATCGGCGGTTTCCAGCCAGCGGAAATAGTTGGCATACATGGATTCTTCTGGCGTGCTGTCAGTGCCGAACATGATGCGGTCCTGATAATCGAGGAAAAACTTGCGAGCGCGGCGTGGCTGGCGCCCGAGTTCTGCCTGACGAGCGCCGAATTCGACATACATATTGGGGTATTTGTCGAGCCAGGAGGAGACGGCATCGAGATTTTCGGGCCAGTTGGCGACGTGGAGGGCGATGAAGGTGGTGTGGGGATGCTTGGCGAAGACGTGGTGTTCCTCGTCGAGCAGAGTTTGTTTGCTGGGGAATTTCGGGCCGTAGAAACTCCAGCTCGGGTTGGAGATCAATTCTTCGTAGCGCTCGTTGTTCTTGTCGATGGGAGTGAAGAAGGCTTCGGGATCGGTGGAATGAATGGCTACGGGAATACCGAGGCGGCCGCACTCTTCCCAAACGGGATCCAGGCGAGCGTCGTCAATCGGGATGAGTTTGCCGGAGCTGTCGCGTACGCCCAAGCCAAGGTCCTTGAGAATCTTCAGGCCGCGGGCGCCGCGGCGCACGGCGTCATCAAGCTGCTGGACCATTTCCTGGCTGAAGTTGGGGTCGTTGATTTTGCTCCAATCCATCTGTGCGAAAACCATGAAGCGATCCGGATAGGGCTTCACCATTTTATCGATGACGCTCTGCAGTTTGTCGCCCCACATGCCGGTGAGGATAACGATCTTTTTTATATTGGCGGCGTCCATGCGCCGGATCACTTCGGCGGGGAGAATCTGCTCGCGGTCAACCCCGCCGGCATCGTTCACGTGGTTGTGAACGTCAATCACGGGGAACTTGGCGCGGGGGACTGCGTGGACGGCGGCGTGCAGCATGGAATGCGGATCGTAGTCGCGCAGAAGCAAAGTCATGCGTTTGGCCGCATCGGGATCCTGAGAGTACGTGATGTCTTGAGCGGGAAGAGGACGCGCGAGCACGGCAGCGAGCGCGAAAATGAAGAGAAAGGGAAGAGCGAAATAGTTCCAGAAAGTGTTGCTGCTGGATGTACGGGTAATGTTCATTTTTTCAACCCTCGATGATGGCCATGCAGAAAAACAGGTCAGGCAAATCGTACGCCAGAGATGGTGGGGATTCCACCCAAGCAGTCTATCCGCAAACGAAAGAAAAAGGAATAAAAAGTAGAAAAGAGTAAGTGCGGGGTCCCAGGCATTTTCCGGAGGGCCGGCGGGGTAAGTATTAGGAGCAAAACCTGGACCGGGAAGGAGAAGAATTGCACACAGGGGCTGGGAGCCTGCCGCGCCCTGGGGCTAGAGAGAGCGTGGAGGAAGAGCAAAGGGCGGCGTGACACTCGTCACAATGAGGCATGTTACGTGTCACTGCGCTGCGAGGGGTGGTAGCTTCTGATGGAAGATAACTGGACCCGGGAACTCCATAACTCCTATGCAGATCACTCGCGCTACCGATTACGCCGTTCGCGCCATGGTGCAACTGGCCAGTTTGCCGCCGGGCGATAAGATGCAACTAAATGAATTGATTGAGGCTACCGGCGTTCGCGGGAGCTTTCTATCCAAGGTGGTGCAACGGTTGGTGCATGCCGGGATGGTGACGTCGCATCGCGGAACCCGAGGGGGGTTCTCTCTGCGAGTGCCGAGCCAGGAAGTGACGCTACTGGATGTCGTTGAAGCGATTGAGGGACCCACGCAATTGAATCTGTGCCTGGGAAACGGGCAGACGTGTGAACGCAAGTCCTGGTGTGGGGTCCACCCCGTCTGGCAAATAGCGCAATCGGCGCTGACCGGAGTGCTTTCCGGGGTGACTGTCGCGCAACTTGCGGCGGATACGAAGGCCAAGAAGGCCGAACTAGAGATAGCGGCAGGGCGGCCGTGAGAGTACGAGCGAGAGCAGTACAGGGCTGAAAACCTCAACAAGCAGGTTGCAGTGGTGGCATCGCCAAGGTGCCAACATGCGCTGAACCATGCGTGGGCGACAAGTTAGTGGGCCAGGGGCTGGAGGGAGTCATCAGAAAACTGATAGAAGCTGGACAGGCGTTTGGTGTGAAGGAGTATGTTGGCGAGGAGATCCGCGACGGAATCGATGACACGGAAAAGGACGGGTTGGTCCAAACGCGTTTCCGGAAGGACGACAACCGTAGTGTGAGTGTCGGAACCCGTGGCCACGTGGGAATACCAAAAGCACACCGAGACGCCGTCCGAAGCCGCGGCATTGCGCTCTTGTGGATAGGCCAGGGGGCGATCGGCGAGCAGGAGATGGAAGGTGTTGCCATCCGATCGAGAGATCATGGGCATGGATTCGCACAAACGGCTGAGGAATCCCTGCTGGCCGTGATGGAGGCAATGAGGACAAAGATTGAAATTGCGATGGGCGACCTGATCGGCAATCGAGGAGTCGTACAGCATCGTGCAGCCCTCCAGTTAGCGGCGAATCGCCATAAGGCGCTACGGGCCGGGGGGTAGCGCACTATTAAATCGTAATAAGTCTAATATGATAGGTTAATCATAAAAGCAATCAAAAAATGAAGTACTTAAGCTTTCAGGTATAAAACTGCCTGATTATCTTATTGGAAGGCAGCAGGCGGAATGCAGCGCGGCTTCCACTTCCGCGCCGGTATAGTGAAGTTCCTGAAGGATTTGGGCGGAATGTTCGCCGAGGAGGGGCGGTGGCAGGCGGTAGAGGATGGGTTGCGCAGCGAAATGGATGGGATTGGCGATGCTGCGGACGGTATCCAGCGTGGGGTGCTTGATTTCTACAACCAGGTGGCGCGCAAGGGTTTGTGGATCATGCAGGGCTTCGGCGACGGTCTGGATGGCTGACGCGGGGATATCGGCGGCGGCCATCCGGGCGAGCCAGTCCTTTGCGGGAAGGCGAGCGAAACGCGCCTGGAGCAAGGGAATCAGTTGTGGGCGGTGAGCAGTGCGGGCGGAGTTGTCCGCGAAACGCGGATCGGCGCGGAGTTCCGATTCGGCATCCAGCAAAGCCAGCAGACGCGACCATTGCTCCTGTGTGCCAATGGCCACGACGATGTGGCGGGCGTCGGCGCAGCGGAAGAGTTGGTAGGGAACAATGCTCGGATGGGCGTTGCCCCAACGCTCGGGGGAGACACCGGCGTTCAGGTAATTGCTACCGATGTTGGCCAACCAGGTCAGTTGAGAATCGAACAAGGCCATGTCCAGGAAGTCGCCGCGGCCGGTCCTTTCGCGAGCAAAGAGAGCGGCAAGGATGCCCATGGTGGCGTACATGCCGGTGGTCATGTCGGCAATGGCGACGGGGAATCGGATAGGGTTCCCTTCCGGTTCGCCAGTGAAGCTCATGACGCCGGCTTCGGCTTGGGCGATGATGTCATACCCGGGCCGTTCCGTTTTGGGACCAGTGAAGCCATAGCCCGTGATGCTGCAATGGATGAGCCGAGGGTACCCGGAGCGAAGGGAAGCGGGATCAATGCCACGGCGTTGCAGGGACTCCATGGAAGGCTGATTGCACAGGAAGACGTCGGCGGTGGCCAGGAGGCGATGGAGGATTTCGGCGCCGGTGGGGTGATCGTAGTTGAGAGTGAGGGAACGTTTGTTGCGATTGGCGGCCAGGAAGTAAGCGGATTCGGTGCCCACGAAGGGAGGGCCCCAGGTGCGCGAGTGGTCGCCCACGCCGGGGCGCTCGACCTTGATGACATCGGCGCCCAGATCGCCAAGGAGCATGGCGGCGTAAGGACCGGCCAGGGCTTCCGTCAATTCGACAACGCGAATTCCAGAGAGGACCGTGGACATGGCGGAAGAATATACTGGAAGGAAGCGGAGAGAAAGGGCGGGAACTGAGGGGAAACGCGTGCGAGACGTTTCCTTGCCTGTTTCGCTATGATTTCAGACAATAGAGAGCTAACAAGCGACCAACAATACCTGGAGAGCGGCTGGCATGCCGCAGTAGACGGAGACCTACGGAAGATGGCCAATTCGGCTCACCCACCCAAACGATTCGTAGCCTACTTTTCCATGGAGATTGCGCTGGAAAACGCCATGCCCAGCTACAGCGGCGGTCTGGGTGTGCTGGCGGGCGACACGATTCGCGCGGCGGCGGATATCCGGCTGCCGATGGTGGCGGTGTCACTGCTTTATCGCAAGGGCTATTTCCGGCAAGTGTTGAGTGAAGACGGGGCGCAAACCGAAGAGCCGGTCGTATGGGAAGTGGAGAAGTTTCTCCAAGAGGAAGAGCCGCGCATCAGCGTCATGTTGGAGAACCGGCCCGTGGAATTGCGGGCCTGGCGGTACATGGTAAAAGGCGTGCGCGGGTTTGAGGTGCCGGTCTACTTTCTGGATGCGGATCTGCCCGCAAATGACCCGAAAGACCGCGAGCTGACGGGCGCGCTGTATGGCGGCGATCCGTACTACCGTTTGTCACAGGAAGTGCTGCTGGGGATTGGCGGGGTGCGCATGCTGCGCGCGCTGGGCCATACGGACTTGATGCGTTACCACATGAACGAGGGGCACGCGGCGCTGCTCACCATGGAACTGCTGGAAGAGGAGACGAAGCGAGCCGGCCGCACGGCCATCAAGGGCGAAGACATTGAACGCGTGCGCAACAAGTGCGTGTTCACGACGCATACGCCGGTTCCGGCGGGGCACGACAAGTTCCCCGCGGAGTATCTTTCGCGGCTGGTGCCAGAGCAGGTGCGCTTCCTCGATGCGAAGGATGCTTCCTCCGTGGAATTGATCAAGAGCATCCTGCAGTCAGAGCAGGCGTATCCAAACTGGCAGGAAGCGGTGAAGGGCGGCGCTAAGGTGAACATGACGTACCTGGCGCTGAGCCTGAGCAATTATGTGAACGGCGTGGCGAAGCTGCACGGGGAAGTTTCCCGGAAAATGTTTCCGAACGTGCCGATCGAGGCGATCACGAATGGCGTGCACGCAGCGACGTGGACTGCGCCCCCTTTCCAGGACCTTTTTGATCGCTATATCTCTTCGTGGCGCGAAGACAACTACAGCCTGCGCGGGGCGTTGGGTTTGCCGCCGGAGGAAGTTTGGGCGGCGCATCTGCTGTCGAAACACAGTTTACTGGAAGCTGTCCGCATAAAGACGGGTCTGAAACTGGATCCCGAGGCGTTCACGATCGGATTTGCGCGCCGGGCCACGGGTTATAAACGCGCGGACCTGATTTTGAGAGACCTGGACCGCTTGCGGCAGATTGCTAAAAATATCGGGCCGTTCCAGATCGTGTATGCCGGCAAGGCGCACCCGCATGACAGCGGCGGCAAAGAGATCATCAAGAAGGTCTTCAAGGCGAAGAAAGCGCTGAAGAAAGCCGTTACGATTGCGTTTTTGGATGACTACAACCTTGAGTTGGGCGGGAAGCTTACCTCCGGCGTCGATTTGTGGCTGAACACACCGCAGTATCCGCTGGAAGCTTCCGGCACCAGCGGGATGAAGGCGGCGGTGAATGGCGTGCCGAGCTTGAGCATTTTGGATGGCTGGTGGGTGGAGGGTTGTATCGAAGGCGTGACCGGGTGGTCCATCGGGGAACCGCATCGCGGCGACCCTGGGCCGGAAACGCCGGTGGATAACGCGCTGGATGCGGAGAGCTTGTACTCGAAACTGGAAAGCGTGATCCTGCCGATGTTTTTCGAGGATCGCAACCGCTACCTGGACGTGATGCGGCACTCCATCGCGATCAATGGGTCGTTCTTCAACACGCAGCGCATGGTGCAGCAGTATATTACCGACGCTTACTTGCGGTAGCGCGGCGGGCGCGAGCCACTTCCTCAGGACGAACTTCCAATAACATTACATTGCGCGGCAAAATGCGAAGGCCGGCTTTGCGGTAGAAGGTTTCGGCGGATTTGTTGTGTTGCTGCACTTGGAGTTCGATGGTGCGGATGCCACGCTCGCGGCAGAAGTCTTCGATTTCGTAGAGCGCCAGTGAGCCAATGCCTTTGTTGCGGTAACGCTTGTCCACGTAAAGGTCGGTGAGCATGGCTTCCATGCCGCCGTATTCCAGATCGAAATTGTAGGTGACGATGGCGTAGCCCACGGGCTTTTTGTGGCTTTCCATGAGCCACGCCTTGCCCAGCGAAAGATTGCGCAGCAGGGTGTGCAGCCCTTGCTCGAGGGATTTGCGATGGAAGGGAATCTTGTCGAAGCGATAATAGGCGATGATGAATTTTAGAAGAGCGGCGTGATCTTTCGGGCTGCAAGGGCGGAAGGAGACGAGCATAGAGCCTCACTTTGGGGAACGCGGTTAAATCGTTGCTCACTATCGTACTGCAGGGGCGGGGCACGGAAAAGGATTTGTCCTTAGGAGAGCCCGACTCACGGGAACCATTTAGCGAGATCAGGTGTCTATAAGATTAGTTGTTTGTGGCAGACTTAATCTGTGCTCGTGCAGCCAGGTTCCGCTAAATCGAGACCCGCGTGCGGCAAATTATAAAGCTCCTATTAATCGTCTCGGACATCGCAATCCTCCTTTTGGGACTGTTCTTTTCACTGGTGTTGGGTCTAGTGCTCGATACTGAGTTTTATTGGGGCACGCTGGCCCTGGTACCATTCTTTTTGAGTCTATCTCTCACCATCGCGATCTTCCTGTGGTTCCGTCGAAAGGTCCGGAAACTGGAGATCGAAAACGATGCGGCAATTTGGATGGCAGGCCGTCCATGGCGACGGCTGCATCCTCGTCGAGCAAGGTACTTACGATTCCTTAATCGCTGTATCCTTTGGCTCCCCAGTATTTGTGCGGCAATTGTGTTCTTTTTCCTTCCAGTGGTGTCGCACGTCGTCTGTTCCGGGCGACACATTGTTTCTCACTACCGGTTTTCCACTCCTCTGAATTGGACAATCATAAAAATACCCGGATATGACTTGTTTGCTTGGGCTTACTTTAGCGATGAAGGTGCCGCTCGTTACGGTTTTAGCCCAATTTGGTTTAGTCATTCGATGCCATCTAGTGTTGCAATTGAGAGCGCAGACCCTACCTCCTCATTTGCATGGTGGCGCCCAGAGCATGAAATCGCAACCGGGCACCCAACTGAGATTGCCAAGACAGAGTTCATGATTGGCACAATCGAAATGAATTGCTGGGAATACCAAGACGCTCACGCTTACTACGATGGACTTGGTTACTCATCAAACCACGTGGTTTCTGCCTTTACATGGGAAATTCTGTGCTCCACGCGACCGAACGGTCGAGACTTCAACCTGCATGCCAGCTTTTTGGGGTGCAAGGAAGACGTTCGGAGCTTTTACGAAGTGCTTAAGGGCACTAGCTTGAGCCACTGAGCTCTTCAGCAGAAACTACCCTCACTCCAAAGAAACAGCGATTTCATCGCACACGGTTTTTGTAGAGGGCCATGCCGACGGCGGCGTCCATGCCGATATTTTGGAGGGCGGCGATTTCGCGGGTGGTGGAAATGCCGCCGGCCGCGACGATGGGCAGGCGCGTGGAGCGGCGCAATTCGCGGAACCAGGCTAGATTCACGCCGCGCATCGTGCCTTCGCGGTCCACATCGGTGCAGAGGAAACCGGCGCAAAAGGGTTCGAGGGCGGACATGACTTCGGCGGGAGCGAGCGAGAGAGATTTGCGCCAGCCGTGGATTACGATGCGTCCTTTGGCGGTGTCCAGGGCGATGAGGATGTGTTTCTTGCCGATGCGGTTGGCGAGGCGTTTCAGAAATGCGACATTCGGACGTTGTTCGCGAAAGGCGGCGCTGCCAACGATGATTTGCTCGACACCCAGGCCGACTAGCGCTTCGGCGCGGCGCACTGTGCGAATTCCTCCGCCTACGCGCAGCTTAAGTTTGAATTTGCGGCGGGCTTCGCGGCAGAGCTGCTGCACCAGGCGGTTGTTGTGGCCTTTGCGCATGGCGGCATCGAGATCAATGACGTGCAGCCAGGCGTAGTGGCCGAAGCGGTCGAGCAGGCCAAGAACATCGGCGACGGCGAGTTCGCGCTTGCGGCCATGGACGAGTTGCACGGCCTGGCCAGCTTGCAGGTCAATACAGGGAATCAGCATGGCAAGCGGACCTCCACGCCGTTTTCCTTCAAGTAGGACTTCAGCGCGCGGATGGATTGCACCTGATCGTGAAAGATGGAGGCGGCCAGAGCGGCATCGGCGCAGCCTTGCGTGAAAATTTCCAGGAAATGCTGCGGAATCTTTGCGCCACCGGAGGCAATCACCGGGACGCTGACGGCACGGCTGATGGCGGCGGTCAAGGCGACGTCAAAGCCGCATTGCGTGCCGTCGCGGTCCATGGAGGTGAGAAGGATTTCGCCTGCGCCAAGTTCTACGCCTCGAAGCGCCCACTCTTCGGCGTCGAGCCCCGTGGCCGCACGGCCACCGCGAACGCGCACTTGCCACCGCTCGTTTTCACGGCGCGCGTCGATGGCCAGGACCACGGCTTGCGCGCCGAATTCGCAAGAAAGTTCACCGATTAATTCGGGGCGCTGGACCGCGGCGGTGTTCACGGTGATTTTATCGGCTCCGGCACGCACGACAGAGCGTGCATCTTCGAGCGAACGAATGCCGCCGCCCGCGGTGAGCGGGATGGCGAGCTGCTCGGCGACGCGGCGAATGGTTTCGAGGAACGTGGGGTGATTGTCACGCGAGGCGGCAATATCCAGGACGACCAATTCGTCGGCGCCCTCGGAGTTGTAGCGGGCAGCGAGTTCCACGGGATCTCCGGCATCGCGCAGACCTTCGAAGTGCACGCCTTTGACGACGCGAACGCCGTCGGTATCGAGGCAGGGAACGATGCGGTGCGCCAGGCTCATGCGGGCAACCTTAGGAAATTTTCGAGCAGCTTTGCGCCGGGACCGCCGCTTTTTTCGGGGTGGAACTGCACGCCGAAGATGTTGTGGTGCTCGACGACGGCGATGAAGGCGCGGCCATGTTCGCAGACGGCGGTGCTTTCAGGGCCGGAGGCGGGCGCGGCGTAGGAGTGCGCGAAATAGAAATAGGCTTCGGGCGAAATGCCATCGAGGAGGCGGCTGGAACCTACCATAGAAATGTCTTGAGCCGCCATCCCCCGCACGTCAGGGGTTAAAACCCCTGGATTTGCGGGGCTTTTCGGCATGGCTGAAGCCGTGCCCTCCCGAGTCGAAACCCAAGAGCAGAGGGATTCCTCACTTCGCAGACTCCGTTCGGAATGACGTGGGGGATTTTTTGCGAGCCCCGAAGCCGTGCCCTCCCCGGAGCCGTTCAAGAGATGACTTCTAGTCTTGGTGCGTTGCAATTGGTTCCAGCCCATGTGGGGAAGCTTCACGCCTGCGGGGAGATGCGTAACGCGACCGGGCAACAGGCCAAGGCCCGCCAGCGATGGAGCTTCGTCGCTGGTTTCGTAGAGAGCCTGCAGGCCGAGACAGATGCCAAGGAAGTTTGTGCCGCGAGCGATGGCATGAAGCAATGGCTGGCGCAAACCGTGCTCATCAAGAGCGGAGATGAGAGCGGCGCAATGGCCGACACCGGGGAGGATGAGGCGCTCCGCGGTTGCAATCGCTTCGGGCTGATTGGTGGTGACAACGCTCGCGTCCAGGCGGCGCAAAGCGCGCTCGACCGAGGTGACATTGCCCGCGCCGTAATCGAGCAGGGTAACGTTCACAAAAGTTCCTTGGTGCTGGGGAGAACGTTGCGCAGGCGCTTGTCGCGCGAAACTGCGAAACGCAATGCGCGGGCAAAGGCTTTGAATAGAGCTTCGACCTGGTGGTGCGAAGAGCGGCCATAGAGAATGCGCAGGTGCACATTGGCGCGGGCGGATTGCGCAAAGCCCTGGAAAAAATCCTCGACTAATTCGGTTTGAAAATCGCCGACGCGTTTTGCGGAGAATTTCGCATTGATCACGCAAAAAGCGCGGCCACCAAAATCAATGGCGGCGGCCGCAAGGGTTTCGTCCATGGGCATCAGGAAATAACCGGCGCGTAGAATGCCTTTTTTGTCGCCGAGCGCGGCGTTGACGGCTTCGCCGAGGGCGATGCCCACATCCTCGACGGTGTGATGCTGATCCACGTGCAGGTCGCCCTTGGCGGTGAGGCGGAGATCAAGGCCGCCGTGACGCGTGACGAGGTCCAGCATGTGATCGAAGAAGGGAATGCCCGTGGAAATTTGGGCCTTGCCGCGGCCGTCGAGATTCAGGCGAAGTTCGATTTGCGTTTCCTTGGTGTTGCGGCGAATGGTGGAAGTTCTGGGCATAGGTTTTCCTAAGAGTTGCGCCCGAGGAGGCGCAGAAGTTTTTTCAGTTCCGATTCCGTGCCGATGGTGATGCGGGCGAAGCCGGGACCGAGGTCATGGCTGCGCTCACGCACTAAAATGTTGTGGCGTTCAAGCTTCCGGAAGAACGCGGGGCCTGCCTTGCCAAAGTCGGCAAGGAGGAAATTTGCCGAGCTGGGATAGACGTGCACATGTCGTTTCTGGAGTTCGCGGGTGAACCACGTACGCAGGCGTTTCACGTTGCGGATGTAGCGCGCGATGGTCTTGCGTTCCTCCACCGCGGCGACACCGGCAGCGAGTGCCGCGGCGTTCACCGGGTAAGGCGGCATGGCGCGGCGAACCAGAGAGAGGGAATCGCGCCTGCCAATCACGGCACCGAGGCGCAACCCGGCCATGCCTTCCGCCTTGGAAAACGTGCGAGCCACGAAGAGGTGAGGATAGCGGTGGACCCAGGGCACGGCGCTTTCGGGGGAAAATTCCGCGTAGGCTTCGTCCAAAACCACAACCGTGTGCGTGGCGGCGCGAAGAAGCTTGCGAATGGCAGCGGGCGACACCAGCGTGCCAGTGGGATTATTGGGATTGGCGAGGAAGAAGACGCGAGGTTTCTTGCGCAATGCGGCGAGCGCCTGGTCCAAAGGAAATTCCATGTTCGCGCCGTAACGCAAAACCTGGACGCGCGCACCGGCAATTTCGGCGTAGTAGCGATACATGGGAAACGTCGGTTCGCAGATGAGAACGCTGGTGCGGGGTTCAACGAAAGTGTCAAAGAAAACGCGCAGGGCATCGTCGCCGCCGTTGGTCAAAAGCAGTTCGTCCGGATGCACGCGGAAGTAGCGGGCCAACTTTCGCGTGGGCGCGGCGTATTCGGGATACGTGGCAATCTGTTTGGCGGTGAGGCGGGCCAGGGCCTTGCGCGCTGCGGCGCTGCAGCCGGTGGTGTTTTCGTTGAAGTCCAAGCGAATTTTATTTGCGCGGCCTTCGGCGGGCGCTTCATAAGTGCGGCGGAGGAGAATAGCCTTGCGCACGGGGAGTTGCACCTTCATCGGCGCACCTCGACGGCATTGGCGTGCGCCAAAAGTCCTTCGGCTCTGGCCAAGACTTGCACGTCTGCGGCGAGCCGGCGGAAACCGCCCGGGCCAATCGTCTGCACGCTAATGCACTTCACAAAATCGGCGGCACCGAGGCCGCCGCGACGCCGGGCCCAGCCTCCGGTTGGTAAAACGTGGTTGCTTCCGCTGGCATAATCGCCAAAGGCTTGCGCGCTGAGCGGGCCAAGAAACACGGTGCCGGCAGAGCGAATCTTGCTCAACTGTTCGCGGCTCTCGGAGGGCAAGCTGAGGTGCTCCGGCGCAAAACGATTCACAAAAGAGCAGGCCGCGTTCCAGGAGGGAGCCAGGAGAATCGCGCCAGTATTGCGAATGGAAAGTTGCGCGGGATTATCGGCGGGCAATTCCTGCAATTGCGCCAGCACCTCGCGCTGAACTTTTTGAGCGAAGCGCGCGGACGAAGTCACCAGATAGCTGCCGGCATCGGGAGCATGTTCGGCTTGCGCCAGCAAATCGGCAGCAATCCAGTGGGGATTGCCGTGGTTAGCGAGCACGACGGCCTCCGTGGGCCCCGCGGGCAAATCAATCGCACAAGTGGCGCTGACGATTTGCTTCGCGGCGGTGACATAGCGATTGCCCGGGCCAAAGATCTTTTCGACGGGCGCGATTTGCTTTGTGCCATAAGCGAGCGCGGCAATCGCCTGCGCGCCGCCGACGCGGGCGAGTTGCGTAATGCCCAGCAGATCAGCCGCCGCGATCAGTTCGTCGTTCGGGCGCGGACAAACGGCAACGATGCGCCGCACGCCGGCCACTTGCGCGGGCACAACGGTCATGACCAACGTTGAGACGAGAGCGAAGCGTCCGCCGGGAATATAGCACCCGATGGATTCGAGAGGGCGAACGATCTGTGCGACGGTAACGCCGGATTCCACCTGGAGCGACCATTCGCGGGGCATCTGTTTTTCCGCCACGCGGCGAACATTCTCCGCGGCGTGAGAAATGGCACGGAGGAATCCGCGGCTGACGCGCTTCTTCGCCGCGGCCATTTCGGCGGGAGAGATCCAGAGTGAAGCGCGTTGCGATGCAGCCGGATCGAACTTGCGATTCCATTTGTCCAACGCGGCGTCTCCGTGCAGGCGGACATCGGCCACGATTTTCGCCGCAGTTTGCAGAGCGACGCGATCATCGCCCTCACGCAGGCGCATGAGATTGGCTTCGGTTTTCGCGGTGAGTTTCAGGATTCTCATCAGAGCACGATCTTGTTCAGGGGATATTCGACGATGCCCTGAGCCTTGGCGGCCTTGAGCTTCGGCAAAATCTGCCGCACGACCGCTTCTTCGATGATGGTGTTCACGGCGACCCAATCGGAATCGCTGAGCGCGGAGATGGTGGGGTTTTTCAGCGCCGGGAGCACGGCAAGAACCGCGGCCAGGTCTTCCTGCTTCACATTAAGCATCAAACCGACGCGGGTGGCGGCGGCAATCGCGCCCTGCAGCATGAGGACAATATTTTCGGCCTTCTCGCGTTTCGCCGGATCCTCGGCGGCTTTGCGGTTCATGATGAAGACGGTGGAGGATTCGAGAACGGTTTCCAGGATGCGCAAACGGTGGGCACGCAACGAAGAGCCCGTTTCGGTGACCTCCACAATGGCGTCGGCGAGTTGTGGGACTTTCACCTCGGTGGCGCCCCAGGAAAATTCGACGCGTGCCTTGACGCCGTGGCGCGCCAGATATTTTTGCGTGATACGCACCACCTCCGTAGCGATAGTTTTCCCCTCCAGATCGCGAGGAGAGCGGATGGCCGAGTCCTCGGGAACCGCGAGCACCCATTTCACGCGCGCCAGCCGCTGCTTGGCATAGACGAGTTCCGCAAGCTCGAGGACGTCCGCGTTGGTTTCCACGACCCAATCGTGGCCGGTGATTCCGGCATCGAGAGCGCCGGACTCGACGTAACGCGCCATCTCTTGCGCGCGCACCAGCAGGCAATCGATTTCGGCGTCATCAATGGCGGGCACGTAGCTGCGGGAACTCAGGGTGACCTTCCACCCGGCGCGGGCCAGGAGTTCAACCGTGGCATCCTGCAAACTGCCCTTGGGAATGCCCAATTTCAAGACGCTCATTTTGCCCCCTTTTTGCCGTACACATCTTCAACCGCGAAAGCGCGTTCCGCAATGACATGCGGTGTCCCGTCGAGCGCCAATTCTCTAAAAAAGCAGCTCCGGTAGCCCTCGTGACAAACGCCGGGACCGATGGGATCGACGCGGATGAGGAGCGAGTCGGCGTCGCAATCGAACAGGAGTTGGCGGACGCGCAGGACGTGGCCGCTGGTTTCACCCTTCTTCCAGAGGCGCTTGCGAGTGCGGCTGTAGAAGTGGACCTCGCCGGTGCGCCGGGTGTACTCGAGCGCTTCGGCATTCATGAAACCGAGCATCAGCACTTCCCGGGTGGCGTGGTCCTGAATGACCGCGGGGAGCAACCCTTCCAGTTTTGCAAAATCCAGTTCCACCAGAGCCTCCCAAAAATGAAAAACCCGCTGGGGCGATTCGCGCCAGCGGGCCGATAGGAGCTTTTTGTTTCGAAAGCGCTATACAGACCACAACGGGCGCGGCAGAGAGCCGTGATGATGATGGTGTCGATGCGCCCGAAAGATCATTGCAAGAAGAAAGTACACAATCGGGGATTGCAGGGTCAAACCAAAATTCAAGGGTCTTGCATCGTATATTTCGATACTAGTGCCGTTCCAACTATTTGGGCCGAACGGCGATCCAAACATCTGACGCGAACACGGAGAGAGTATTCTCGAGGGGATTTGCTGGAGCAGGTTGGAACGGCACTAGCTGCGGGACACAATACCCTGGGGGGTGTTGGAGCTGTAATTGACGGTCATGAGGAGATGCAGGGCGACGCCAAACCTGCCGTTGGGAAGGGTTTCGACGCGCACGACCTCAGCCACATATTCGCAATTCATGGGGTCATGCACCGAGGAAAAAGGGAAGGTCACAAAGACGCGCATGCCCTTGTAATAGCTGGCGCGGCGTGTGTGGAAATAGATGCCTTCCTTGGAGGCATTGATGCTGACAGGCATATCCTCGAAGTGCTCATCGCGAGGCTCGGAGGGACGGACGCGGAGGGGCTTGGCGATTTTGGCTCGCCGGCTGCGACGCTTCTCCGGATACTGCTTTTCAGACACTTCAGCCATAGTATTGTTCTGCGGGCGGGTCCATTTCCATGATTGGGGGAGTGGAGTGAAACGTCAAGGCATTGCGCTGAATCTGATACTGACAGGACAATAGCAGACCGGTTCAGGGGGCTAAAGAGATGGGCGAGAAATTGCGCAAATCCGATGCGGAATGGAAGAAGTCGCTTACGCAGAACCAGTACTATGTGACCCGGCAAAAAGGGACGGAACCCCCCTTTACGGGCGAATACGAGGCTAGCGAAACGCCCGGAACATACAAATGTGTGTGTTGCGGGCAGCCGCTTTTCCGGTCAGAGACCAAATTCCATTCCGGCTGCGGCTGGCCGAGCTTTTTCGCGCCCGCTAATGGGGAAGTAGTGGAAGAGGAAACCGATACCACGCATGGGATGGTTCGCACGGAGGTAAAGTGCAGCCAATGCGACGCTCACCTGGGGCACGTGTTTGAAGACGGGCCAAATCCAACGGGGTTGCGCTATTGCATCAACTCTGTGGCGCTGAAGCTGGAAACAGAATAGAAACCGCCAAGTAAGCAATCGGCAAAGCTGTCACGTCCACCTCAGGGGTTAAAACCCTCCAGTTTGCGAGGTTCTTCGGCACGGCTGAAGCAGTGCCCTCCCGAGAACCGTTTACGAAGTGTCTCCTAGCAGAAGGCGTGGTTTATCACGCGTTTGGCAGTTCAAAGGGCCAGGTTTTCCGATTGAGCAAGAAAGACAATCACGCGGCAGGGCAGGAGCAGGCGACCATCTCGGCGACCGGATCAGACTGGCGCTCCCAAGCCGCAACCAAGAGCACTTTGTGGCCGGTGGGATAGCGGAAAATGTAGTAGACGCTATCGTTGCCATCGAGTTCAAAGAAACCGGGCCGGCGCGAATCGGGCCGCCCGGTAATCCCGGCGCTGAGCAACAGACGGAGTTCCGCCAATTGTTCCGGAGCGTGGCTCCGGAGGTCTTCAAGAATGGGCGGTAGTTTATGAATATTCGACATTTGCTTATCCTTCACCCGCCGTAGCAGCATACTGTGACCCACAACCATTAAGACGCAAAAACTGGCGAAATGTTTCATAAGAACAACCGCGCCAGGGAACGAGCGCCCGAGAAGCCGCTTGTTCGGTTATATACAGCTTAGATGCAAGGAACTGGGGTTGGGATAGGAGAATGTGAGACGTCGGCCCCAGTGAACAAAGCGGCCAAAATGGCGCCTTATTGGGTGGACTGCGAACGGTAGAGCGGGGGAGAATTGGCCCGGGAAAGCCCACTTTATCATGCGGCAGACCGGTCCGGCTGGGGCAGTCCTCTTCAGTCGACCAATGAAGAACGGGTTACTAGCTTGCATACTACTTGCGCGGAGGGTTTTTTCTTGCGATAGTGAAGGTCAAGGTTTTTGCAACACTGAGGAATTCCAAGTGGCTAAACAACCGTCAAAGCTTCCAAGAAAATCCGTTCGCGACGAAAAATCCGAGTTTGGGAAAGACCGGCGGCGCCGCCATCACCATTACCTGGTAACCGTCAATTACGCCGATGGCGAGAACTTTGGCCGGGTGTATACGGACAAGGACAAAGCGACGCGATTCGCGGAACGGCAGCGCCGCTCGCCGGTGGTCAAGTCAGCCCGCGTGAGCCAAGTATCCTGAGGGGTACGCATCGGCGGGAAATGATGCGTGCGGGGACTTGGATTTTGGCGGGATGGCATGCTATAAAATTAGTAGGCGAGCGGCCTTAGTATAATGGTAGTACGGAACCTTGCCAAGGTTCAGGCGTGAGTTCGATTCTCATAGGCCGCTCCATTAAATCAAGCAGTTACGGACT
>Ga0209039_10000680_pt1 | contig 32614 bp, 25 predicted proteins | sample BogFormECP12_OM1_FD_188238 | JGI IMG/M metagenome (GOLD analysis project Ga0209039, IMG submission 188238) | Bog forest soil microbial communities from Calvert Island, British Columbia, Canada - ECP12_OM1 (SPAdes) (version 2) | ecosystem: Environmental > Aquatic > Freshwater > Wetlands > Bog ... | reverse complement strand
CAGCAAGGTGGTGCTGCTGTTTGCCATATACGCCTTCCTCCTGTTGGTGGGGGATCCAGCCGACTCTACGGCTGACCGTTTCCGGGCTGGCTCCCTCGTGGCGCTCAACCCATATCTCATATATGGCCATGCAGGTTACGCCGAGCCACTCTACTTTACACTTCTGACTTTTGCTTTTCTTCTGGCGATCCAACGGCGATGCATCGCCGCCGGCGTTGTTGGGGGATTGCTCTCCGTGACTCGGCTGATAGGATTCTTGTTTTCGCTTTCCTACGTAGTAATGTGGCTCAGAGATCCCCGATGGCGAACCGGCTGGCGCAGGTTTGACCTTAATAGACTTGTTGGCTTGTTACTCTGCCCCTTGGGCACAGCGGTCTTCATGCTGTACATGTATCAGCATACCGGCGATGCACTCGTACAAGCCCATGTCCAGGCTGCTTGGGGAAAGTCTGCGGGCAATCCCTTCCATATTCTCTGGGTGACCCTGACAGGCCACCATTGGTTGCGTGTGTGGGGTATAACGGTCGTCGCTGCCTTCGCTGCGAGCGCTTGGCTGTTTCGTCTGCGAAAGCCTGAGCTTGGAGCTTACCTTGCACTCTCCATATTAATTCCAATTTCTGCGAGCTACTGGTGTATACCGCGCTACGTATGGTGGCAACCGCCGTTCTTGTATGCCATATATTTTTTTCTCAAGCGTCACCCTGCCTGGTGGGTGATTTATTCGACGTTTGCCGGAGGCATGGCGTCATTCATGATCCTGGAATGGTTTAGCGGCCATAATTTTGTCATCTAAGATCCGATGAAAGCTGCACTACAATGGTTGGTAATAGCGGTTCTAGTGAGCGTTTACCTGCTTACGCTCTTCGCGGTGTTGCATCCGAAGGTCAGTTCGGCCTACAGGTCATACTATATCGAGCGCACTACATCAGACTGGAATCCGGAGCATTACTCGAGTACGCCCGAAGAAGGAATCGAGTTCAGCCGTGAAGGCCTGCCTGGTTGGGTAGACTCCACGTATGGCTTCTCATTTCGCGACCCCCTGGGCCGCTGGACTGACGCTGACGTGGCCACAAGCCCCGGACTTGCCTTCACTCGACCTTTTAATGGATCTCTTTGCCTGAAATTCACGGCACGCCCCGCGGCGTCGGTGACAGGCAAGACATTTGCCGTCCAAATGGGAAACCAAACGAAGACCCTACAGGCGCTTCCGGCGCACTTTGCTGAGTACCAAGTAGAGTTTACGGAAGTGCGAGGCGCCGACAAACTAAGTTTTCTGCTGCCGGAAAAATTGCCTCGAGAAAGTGAAGTTCACCGCCAAAACGGCGATACGCGCCGCCTCGGACTGGAACTCGTCACGCTCCGAATTCTTCCTGGTAACTGCGGTACCACGGGGGCGCAGCCGGAAACTCGGCAGTAGAACAGGCGGTCGCGAGTCTGAAGATCAGTTCAACAAGAAACCAGGCCGTGACGCTATTTGATCAACCCGCGGGCGATTTCTGTATAGTAGCCTCTTTGTTGGGCTCTCTTCATCGCGGTGAAAATGCCTCGCTCACCCTCGCGGCTTTTGCTCACGAAACTCAGGTCACACTCTTCCAGAATGGCAACGACACATGCCTCTGTCATCCCCCAGTAGTTCGTAAAATCTGAGTTCTTGCTGGAGGAGGGATAGAACTGCATCATAGGACGCCGGGCAATTTCCCGCGGAAGATCATCGTCAATGACAACGGTCTCCAAATAAAGCCACGCCGGCGATTTCATCATGCCGAAAACGATGTCCAAAGCGCGCATCGGATCGGGCAAGTGGTAGAGGACGCCCAGAAAAAGGACGATATCGAATTGGCCGTATTTCTCTGGCGTCAGATTGTAGACGTTTTCATGGACCAGATTCAGTTGCGATCCGAGAATGTTCTTGGCTACTGGAAATCCGGTCTGCTCTGCCGGGAAATAATCAATGGGAACAACCTCCGCCGCCCCGCGCCGTTCACATTCAAATGAGAAGAACCCGTCGCGGGCGCCAATGTCCAGGACTCGCAGACCCGACATATCGCGCGGCAGATCGAGTTGGTCGAGTAATGACTGAGAGTTTCTGGATCCTGGAGTGACGATGCCGGGGGCGAACTCAAACTTGTGATACCAGACCGGAACTGAATCCACCATCTCTTGCAAATTCATATTGTGCAATGATACAACACGATGCTCGCGCTGCTAACCGCCCTGCCACGCGGAGGCGGGCTTCGCACTTTCCGCCAAGGGCCCAAGAGTGGCCTGAAACAGTTGGTCGGGGCGAGAGGATTCGAACCTCCAGCCCTGGCGCCCAAGTAATTACACACGAGAGTCAGTGCGGGGGAGGCAGGGCGTAGGTACAAATTAGGCACGGTCAGTCTTAAGCGCCCCCCCAATGCTCGCTGGTGGTGCATTGTGAACGCTGTATTGTGACGAAAGTCACAGTAATCCGGTGGCGCAACTGCTATTCGTCGTACAGAAACATCTGGCGCCCTCTCCCCGGTGCGCAGGCGTCGCCCGATAGGTTGTCGCGTGAGTTGACTTGCTGAATGACTTGTTGTACCTGGATCGAGTAGTGTAAGGCGACCCTCAAGCAGATCCCGTGGTAGGTATAGTAGTAAGAAAACGCCGGGAGACTTCCGGATCGCTCGTTACTTGAGCATGACGGACTCGGATTGGCGTTGGACTCATGTTTCCGGAAACGCGCGCAGAAGCACCACCTTTTTAAGGTCTGGCCGGATGCTACTGTTCCTCATTGTCGCGCTTGTGCTCTCGCTGGGGCTTGGAGCGATCCTTGTCCTGTTCGGGCGTCACTCCCCCCTTAGCCGCAAACGGGCACGCCTTTGCCAGGAGCTCTCACTGGAAGTGGAGCGTTTGCGCCGAGCGGAAGAGCGTCACCAGCTCATGTTCTCCGCCAATCCCTATCCCATGTGGATATATGACTGCGAAACCTTGCGGTTTCTCGCGGTGAACGACGCGGCGGTGAGTACCTATGGCTTTTCGCGGGAGGAATTCCTAGCGATGACACTGCTGGACCTCCGCCGACCGGAAGAAGCCCCTGCATTGAAAAACATCCTGAGCGAGCATAAGGATGGATTTAACAGCCCCGGAATCTGGCGCCATCGCTGCAAGGACGGCAGTCTTCTAGTTGCCGAGGTCAGAGTTTTTCGGTTTGAAGAGAACGGACGTAAGCGGGAACTGGTTCTTTCCCACGACGTGACCCAGCGCCGTGAGATGGAGGAAGCGCTGCAGCAGTCGCAAGCCTACCTGCGATCGCTGGTGGACAACGCGCCCCTCGGTATCTGCAGAAGTTCCGTGGAGGGAGATAACTGTGACACAGCGAATTCTACTCTTCGGGAGATGCTTGGCGGTTATAGCCTTGAGGAGTGGTTGCGGCTGAAGATGTCGACGGACGTCTGGGCTGATCCCAAGGACCGCGGCCGCATGATGGAGATCCTGCGAAGAAGCCTCCGCATAAAGGGATTTGAGACTAACTTTCTGAGGCGCGACGGAAGCACCATTCGGGTGCGCCTGTCGGGAGTTCTCGTCGAAGACGCGGACGGAAGCGAGCACTTCGAAGGCTATGTCGAAGACATGACGGAGCAGAGCGCGCTCGAGCAGCAGGTCAGGCAGGCGCAAAGGCTGGAGGCGGTCGGCCGTCTGGCCGGAGGCATGGCCCACGACTTCAACAATGTCCTGGTGGTCATTAAACTTTCCACTGAACTGATGCTTCGCCAGATCACCCCGGACAGCCCGCTTAGCAAACCGCTGCTGCAGGTCTCCAATGCGGCTGACCGTGCCGCCGCCTTGACCCGGCAAATGCTGGCCTTTGGACGACAGCAAATGATGCAGACGCGCGTCATCAACCTGAATACCGTGGTCGGGGAAACCACGCACATGTTGCGCCGGGTGATCGGGGAGGATGTTCAACTTGTCACAAAGCTTTCTGACGCCGTGGATAACTCTCGGCTCGATGCCGATCAGGTTGGGCAGGTGATCCTGAACCTCGCGGTCAACGCCCGTGACGCCATGCCGGAAGGTGGCACGCTGCAGATTGAAACCTCCAATGTAGAGTTGGATGACGCATACACCAAGACGCATCCTCCGGTGCAGCCCGGACGCTATGTGATGCTGGCAGTCAGCGACACCGGCACCGGCATCGACAAGGCTATCCTGCCGCGCATCTTCGATCCCTTCTTCACCACCAAGGACGTCGGTAAGGGCACAGGTCTTGGGCTTTCGATCGTGTACGGCATCGTTAAGCAAAGCGGCGGATACATTTGGGTGTACAGCGAACCCGGGCATGGAACAACCTTCAAATTGTACTTTCCCGTTACAACCGCGGCGATTGAAAGTCCGGTACTACGCAGCGACACGGCCTCGCGCCCTGCCGGGCAAACGGTGCTGGTGGTGGAAGATGAAGCCATGATTCGAAGTAATGTCCGCGAATGTTTGCAGCAACTGGGCTACCATGTGTTGGAAGCAGACAGCGCAGAGACGGCGCTAAAGCTATGCGGAGAGCGGCGCGGCAAAGTCGATGTTGTGCTGATCGATCTGGTTATGCCGGGGATGAGCGGACACGAGATTGCGGGCGCGTTAGCCCAAATCTGTCCGGAAGTTAAGATGCTTTTCATGTCGGGCTATACCGAAGATACTGCCACGCGGCGTGAAATCCTGTTAAGAGGCAGCGCATTCCTGCAAAAACCGTTCAGCGTCGGCGACCTGGCCAATGCGGTGCAGCAGGTCTTGACAGTGCGCGCGATAACATCGTAATTAACTCGCCAGAAGAGGCTCCGAGAATCTTCGGCCGCCTTTCGCGGAGCGAAGAAGTCACGACCGCCTGCAAAGTGGAATTGGCCACAAGGGTTATTGACCCAATTATCGGTATCTCTGTGCCAGCGTGGGTAGATCTACTCCCTATTTGGTGAGACTCCGCGAAATCACGCCGCTGTAGTAAGCTTATTTTGAGCGGTAATGCCTGCGGAAAAGGTCCTGATCGTCGACGACGAGAAGCTCGTTCGTTGGTCTCTCCGGCAAAAGTGCGAAGAGTGGGGTTATCACGTACTAGAGGCTGACAACGGGACGGCTGCGCTTCGCGTGGCCCAACACGAGACACCCGATCTTGTGCTTCTCGATGTGCGCCTGCCCGACTCCAATGGTATTGAACTTCTGGAACAACTCAAGAAATCGGGCGACGCGCGGGCCGTTATTATGATTACCGCTGATCCCCAGCTCGAAGACATAAAGACTGCGCTGAAGCTGGGCGCCTATGACTTCGTGGGCAAGCCGCTGGACTTCGACGAACTGTCGGTCACGGTCAAGAACGCGCTGGAGACAACGCGCCTGCGCTCGGAGGTCGAGTCTCTTCGCGGCGAAGTGCGCCGCCGCACCGGATACCACAACGTCGTCGGCGTGTCGCAGAAGATGTCCGAACTGCTGGCATTCGTGAACAAAATCGCCGCCAGCGAAGCGACAACCATTCTGGTGCAGGGCGAAAGCGGAACCGGCAAAGACCTCATCGCGAAAGCCATCCATTACCAAAGCCGGCGGCAGGACAAACCCTTCGTTGCCATCAACTGCTCGGCGATTCCTGAAACGCTGATGGAAGCCGAACTCTTCGGCCACGAGAAAGGCGCGTTTACCGACGCCAAGACCATGAAGAAGGGCCTGTTTGAGATGGCCGACGGCGGCACGCTATTCCTCGACGAGATCGGCGAGCTTTCGCCGCTGCTGCAGGCAAAGCTATTACGAGTGCTGGAAGACCAGGTGATCCGCCGGGTCGGCGGTGTTCGCGATATGCAGGCGGATGTACGCGTAATCGCGGCTTCGAACCGCGATCTGGAGCGCGCTGTGAAGGAGAATCAGTTCCGGCAGGACCTTTACTACCGGCTGGCTATCATCTCGATTTTTCTGCCCCCTCTTCGCGACCGTAAGGAAGACGTTCTTCCGCTGGTGGATTACTTCATCGGCCGCTATAACCGGAAGTTCCGCAAGAACGTGAAAGGCATTACCGACGACACCCGCAAGTTGATGCTCAAGTACGATTGGCCGGGCAATGTGCGCGAGTTGAAGAACGCGGTCGAGCGCTCCATGATCCTGACAGAATCCGAGATGCTCGACGCCGAGTATCTTCCGTTTGCGGTGGCGCAACAGAAGTCGGCCTTTACCGCCTTTGAGCTGTCCTCGGGGAACAATGGCGGCGCCGCGGGAAAGCAGTTGCCCGACGGCCGCACGTTGCCGCCATTACATATTCCGGAAGGTGGCACCTCTCTGGAAGAGGTTGAGCGCGAACTGGTTGACATCGCCATGACGCAGGCCAATGGAAATCAAACCCACGCCGCCCGCCTGCTCGACATCAGCCGCGACGCCCTTCGTTATAAGCTTAAGAAGTTTGGGCTTATCCATGCCGAAGAAGACGAGCCCTCGACCGCCGCGTCGTAGAATAGTCGTGTAACTGTTGCCCGCTTTACGGGCCTCTATCTCGAGCGGACGAATTTCAACGAACCCAGCCCATGGGGCCCACTGCGGACCAAGGAGAAGCCCATGCGAAAGCTAGCCATCGTTGCCGTTGCCATCGTTGTAATCGTCATCGTTCTTATCCTTGCGCTCCCCCACCTGATCGACATAAACCAGTACCGTGGACAGGTACAGTCGCAGTTGCAGCAACGGCTCAACCGGCCCGTGCAACTGGGAGCGATGTCGCTGGGCGTTTTCCCCCTCAGGATCCAGGTGAATGACGTCATCATTGGCGACGACCCCAGTTTCGGCAGCAAAGTGCCCTTCGCTCAGGTCGGGCAACTGGACGTCAGCATCGCGCTGCTGCCCCTTCTCGCCAAGAACATACAGGTGGACAGCCTGGAGTTGAAGCAAGCCAAGATCGAGATTATCCGCAATGCCCAGGGGGTGTGGAACTTCTCGACGGCTGGGAGTAGTGCCGCTGCAGCGCCGGCGCCGCCCAGCCAAGCGCCACCATCAGCAAAGCAGGTACCGCCGCCAGCTCCTTCCACGTCGGGAGGCTTTTCGTTGGCTGAGTTGAAGATCACCGACAGCCAGATTGCGATCACTGATTATCAGAAACACCAGCAGCGCGCGGTGTACGACCACATTGACGTGACGCTCAAAGATTATTCGCCAGGTAAGCCGTTCTCTCTTGATGCCAAGGCGCGCCTGCCGGGTAGCGGCTCGCAGACGTTGCAACTGACCGGCGAGGGAGGCCCGGTCAACAACGCCGACTTGGGGAGTACACCTTTTAAGGGAAAGGTGAAGCTGAATGAAGTTTCGCTTTCGAGCGCGCAGAAGTTCCTGAATGCCGCAGCGTTACAAGGTACGGACGCAGTGATCTCGGGCACGACCGACCTGGCGAACTCCAACGGCAAGATGGCGGCTAACGGCTCGTTGAAGCTGGAGAATGCAGTGATTCGTGGAGTGCAGGTCGGCTATCCGATCTCCGCTGAGTTCGACCTTAGCGATGATTTCAATAACGATGTCCTGCAGATCAAGCAAGGCTCGCTCAAGCTCGGCTCAACCCCGCTCTCGATCAACGGGACGATCAACACACATCCGAGTCCGACCGTGTTGGACATCAACCTGAAAGCGTCCGACGCTTCGATCCAGGAAGTGGCGCGGCTGGCGGCGGCTTTCGGGGTGGCCTTCAGTCCCAACACCAAGATCGCCGGACAGCTGACCGCCAACGTGCACGCGCAGGGACCGACCGACCATCTAGCGCTCAACGGCAATATCAACGGAAAGAATCTGGAAGTCACAGGCAGCGACATTCCGCAGCCCGTGAAGGTGCCTGCGATTGACCTCTCCATGACCCCGCAGCAGATTCAGTCGAACCAATTCACGGCGACTTCTGGCGCGACAACCTTGGCTGCGCAGATGACGCTCTCGCAGTACGCCGGAAATTCCCCGACCGTAGACGCGACCATCAAGACGGTAAATGGCAAGGTGGAGGAGTTGCTCGGCATCGCCAAGGCATACGGTGTGAGCGCGGTTGAGGGCATGAGCGGCAGCGGCAACATCAGCCTCGATGTGCGGGCTACCGGACCCATCAAGAACACCGATGCCATGAACTTCAGCGGTTCGGGCGCGCTACAGAACGCGTCGTTGAAGATGCCTTCGCTGACCAAGCCGTTGCAGATTCGCAACGCCAACATGCAGTTCACGCAGAACTCGGTCAACCTGACGAACTTGGCGGCATCCCTGGGCTCGACCAATGCCGGCGGAAGCCTCAGCATCGCAAACTTCCAGGCGCCCAGGCTGACCTTCGCACTAACTGCCGACAAGATCAATGTCGCTGAGTTGGAGCAGATCACCGGTGGATCCGAACAGAAGGCGCCGGCCAAGAAAAAGGCTGATGCGTCCTGGAGCTTGGTCCCGAGCGCCAACGCAGCACCCACCGTATCGCAGCCCAGCCTGCTGCAAAGTGCAACCGGCAGCGGTACCATCGCCGTCGGCAGCATCCTCTATCAGCAGACCGAGCTCACCAACGTGCACGCGAACGTCCAGCTCGACCATGGCGTGATTCACCTTAATCCGCTGACCTCGCAGGTTTATGGTGGGCAGGAGAACGGCAACATCACCATTGACACGCGCCCGAATCCGACGGCATATGCGGTCAATGCCAAGCTCACCGGCGTGGACGCCAACAAACTGCTGTCCTCCCTCTCGACGGTGAAGGACACGCTGTACGGGACGCTGGCCGCGAGCCCGAATGTGACCTTCGCCATGCCGCCGTCTGGCGACATTGTCCCGACGCTTAACGGGACCCTTGGGCTTAACTTGACGAACGGTAAGCTTACCAAAATTGACATGCTGAATGAGCTGTCGAAAATCGGCAAGTTCGGCGGCGGAGGCGCCAAGGGCTACACCGCCATCTCGCAGATGACGGGCACGTTCAACGTGCACAATGGGGTCGCCCAAACCAGTGACTTGAAGGCCGCGCTGGACGTCGGCACGCTTGCTGGAACGGGAACCATCAATCTGGTGAACCAGGACGTGAACATGCACGTGACCGCGGTGTTGAACAAGGGGTTCAGCCAGTCGGTGGGCGGCTCCGGAGTCGGCGGTTATCTGAACACGGCGCTCGCCAACAAGAATGGCGAACTTGTTCTGCCCGTTATCATTACCGGTAACATGAATCATCCCATTGTCGCGCCCGACTTAGAGCAGATCGCGAAGATGAAATTGAACAACCTTCTGCCGACCGCAGGGGGGCTATTAAGTGGCAAGGGTGGGAACGATCTCGGCAGCGTGGTGGGTGGACTGCTAGGCGGCCAGCAGAAGCAAGGTCAGCAGGCCGGGCAACCGGCCCAACAACAGAATCAGCAGGCAAACCCGCTGAATGACGCGCTGAATGGGTTGCTGGGAGGAAAGAAGAAGAAGTAACGGCGGCAGCGCCGCCGTTAGCAAAAGCCACCCTTAACCGGGTGGCTTCACTTTTTACAGCGCGTAAATCCAGACGTCAGGTGCTGGAGTGTTCCAGCAACCCGCTTTCCAGCTTCTCCTGGCAAGCGATACAATGCCGGGTCCAGGGTACAGCGTCCAACCGCTTGGCATTGATTTCCTCTCCACAAGAGATGCACTCACCGAAGGTACCCTCGCGAATGCGGCCGAGCGCAGCATCCACCATCTGCAGGAGCTGGCGCTCGTTGTTGCTCTGGGAAAACAGAAATTCCTTATTATAGGAGTTGGCCGCCCGGTCGGCGATGTCCTGCGCCGACTCCAGATCGGCGTCGCGACCGTCCTGAGCGGTGCGATTCATGGTATAGCGCAGTTCCCGCTGCCGGTCTTCCAGACGTTTTCTGAAGGCTTCGAGTCTCTTTTTCTCCATGGTGGGTACCCTACCGACAGTCACGCTGAGGCGGTCCGCCTCTAAGCGAAAATTTCGGTGTGCGAAACCGGAATCATATGCGCGTGAAGCACGCACGTCAACTGCGCCACCCCGGCGACCGAGTCAATTCAGTCCCGCCTAGCGTTAGATGCTTGTCCTGGCTAGATGTCATGTGCGCGGCGTTAATGCAGAGGCTCTGGAACTCGCCGTAAAAAAAGCGGCCCAAAACGGGCCGCTGTAAAAAGAGGCTGGAGGGTAGGGATCTTCAGGAGAGGCACTGCAGGGCGCTGTCTCGCTGCACGAGACAATCGTTGAGATGTCTGTTTAGACCGTACGGTCTAGAGAGACTGTAGAAGAGTGAAAACAAGGTTTGCCTCTTTGGATAGTCCCGGTAGCGGCAACTCCCACGCCAAAGGCCGACTTGAGGCTCGATGTGATTGTGGAAATATCGCCAAAGTGGTTGTTAACAGTAGCGTTAGTCTTTTCGTCGCCTGGGATCTTGGGGCAATCTGCACCAAGATCACGTCCTACTGGGTTGGCATTGGGATACCAACTCTAGGCCGTGAGATTCTTATTCTGCGCTGCGTCCTGCTCTTCGATGACCTTCAGCTTGTTGAGTAGCGCTTTGTAGCTGATCTTGAGGATTTTCGCCGCCTGCCTCCGGTTCCATCGGGTCTGAGCGAGCACGCGTCCGATTGCCTCGCGTTCCGCTAACATGGCGGCCCGTCGTCCAATCTGGAGCAGGGAGGGCGTGTCACCTCCAACGTCTTTTGCAGCCGTAATCGGAATGGCGCCAAAAGGCTCGGGTTTCACCTGCGCCGCATCGCGTTCAGGCTTGGTGTCCATTACGCTCCAACCCGAGGCCGCGGCGCTGGTCGAACTGACGATCGGCTTGCGGGTCGAGAGTTCACGCGTGATCTGCGCCTCGTTGCCCACGATAACGTAGCGCTTGACCAGGTTCTCCAGTTCGCGGATATTGCCCGGCCAGTTGTACTCCATCATGCGACGGATAGCGTCGTCGCCGAATGGCACAGGCTTTTTGCCATACACCTCGCTATACTTCCGCAGAAAGTAATCGAGGAAGACGGGAATCTCTTCCGTTCTCTCGCGCAGCGGCGGAATATGGATGGTGATGACGTTCAGGCGGTAGAACAGGTCTTCGCGGAACAGCCCTTCTTCCACGGCACGCTCCAGAGGCTTGTTGGTGGCGGCCAGGACCCGCACGTCCACCGACATATCGCGTTTGCCGCCGAGGCGAGAGAACTGTCCGTCCTGCAGAACGTGCAGCAGTTTGGCTTGCAGTGCGGGATGCATCTCGCTCACTTCATCGAGGAAGAGCGTCCCGCTATTGGCGAGGTCGAACTTGCCGAGCTTCTGCCGGTTCGCGCCTGTGAATGCGCCGGGTTCGTAGCCGAACAATTCACTTTCCAGCAGTTCGTACGGTATGGCTGCGCAGTTTACCTTAACGAACGGGTTCTCGCCGCGCCCCGACTGCGCGCAGATCATGCGTGCGACCACTTCTTTGCCGGTCCCGCTCTCGCCGCGAATCAGGACCGTGGCCGTGGTATCAGCCACTTGCTCAATAGTGTTTTTTATCTCTTCCATCTTCGGGCTGGTGCCGAAGAGCATGGCGAAGTCGCTGTTACGGCGCACCTGATCTCGCAGCTGTATACCTTCAGTTGACGGCTGATGTTTTGCCAGAATCCGGTCGATGCGAAGATCCAGTTCCTTCGGCTCGAAAGGTGCGCTTAGATAATCGTCGGCCCCGAGCTTGGAAGCCTTGAAGATGGTGTCGGGATCATCCCGGCCTGAAAACATTACTACTGCAACCTCAGGCGCGATTTGCTTGATTCGCTTCAGCGTATCTAGGGCGATTGCTCCCGGTCCGGAGCTGCCCAGCAACACGAGTCCCGGGTTATAGGCGGGAATCACTCGTATGGCTTCTTCTCCGCCGACCACTTGGCTGACATCGAAACCACGGCGCTTGAGATGCGAGCTGAAGACCTGATCCGTGCCGCCTCCATTGTCGGCAATGAGGACCCGCAGCTTATGATTCGGCACGATCGCACCCCACTAGCTTCGAAGGTTGAGAATTTCCCTACGCACCGAGGGAAATCCGCGCTTCCCTATAAGAAGCGCGATTCCCATCTCTGGTCTGCACCGGATGACATTGACCGACTTCACATCGAGCAATAGCTCTTCGGCCCCGGGAATTCATTATTTATGGTTCGATTAGGTTTATGGTAATCCCAGATTCGAAGGGGAGGGCGACCGATGCAAAGATTTTATGGCGGGCCGCTGAGCAACCCCGTCTGACTGCGACTCAACTAAAGACGGTATTTGGCCGCTTCTCGGTTTTTTGTTCCGGTCGTCAGTTCCCGCCGGAGACCGTCCGTAACTTTCCCGGCATAAAGTGATATGGCGGCCAAGGTCCGGTGATGCTGATCTGGCAGTCTTTGAAATGCCGGGTCGCCGCGCTGTACCGGTTCTGATACTTGGCAATGGCGGTGGAGTCGATCAGATGGGCAAAATCAATCATCATTCCGCCGGAGCCTGTCCGTTTGCAGATCACGTCCTCTTCGAGCGGTGAAAATAGTTTGTGCACTTGCATGGAAAGTGCACGTGCCTTGGTCTGCCGCTCTCTGGAGCGGGTCGCCTGCTCCCGCAACTGGCGAAGGTACTCGCCACCCACACCATTGGGAGGGTCGGCCAGTGCTTCTTCGAGCACGCCTTCTTTGACGAGAAGCTTGAAGTGCATCTCAGCTTTTCCCCGCAGGCGAGCGACGCTTTCCAAAAATGTCTTACGATTGGCTTTTACCGCCCGGCGCAGCGCCTCGTCGGAGTCGAAGATAGTGCCAAAGCGGAAGGGAAGCACAGTGAGAGTGCGGAAGCATTCGCTGACCACGTGGGCGTGATCAACGATGGATTGCTGGGTGAGGGTTTGTCCGCCAGAGTAATCGCTGACGATGACCGCGAACTCTCCGCTTGGACATGCGAACACCGCAGATCCGTTCACGCCACGGAGGTTTTCGATTGCAAAAGGCCGCCGAGCCCGCGTGCCACTCAGAAGGCCCTGTTGCTCGGTAATACAGTACGCGTACCACGCCATCTCAGTCTCTCCTGGGAGTGCTCGAACACAGGTACTCAGGCGCCGTGTTTGAGGGAATGCTGACTTGCGAACGTGGGACTAAACGAAACTAGCTTTTGAAATTGGACATGGAAGAGGTACCATCTCCAACTCCTCTATCCTAAGCCCTTTAGCCACGAAACTGCAACCGGAAAATTGCCGAACCCGCGTTTTTTCAGAGGAGGTGGCTACTTGCGCGATTTGCCGGCGACCTTTTTCGCCTTGTGCGTCGCTTTCTTCGCAGACTTCGCCGCTTTTGCGGGCGGATTTCTTTCTTCGGCGGCTTCTTCCGCTGCACGACGCTCCAGCGCCTTGGTAACGACGTAGGCCATCTCGGCGATCGGCGCCGGTTTGCCGGTCCAGATCTCGAACTGCCGGGCTCCCTGCTGAACGAACATCTCGAGTCCGGGGATGACTTGCAGCCCCTTGGCACGCGCCATCTTGGTGAGTTTGGTTTCGGCGGGAACGTAAACTAAATCGAAGACGTACTTCGCGTTCAGCTCCTTTTCTTCCAGAGGCGACTGCTTATTGCCGCCCATGCCAACCGGCGTGGCGTTGATGATGACGTCGAAACTTTGCTTGGCTATCTCAGTGCGCTTGAGGTATTTCACCTTGGCCTGCCGCGCCAGCGTCTGGCCTCTTTCCGCGGTGCGGTTGGTGATGAAAACCTCCGCGCCCTTCGCCTTCAGACCAAACGCCGCCGCCCGCGCCACGCCGCCCGCCCCGACCACGAGTATGCGAGCGCTAGTCAGATGGAGGCGCTGTTCCAGAGGCACAACTATCCCAGCCACATCGGTGTTGAAGCCGTACAGCTTGCCATCGGCACTGCGCACCAGCGTGTTGCACGCCCCGACCAGCCGCGTCAGAGGGTCGGAATTCTCCAGTTCCTCCAGGATCTCCTGCTTATAAGGCATGGTGATGCTGAGGCCGCGAATCGGAATGTCGCGCACGCACGCCAGCAAGTCCTTCAGGCTCTTGGCATGCAGCGACAGATAGACGGCGTTCACCGTCTCACGCCGGAAGGCCGCATTCATCATCACTGGTGAAAGCGAGTGCTCTACGGGATCGCCGGCAACGCCATAGACCTGGGTCGCCGCATCCACGGTGTCGATGCGATAGGTATCACGCAACTCCATCGCAGTCGCCTGCCCGGGAGCGGTTTCTTCGCCCCGTGTGGCGGCGCCGAAGGTGAATACGCTGCCCGCTCGAACCCCCAGGACACGGCTGATGATCCCCTGTTCTCCCATGCACAACCCAACCATCTCGCGCTTGCCCGAGTTCGCCTCGAGGAACTTCATCATCACCACGTTGTCGTACAGATTCGTGGCGGTCGAGACCACCTTGTAAAAGTCAGCCGTGTACTCTCCCATTTCCTCAAACGGCTCTTCCATCTTCCTTGTGTTGCGGAAGTTGTGGTAGGAGATGATGAGCCCGGCGCGGTTGCTAAGTTCCTCCAGTTCGGCAGGCTTCAGGGTCTTCACGCTCTGGAGCTCCAAGTCCACCAATTGGAAGCCGCTGTCCGCGGCCTTGAGGAGCACGTTAAGCTGGGCCGCGACCGGGCCGCGAAACTTACCTCCGTTGACCGCCCGACGGCAGGTGGCAATCACCGTCGCCTCGGGGTGCATCTCGAGGAAATTCTTGAGCTTGGGAAGCCCCGTTGCGGGCTGCGACAGGTAATCTAACCTAAACTCCAGAAAGGGGTTATCGCGCACCAGCGACTCGGCGCGGTCAATAATGGAGGAGGCGTCGGGCCCAATCACGGCAACACACAACCGAGGAAGGCGGAAACGACGAATTCGGGCAGCGTAAGTACTTGCAGATGCTCGCATGTGGCAGCCCGATGTTACAGATGCACAACAAATGTTGCAACCCCTATATGAAAGAAATTTGTCGGCAGCGTCGCTCAGGTCTATCGGCAGTCACGAATCAGCCCCGACACTGGAGCTTCCCCATGGCCGAACGCAAGATCCTCCAGGATAGCCCACGTAGACATTTTCTGTCGCATAAAGTGGAATTACTGATAGAAATTGTCGTGCATTCAAACATTAAAGTGGAATGTAATGCATAATCTGCGCTGTCAAACCAACCAATAGTGGTAAGCCAGAAAATGATCCACATGGAACATTTGGTCGCAGAAGCCACTTTTCACATTTCGCCGCACTGAAGCGCTTCCGGATCGCAGAGCGCGCATCTTTAAGCGGATGGGAGGGGGTCGGGCGTTTCGTTAGACATCCCTCAGTTGTTCCTCGGTCATTCCGAAATAGTGCCCGAACTCGTGGATGACTGTTGTCCGCACCTGTTCGCGCACTTTCGCCTCGCTGTGGCAGATGGCCTCGATGTTCTTTTGATAGAGCACGATGTAGTCAGGCCCGGAGGGCAACTGAAAAACACTCTTATGGGTCATCGGCACGCCATGGAACAGCCCGAGACGCAAGGCCCTTGGGCCAGCGGGCTCGGATAGCCTCTGGTCAGGAGGAAAGTCTTCGACCAGCACTGCGACATTTCGGATGCGGCGACGAAACTCCGTAGGCAGCGAGTCCATCACTTCAGCGACTACCTTGGTGAAGTTCTCGTGCGTCATGCTCTATCCACTGACACTTCTCTCGGGAGCGCTTCGGAAGAAGTTACTCTTCCCCGAAAACTTCTGCGGTGAAGCCCTGCAACTGCGCGCCGTGCTGCCACGCGTCGGGCGGGAGACCGGCCTTGAGGCAGGTTTGGGCGAGAAAGGTTTTGCGGTCCCATTCCCACTCGGTCGGCACCTGCGGCAGCAGCAGGCCCCGGCAGCTTCCCTGGCTCACAATTAGGCCGTGCCTTCCAACCACGACTTCTTCTGGACGAATGGGCTGCGGCACCGATAGAACACTGATCTCCACCTTTAGCTTCGGGAGGTCGGCCAGGGTCACTGGTTCGAAGCGGGGATCCTCAAAAGCGGCCGCCCTGGCGGACGCGGCGATCGTTTTGTAGAGTGGCTCGACGGGGAGAATGTAACCAATACATCCGCGCAGTTTTCCCTGAAGATGTAAAGTTGTGAAGGCCCCGTGCGGCTCAGCCAGATGCGGGCTGGGCGGAGTCAGGTCGAGGTCTCGATCACGACCCTCCAGAGCACTCTGGATGGAATCATGCGCGAGCTTCAGCAACAGTTCGCGCTCTGCTGCGGAGTACTCGCAGGTCTCCGCCGAAACGACAGCTGACGGCATTTCAGACTGCGGGGACATCGTTGCGCTTCCTACGCCGGCTCAACACGAAGGAACGCCGCTTGCGGCGCTTTACGGCATGGCGATCGATCTTGCGCCAGAACGCCACGAAATAATCGACAGCAGAGAGCAGAGACAGCCCCACCATTACCCAGATGGACGCCAGCGCTATCGGATGTACCGGCAAATTCAGGAAGTACCATGGCAGATGGGTCCAGTGGTGATCGATGATGGCCGCCACCACAGAAAAGATCTGCACAAACATCTTGCTTTTGCCCAACTCGCTGGCCTGGATTGTGAACCCTTCCGACGCGGCAATGGAGCGCAGGCCGCTGACCAGGAATTCGCGGCCAACGATGATCACTGCCATCCAAGCCGGAACCGTTCGCGGATTGAACTGCACCAGGGTGATAAATGCGGCGGCGATCAGCAGCTTGTCAGCCACCGGATCGAGCAGCATTCCCATGGTGGTGACTTGTGCGCGTCTGCGCGCAAGGTAACCGTCGATCGCATCGGTCAGCGATGCTGCGATGAACACAAACGAGGCCAGCAGTTCGCGGTCGCCATTGGTCGAGTTAAAGCGGCTGCTGGATAGGATCCAGATCAACACCGGAATGCTGAGGATGCGGGCGAGCGTGATGTAGGTCGGAAGGTTCACAAAGCAGACTGGGTCAGGGCGACGACGACCGCCACCATAACAGCCGATTATCCTCTACTGGTCAGATCGAAAGCAATCGCTGAAATGCGGCTGGGAGAACCTTATTAATCGTGGTGGACGGCGATCTCGTCCAGCATGACGGGGGCCTGGTATCGCTCCCAATAGCTGTAGCCCACCGGAATTCCCTTGATCCAGTCCAAAATATTCATCGAGATTCGCAACGCGGTGCGGTTGCGGATTGAAGCGATGGGGTGGACCAGAGTTGCGGCAGCGAGATACAGAAGAATGGCCGGAAAAGCCAACGCTACCGCAAGCAGGCGTAGACAAAAATACAGGCGTCGCATGATGACCTGCACGGAGGGGAATTCACCACCACACAGCTTGTCCGTTATTATGCCCCAAGTTGTTGTCAATTGCGGCGGGGTAACAGAAAATTATTTTGTTCCAGAACGGGAACGGCCCTTGTGGGAGCCGCTGCAATTTTAACTCAGCCGAAAATCAAGCGTAGATCCCGCGCTGCCGGATGGTATAGGCCACACGGTCGATGGCCAGCATATAGGCCGCAATGCGGTTGTTGACATGGTGGGTCTCAGCGTAGCGAACCACGTCCTCGAACGATGAGACCATGATGTCCTTCAGTTGCTCGTTGACGACCGACTCCTTCCAGAAGTAGCCTTGCCGGTCCTGCACCCACTCGAAGTACGACGCGGTGACGCCGCCGGCATTAGCCAGAATATCGGGCATCACGAACACGTGCTTATCGGCGAGAATGTCGTCGGCAGCGGCGGTGGTTGGCCCATTGGCGCCTTCCACCAGGATCTTGGCCTTCACCTGGTCGGCATTGGCGGAGGTGATGACGCTCTCGGTGGCAGCGGGTACGAGGATCTCGCAATCGGTAACCAGCAGATCTTCTGTCGCGGCGCGCTCGGCGCCCTTGAAGCCGTGGATGGAGCCTTCCTTCTGTCGGTAATCCCAAAGTGCCTGAATATCGATGCCCTTACTGTTGTACAGACCGCCATCCCACTCCCCGATGCCCACTACCTTGTAACCGGCCTGGTGCATGAGCAAAGCGGCGTTGGAGCCGACGTTGCCAAATCCCTGGATGATCACCCGCGTGCTTTCGCACGGCATTTTGAGCTTCTTGATGGATTCATCGCAGATGATCATCACGCCGCGACCGGTGGCCTCGCGCCGGCCTCGTGAGCCACCCATATTGAGCGGCTTGCCGGTGACTACGGCCGTCACCGTCTGTCGCATGTGCATGGAGTAGGTATCCATCATCCACGCCATGGTTTGTTCATTGGTGTTGACGTCCGGAGCGGGCACGTCCTTTTCCGGGCCGATGAACTCAATCAGTTCCGAGGTGTAACGCCGGGTCATGCGCTCCAGCTCACCTCTCGACATATGCTTGGGATCGCAAATGATGCCGCCCTTGGCGCCGCCGAAGGGTATGTTTACGACCGCGCACTTCCATGTCATCCAACTGGCCAGTGCGCGTACTTCATCCAGCGTCACATCCGGGGCGTAACGCACGCCGCCTTTAGCGGGACCGCGGGCGATGGAGTGCTGGACGCGGTAACCGGTGAACACCTCCAGTTGTCCGTTGTCCATATTGACCGGGATGTGGACGATGATCTCGCGGTTCGGCTGGCGAAGAACACGCCAGAGACCCTCATCAAGTTTGAGCTTCTCGGCTGCCAGATTGAAGCGCGCAGCCTGTTGTTCCCAGGGATTGCTTTCCTGTTCGAGCGAGTGTGTCGTGGTAGCCATAAGATTTCTCCGAATAATCCCGCTCCTCCCGCGCAACAAGGGTGAGCGCCGGGGTGCCGAATCTCTTGCAGCCCGGCTCGGCGGACGCTGCTGCGGATGCGCATCCAAGATTGGGCGGGCAAACGCTCAAAGTATATAGCAGCAGGGTGCACCCGGCGCAAATAAAGTGTGCTTGTTACCTCTCGTATAATCCCCTTAGCCTTAACGACTCGCGGCCGGATACTCGATGCTAACTCCTGACTACAAAAGCTTCCTGCAGCTCAGTCGCGACTTCACATTGGTGCCGGTCGCGAAAATCTTGAGTGCGGATTTGCTAACCCCAGTCGCCGCGTTCTTAAGCATCGCCGCAAGGCAGAAGTACGCGTTCCTGCTGGAGTCGGTGGAGGGCGGCGAAAAGATCGGCCGCTACACCTTCGTCGGAGCACAGCCTCGAATGGTGGTCACCGCCCGGGGAAAAGAGCTGACCGTCCGGAAGGGATCCTCAGTGGAACGAGGCGAGGGTAGCGTAGTAGAACTGTTGCGCACCTGCTTGCGGCAATACACTCCCACCGCCCGGCCGGACCTGCCGCCGTTCACCTCCGGCGGGGTCGGATACTTTGCTTATGACATGGTGCGGCAATTCGAGCGCCTGCCCGAGCGGGCGAAGGATGACCTCGGGTTGCCAGATTGTGTCTTCGCGTTCTACGACCGCTTGTTGGCCTTCGACCACTTGCGACATCAGGTGCACATCATTGCCGCTGCGGACGTGGCTTCGGAATCGCCCCGAAAAGCGTACGATCGCGCCCTGGCCGACATCGAAGCGATCGAACGCAAGCTGGCCCGCGGAGTTCGCTCTCAGCACGTGCACTGGTCAGCTTCGGAGAAGAAGAAGGCGATCAAGGTCCACGTTAGTACCTCGCATGACCAGTTCGTTGACAGTGTGCGCACTGCGAAGGAATACATAGCCGCCGGCGATATATTCCAGGTTGTGCTGTCGCAGCGGCTTGACTTCAAGCCCCCGGCTGAGCCGTTCAAGATCTATCGCGCGCTACGCACTGTGAATCCGTCACCGTATATGTTCTTCTTGAAGCTTGACGATTTGCACGTAGTAGGCGCATCGCCGGAGATGCTGGTGCGGGTTTCCGGGCGTAAGCTCGAATACCGGCCCATTGCAGGCACGCGCAAGCGCGGTGCCGATTCTGCCGCAGACGAGCGCCTGACCGCAGAGTTGCGCGCCGATGAGAAAGAACGGGCGGAGCACGTTATGCTGGTTGACCTTGGGCGCAACGACCTCGGACGGGTGAGTGAGTATGGCACGGTGAAGGTCCGCGACCTCATGTATGTAGAGAAGTATTCGCACGTGATGCATCTGGTGTCGGCCTTGGAGGGACGCTTGCGCGAAAACCTCGATGCGCTCGATACCTTAGCGGCATGCTTCCCCGCCGGCACGCTCAGCGGGGCACCCAAGGTGCGGGCGATGGAGATCATCGAGGAGCTGGAGCCGGTTCGCCGCGGAGTCTATGGCGGATCAGTTCTCTATGCGGATTACGCTGGAAATCTTGACTCCTGTATTGCCATTCGCACCATGGTGCTGCATCGAGGCCGCGCGTACGTTCAGGCGGGCGCAGGCATCGTCGCCGACTCCGATCCTGAAAGCGAGTATCAGGAGTGCATGAGCAAGGCAAGCGCCTTGCTCCGGGCCTGCGAACGAACATGCTGACCTTTGCAGGGCATTGTGCCAAGACTCCTGGAATTGTCATCACCGGCCCGCTCGGACGACGGATCTGCTTTCTTGGGAAATGACCCGGAGGCCACTTCTGAGATTGTTCCCTGCCCATCGGCAGTTGTAAATCTGCACATTCATTTCCACATAAAACCTCATTTAGCTCAGGAACGTGACCCCTACCACGGAGAGGCGGTGTATGTGCCTGCCTCGCGAGCGGGATGGGTGGGCACGGCCGTGGCTAAGCAGCCGTTCCTTGCGCGGGTGAGTACACTGGTAGGTTCAATCTGTGGCGTGCGTTCAGGAGCGATCCCACGCACACCAAGCATGAGGCTTCGATGGCGGTTGGAATTTATGACCGTGCGCATCCCGCGATGGTTAATTGCCCCGATGATGTACCAACGCATGAGCGTTAAGCAGTTTGACGGAGCCCGCGAACACCATTGCCCCTGACGCGACCTCGTGATTCTCATTCACGGAAAGGAGACCCGTATGGGCACCACCATTTCGAAACCTACGTCACCTCCTCCGGCCACCAAGAGATTCTGGCTGACGCAACTTTCGCCAAAAGAAAGAAGCGCATTGGTTGCGACGTTCGGGGGCTGGGCCCTGGACGGCATGGACGTGATGGTGTACAGCTTCGTCATCCCCAGCCTGATCGCCGCCTGGCACATTAGCAAGAGTGATGCCGGTTGGCTGGGCACCGCCGCTCTGTTGATGTCCTCTCTTGGCGGTTGGCTTGCTGGCTTACTGGCGGACCGCTTTGGACGTGTAAGAGTCCTGCAGATCACTATTGTCTGGTTTGCCCTGTTTACCTTCTTGAGCGGTTTTACAAACAACTTCTGGGAATTGCTCCTCTGCCGCGGGTTGCAAGGTTTAGGGTTCGGTGGCGAGTGGGCGGTTGGTTCCGTGTTGATGGGTGAAACCATTCGTGCGGAACATCGCGGCAAAGCCGTGGGAACCGTACAAGGCGGCTGGGCGGTCGGTTGGGGCGTTGCCGCTTTTTTCTACATGGTGCTGCTATCGAAACTCCCCGGCGACTGGGGGTGGCGGGCCATGTTCTGGGTCGGCATCCTGCCTGCGTTCCTGGTGTTTTACATCCGGCAGAAAGTTGAAGAACCTGAGGTTTATTCCAAGACCCGCGATACCGTGGAAAAGCGCCACGAAAACCATTTCATGGAAATCTTCAGCCCCGCGGTGCTGAAGGTCACGGTATTGACCTCGCTGCTGGCGATCGGCGTACAGGGCGGCTACTACGCCATTACCACCTGGTTGCCGACCTTCCTGAAAACCGTGCGCAAGCTGTCCGTGCTCAATACCGGCGGCTATCTGTTCGTGGTGATCGTGGGTTCGTTCGTCGGTTACATGATCAGCGCCTATCTGGCCGACGCCCTCGGTCGCAAGCGGACGCTCATCATTTACGCCATTTGCTCGTTTATTACCGTGACGGCCTACACCTATCTGCCCATCAGCAACTCTGTCATGCTGGTGCTGGGATTCCCACTGGGCTTTTTTGCCTCCGGCGCGTTCAGCCCTATCGGCGCCTTCTTTACCGAGCTGTTTCCCAGCCGCATACGCGGGTCGGGACAGGGATTCTCATATAACGTCGGTCGCGCCATCGGTGCGCTGTTCCCCACGCTCGTGGGCTATCTCAGCAAGACTCTGGCTTTGGGTCATGCGATCGCAATTTTTGCCGTGAGCGCCTACCTTGTCATGATTGTGGCCGTTACTGCGTTGCCGGAAACGCGCGGCAAGGAGCTGAAGGTTTATGAGTGAGTCGACGGGGTCGTCGACACCCCCGATGTGCCAGCCGCCGAACTTGGACTTGACACCACCGAAATTTGTCGCGCCGCCGGGCGCCTGGGACTGCCACTTGCACATTATCGGCCCACAGACGCAGTATCGTTGTGTTCCGAACCGCAGTTACACGCCGGTGGACGCGGACGTTGAAAGCTATCGCTGCGTGACCGCAGCCTTGCGTCTCGACCACGCTGTGGTTGTGCAGCCCAGCTTTTATGGAACCGATAACCGTTGTACATGCGACGCCATCCTGGCCTCGAATGGCAGATGGCGCGGCGTGGCTGTGGTCGACCCGACTATCAAGGAGTCTGAACTCGCGTACCTGCACGAAACGGGTATCAGGGGCGTACGCATTAACCTGCTGTTCAAAGGCGGGTTGGCCATGGAGGTCCTGGAGCAAATCGCGTGCCTGATTCAACCGTGGGGCTGGCATGTGCAGTTATTAGTCGATGGACGCGACCTGCCTGGACTTGCTTCGCGCTTGCGGAAGCTGCCGGTCCCGTTCGTCGTCGATCACATGGGCCACATGCCGACCTCGGTTGGCGTGGAACATCCGGGCTTCCAGACGCTGTTGCAACTCGCGCGCGAAGGTTGCTGGGTGAAGCTCTCAGGACCGTACCGCATTTCTGGGCAGCCCTATCCGTACGACGATGTGGTGCCGTTTGCACACGCCCTGGTCGAAGCCGCGCCCGCGCGTATGGTGTGGGGCACGGATTGGCCGCATCCGGCAGTGAGTGTTCCCATCCCGCGGGGTGGCGACCTGATGGACCTGGTGCCCATTTGGATCCCCGACGCTGAGACACGCCATCGCGTGCTGGTGGAGAACCCGGCCAGGCTGTACGGATTCAAGCCGGCGAACAACGCCGCGGCGTAAGGGTGGCACAACTCAGACGAAAGCCGCAGTTGGCGGCTTTAACAAGGACGTCAATGCACAGTGCTCGGCGGACGTCGTCGGCTGACGGCGGACGCGGGAAGGATGACGTTCGGGAACTGTCGTGTTTTGTTTGCGGCCATCACAGCCGGACCAGCGGGTTTCGCAAGCCATGGCACGCACGCCAGCAACTGCTGGGTGTAAGGATGAACGGGCCGCGCCAATACGTCATCACGGCCACCACACTCGACGATTTCGCCGTCGTGGAGGATCGCGATGCGATGACACACCGAGGCGATGGACATTAGGTCGTGGGAAATGTATAGGAGCGCGCTTCCTATGGTGCGGTTGAGCTCCGCGAAGAGTCGTACGGTTTCCGCTTGCGTGATGACATCGAGAGCGCTGGTTGGCTCGTCGGCAATTAGCAGCGCGGGCGAGTGCATTATTGCCATGGCAATGAGCACGCGCTGGGCCTGTCCTACGCTGATCTGTGACGGGTAGCGATCACGAAACTCCTGGTCTTGGGGCAGGCTGACCCTCGACAAAACGCGCTCAATCGCGACAACAGAATCGCTCTTCGTTCCCTTGGCGTGTGCGTGCCAGGATTCTGCCAATTGCGTCCCGATCCGCAAGGCGGGGTTCAAGCTGGCGAGCGGGCTTTGCAGGACCAGCGCAATCTCCCGGCCGCGAATGTGACGCATCTCACATTCGGAGGCAGCCATCAGATCGCGGTCACGAAACATCACTCGTCCGGTCGCCTTAGCACCCTTGCACGCGAGGAGCTTCAGTACCGCCAACGCGATTGTGCTTTTTCCCGAGCCGCTTTCGCCAACCAGACCGAGGACCTCGCCGCGACGGATTTCGAACGACACGTGCCACAGCGCGCGCGGCTTGTTGGGGAAATCCACGTTGAGGTCAACCGCCAGAAGGGGCTGCTCATTTGCCATTGCTGGCCCTCTCGACGGTGAGCTTGAGGTACTCAATGTTCCAATACGTCTGCGGCCTGAGCACTACAGGCTTCGCTCCTTCAACCACCGGAGAAATACCAGTGAGCGCGTTTTTGTTTACCAGATAAATAAATGGAGACTGGTCAGCCACGATTTCCTGCACTTTGTCGTAGTACTTCTTGCGCACCTGGTCGTTCATGGACGACGCTTGCGCTCGCATCAGGCGATCAATCTCCGCTTCCCACGCGGTTGCGGGTGTTTTCTGTTTCGGGTTCCACTGGTGGGTCTCAGACGAACTCAGCCAGACGTTCATCTGCCCGTCGGGGTCAAGGTCGTCGTTGACCAGGCCCAGCAGCGCGGCCTCATAGTTGAAGTCCTGCGTGATTCGCTGGATCAACGAAGGAAAATCGAGGGTGACGACATTTACCGTGATGCCAATCGCGCCGAGGTCTTGCTGGACCATCGTTGCCATCCGTTCCCGCGCCCGATTGCCGGCATTGGTAACGATCGAAAACTCAACCAGGTGGCCGTCACGATCATGAAGTTTGCCTGCCGACAACTGGAAGCCGTCCTGCTGAAGAACGCGCAGGGCCGCTTTCGGGTCGAACGGTAGCGGTTGCAGGTGCGAGTTAAACCAGAACTTATTGGCAGGTGAGACTGGTCCAACCGCTGGCCGAGCATGACCGTTGTAGACAACTTTGCACAGATCATCCCGATTGATGGCCGAGGAGATCGCACGCCGGAAATTGCGCGACGTGAACCACTGGCGCTTGTAAACCGGAATCGGCGCGGTCCCAACCTGGTTAAACCACATCTGTTCGGAATCGAGCGATGCACCGGCATCGTGCACCATGGCAGGGGAAGAGGTGGCAAGCCGATCGAAGTAGTCGGCATCCAGCGCGTTGATGAGTTGAATTTCGCCGCGACTGAACTTCATCATCTCGAGGTCACGGTTCGATTGGATCTCGAGCTTTATGGCTCCGATGTAAGGTAGTTGCCGGCCGGACGAGTCGTGCTTCCAGTAGTTGGGGTTCTTGCGCAGATAGACGAAGGAGCCGGGCTTGTAGTCGGAGACATAATAGGGACCGAGGACTGCCATCTCCCTCTTGGGCGACCGCGAGGAGAGGATCGCAACCTGGTCGAACAACCTGTCGAGTCCGGCGACCGGTGCTGGAAAGTGAATGGTGACTTTGTCAGGTCCGATAACCGTGCATTCCACTCGGCCGTTATCTGAGCGGAATGAGTCGCCGGTCGGCGAATGCAGTTCCGGGTTCATCAACTGCTCCATTGTGTATTTCACGTCTTGGGCTGTGAAAGGCGTTCCGTCGGAGAAAAAGATGGACGGACGCAGGATGAACGTGATGGTTCTGCCATCCTTTGAGACTGTCCATGAGTTGGCGAGCTCGGGTTCGAGCTTCTGCGTATCACGATTCAAACGCAGCAGGACTCCGCCTGTGAGATAGCGAACGGTCTCCGAGGAATCGTCGGCCACGGTGAGCGGATTGAAGGATTTCGGCTCGGAGCGCAAATAGAACCTGAGCTCATCCAAACACACAGCCGTGTTAAGAAACGCAATGAGAATAAGGCAAATCACAAGCGAGAGAGAGCGACGATTCATGAGTAAACCTCCCGTTCGGAGACTGCGAGCTGCAGACTGCTGACGATCAGGACCAGCATCACCAGCGGCGTGAAACGCCAAATGTCAGCACGAAGAGACAGCACAGTCTCGAGTTCACGGAGCAAACGACCCAGCGATGGCAAAGGCTCCGCTACGCCGAGTCCGAGAATACTGAGGTTCGCTTCCGACAAAATGAAGACGGGAACCGATATCCAGAATTGCGCCAGCAGAACCGGCCGCAGGTTCGGCATCACGTGCCTCCACAGCAGCCTGAAAGGTGCGATACCGGTTGACCGGGCGAGAATGATGAATTCTGCCTGCCGCATGGATCGCGCGCGCGCCAGCAGGATCCGCGCGGGCGCCGCCCAGCCCAGCAATCCCAGCACCAGAAACGTGATCGTCACCGAGGTGCCAGGCGAAGTATTTAGCGGCAGCATGGCGCGCACGATGAGCAACAAGAACAGCCAGGGAATCGAGAGCACCAGATCAATTACTGTTTTGGCAGTCCGCTCCGCAAAGCCGCCCGCGAAACCCGGAACGGCTCCGATTGCGAAGGCGAGCAGCATCGAGACCACGGTGGCGGCCGGCGCCAGCAGGATGGAGATACGGGTGCCACAAAGCAATCTCGCAAAACGATCGCGACCAAGATCGTCGGTTCCCAGCCAGTGCCTTGAGCAAGCACCGGAGCTCACGTGTTCCCGGTCCTGCCGGGAGTAGTCAAAGCGAGGCACGAAGCCACCTGCAACGCTGATGAGCACCAGAAAGCAAGCCAAAATCGCCGCTGCTACTCGCAATCGTTTCATGCTGGCCGCCTCGGTTCTTCACCCAGCAGGTCGGCGCCAGAGTTGGCCAGCACCACGCAGCCAATCACCAGCATGGCCACGTTGTTCAGCAGCGGGAGATCGCGTCCCAGGGCCGCTTGCCAGGTCAGTTGTCCGATGCCGGGAATTCCGCACAATGCTTCCACCGGGATGGCAGCACTGATCGCGATGCCGATAGAGACTCCGGCCAGAGCCAGCACTTCCCGCCTGATCACAGGGACGACGTGCCAGAGGAACATTCGTGATTCGGAGGCCCCTTTCGCTCGCGCGGTAAGGATGTGGGGCATTCCACGCGCGGCTTCTACCAGGTTGCTGAGATAGCGGTGTACTTTGGGGTACACGATAAGCGCAATGACCAGATAGGCAGGCTGGTTCAAGAGGATGGCCAAAAGTGCAAGCACGCCAGCCGGCAGGCAGAGCAACGCTCCACTGAGGAGTGTGACCGAGATCCCCAGCGCGCGTGTGCGCACGAACCAGGTTGCAAGCACCATGACCACCGCTGCCGACCATGAAAGGGCAAGACCCTTGCCGGCTAGCGCGGCGGTAACCCCAGCCCGTTCCTGCAGTAGTTGCCGAACCGGACGATTCAGCGAACGGGACACACCGAAATCGCCGCGCAACGTCTTGCAGACACTGGCGAAAAAGAACCCGACGATGTTGCGCTCATCGGCATGGGCGTTCTGGATTGCCTGGATGGTGCCGCTGCTCAGGCGGGTGTCGAGTTGCCGTTCATCGGCGCCAAAACCGGGTGCACATCGAACCAGGGTTGCCGAAACCAGCCCTCCAGCAACGATGGTGACGACAACCAGCAGCAATCGGCGCAGTATTGAGCTTCGCATAGCGTTCTGGAGCCTCGGGTCACTGCATCATGACGGTCTGCATCGGCATGGAGAGGAACGACCCTGCACGGTGGCCTTCCTTCTTCATCGCATACATCCGTTTGTCGGCTTCGACCAGCAACTGCGCACTGTCATCGGTATCGTCCGGATAGAATGCCACTCCGACGCTGGCCGACATCGCGACCTCACCGCAGACCTGCTTGCAGGCGGAGGCAGCGACGGCGCGAATTCGCGCGCAAGTTTCCTGCACGCTGTGTTGTTTCAATCCGGGCGCGATTATCACGAATTCGTCGCCGCCCATGCGCGACACGTAGTCATATTCGCGGCAGGACAACTTAAGTCTGCCGGCGAATGCTTCCAGCACCTGGTTGCCGGCCAAGTGCCCGAATCCATCATTGACGTGCTTGAACCCATCGAGATCACAGACGATGAGCCCCAGACTGCTTCTTTCGCGTTTGCATCTGGCGAGTTCAGCATCGAGCTGAAGGAACAAGGAGCGAGCGTTGGGTAGCCCTGTGAGGTAGTCGGTAGTAGCCGAGTCCGATGCCGCTTGATACTTGAAGGCATTTTCAATGGACGCGCCGATTTTCTCGATGACGGCCATCAGGATCCGCAGATGATCGTTGGAGAAAGCATCGGACTCCAGTTTGTAAAGCGCCATCACCCCCAGGACTTGGTCGTCGCCGCCCACCAGCGGCACCGCCAGCGCCGACAACATCGAGCTGGCCTTTTGGGGATCATTGAGGTAGCTGAATTCGACCGAGGGGTTCCCGTTCACGATCGGCTTCCGGTTTAAGGCCACCCAGCCGGAAAGCCCCTCTCCCAGAGGGATTGCCAGCGACGAAAACATGCGATAGTCATCGCCGGTGACGAAGTCCGGTATCAACTTCCCGTCTCGCGACAGATAGATGGCGATGGCATCGTAAGGAACGAGTTTTCGCAAGCGCGCCGCCACTACCGAAAGGGTTTCGTCGAGGCTCAACGAGCGTCCAAGATCAATGCTGAATTCGAGCAAGGCTTGCGCTTCATAACGGGCAGATACGATGGACGCGAGAAAACTGACCTCGCTGGAATCCCGGTCGTGCCCTCTCTCGAATCCCGTGGCAGGAGCCGCGCCGTTGTTAGTGGTCTTGATCTGATTCGAAAGCTTAAAAGCATCGGCACTCGTGGATCCGGACTTCGCAAGGCGTTCGAGATCGAGGTAGGTACGCCGCAGAATCTCCACCACCTGGGGATCGAACTGCTTGCCCGCTTCGGAGACGATCTGCTCCATGGCCGCATCCATGGGCATGGCTTTCCGATACTGCCGGTCCGAGGAGAGCGCATCCAGACAGTCCACCGCGGCCAGGATCCTCGCCCCCTTGGGTATTTGCTCTCCCCGAAGTCCATCCGGATACCCACTGCCGTCCCACCTCTCGTGGTGCGCCCTCACGATGGGAACAACCGGGTAGGGGAAGTTGACGCGCTCCAGAATCTCCCCTCCAACGATGGGGTGGATTTTCATCTTCTCGAACTCTTCGGCAGTGAGCCGGCCGGGCTTGTTGATGATGTGCTCAGGAACAGCCAGCTTGCCGATGTCGTGCAACAGGGCCGCCGCCCGCAGCGCCTCCAACTCCGGCGGGCTGAGTTCCATCTCCCTGCCAATCTCGACGGCAAACACGCGCACTCGCTGCAAGTGCTGATGCGTCGTGTGGTCTTTGGCATCAATGGCGAGGGCCAGGGCTTCGATGGTCCGCAGGTGCAAGGATGCCATCTGCGTTACGTGGTTCTTTTCGTCCTCCAACTTGCCCAGGTAAAGACGATACGACCGGTACATGACGTAAATGACCGGGACCATCAGCATCGAGGCCTGCCATCCCAGCCGGGCGTTGGACAGGGTTATGATCCAGGCGACGGCCGCTCCGACCAGATAGTTCGGAAACGACCAGAAATAACATTCCGACCAGGTTTTGTGGAACAAGCGGTGCTCAGTGAGGCCAACGATTGCGGCAACCGGAAGCGTGTTCCCCAGGAAGTAAACTATGGCGGTTATCATCAGCCGCAACGGTACCTGCCGGCCAAGCCACGCTGCGGAGCGGTCAAAAACGAAATAGCATAGCTGGATGGCAATGGCGATTTGTGCTGCATTGAAAGCGAAATGAACGGGCACGATCTGGTGTTTATGCCACCAGGTTTGAACCAGGGCTGCCACACAGCCCACTATCAGGGTCTCCGAGGGAGAGAGCTCCACCACGGAAATCAGGATGACTACCAGGTTCACCGACATGGTGCCATTGATTCCCGGCAACCCAACCTTGAACCCTGAAGCCAGGCAAGCCACCAGAAGATAGCAAAGGAATCGGCTGGGAGCGGGCCAGGAAGCCTGCAGAAACCCGGCTGCAAACGCCGCAATCCCACAGGAGATTACCACTGCGATAAACGCTTTTGCTCGACGAGTCATGGTAATCTTGCCGCGCTTTCCTCTAATTCAGTTCTCGGTGAACTCCGCGCCCAGGGTTTCTTCAAGTTGCCAGAGTGCAAGCGCTTGAATTTCGGGAGTGTCCCAACCCCGGCGAAGCGGGACACTCCCAATAGACCCATCGGCATGGCAACACCGAACGTTAACCGGTGCCGACGGGCGGCGCCGTTCAGTCCTCGCCGTTGATAATGATGCCGGTAGCCTCGCCCGCATCGTTGCTTGATACACCCCAAAGCACGCTCGTGCCCCAGAGCACGCTATAGCCTTGCATCGTGCTGGTTCCCCAGCAGACCGAGGTGCCCCAGAGCACGGATTGTCCCACGGTGTTGGTGCCCCAAAGCACAGACGTCCCCCAGACCACGGAGTTGCCCCACATGATGGAGCCACCCCGTATCACCGAGGAGCCGGTTACTAGGACGATATTTCCGCTCGCGTCCGTAGTCACCGCCGGCGAGAGGGCACTACCTGCTTTCGCCGGCGCCAAATCGGTGTTGGACAAGGCGGCCTGGATGTCCAGATAGCCAGCCCCAACAGTGAATATGTCAGCCTGACTGTTGTAGCTCTGGCCCGTAGTCGGATCGGTGGCCGTGTTGTAGGGAATGAGGTTCTTGTAGGCGGTCTTCATCAGCCGCGCTTTCACCTGATCGGGCGTCAACGCGGAGGTTTGCTGCAGCATCAAGGCGACGGTCCCGCTCACCATTGGCGCCGCCATGCTGGTGCCGCTCAATCGGTAGTAGGTGGGCGAGGCATTTGTACTCCCGTTCACTTGATACAGGGAATAAGGAATCTCATTCCCGGGATAATTCTTAGGAAGAGTCAGGCTGGCCGTGTATAAGGAGATGATGCGGTTTCCGGGTGCGACGAGATCAGGCTTGACTAGGTGATCGTACAGGGTCGGTCCTTTGGAACTGTAGCTGGCGATCACGTCATCGGCGCGACTGGGCGTGCCTTTGGTATTCATGGCACCCACGGTGATCACGAAAGGATCGTTCCCCGGCGCGGTGATGGTCCCATACCCGTTGGTGTTGGCGGAGTTGTCGCGGCCTTCGTTGCCGGCAGCCACTACGACCACGATACCCGCCTTCCAGGCCTCTTCCACCGCCTGGCAGATTGGATCGAGCGTGTAGCTCTCATACACTGGCCGCCCCAGCGAGAGATTGATGACCCGGATGTTGTACGTGCTCTTTAACGAAATTGCCGTCTGAATGGCGGCAATCACCTGGCTGTCAGTGCCTTGCCCATTCTGATCGAGCACCCGCAGGTTAATCAGGCTCACGTTGTCAGCAATGCCTTGGAACGTGTAAGAATAGTTGGGGCCTTTCGACTTGTTACCGGTGCCAGCGATGATTCCGGCTACGTGGGTGCCGTGGCCATACTGGTCGGTGGCGCTCCCAGAGCCGTTTCCAACGAAGTTTTGGCTGTATACGACGCTATATTTCTTCAGATCCGGGATGTCGATAATGCCGCTATCAATCACAGCCACACCGATTCCACGGCCGTCGTAGCCGATTCCCCAGGCATAGGGCGCATTGATTGTGCCGGTGTGGTAGTCCAGCGTTGCAGAGGAATCCAGCGTGCCGCTCAAGGGACGATCAGGTGTCATGTAAGCGACATCCGGGTCCGCGGCCAGATCGGCCAGGGCCGACGCGGGCATCCGGTACACGCCACCTTTCACCGCGCCAAGCTCTTGCTTGAGCGTCCCGCCCCGGCTCAGCACTTTCTGATGGTGCCTCGCAGTCGGCGCCTGCGTGTACTGGACGATTACATCGACCTGGTCGAAGGCTGGTTTGCCGGCCAGGTCTTTCGACATCTTGGGCGAACCAGCACGCGCTACGCTGGAACTCAGCATGAGAGCGCACAGCAGGATGACTCTCCCACCCCAAGTTGCGCTCCAGCATTGTCTACGTCTCACTGCCGCTACCTCTTCTGCCTCGAGCATGGTGTTTCCCGTTTTCTTAAGCATGTTAGGAATCTCCCTACTTCTCACCGTTAATGGCCAAATTGCCCCACATGGCGGAGTTTCCCCACATCGCAGAGTTACCCCACATGGCTGAGTTACCCCACATGGCTGAGTTACCCCACATGGCTGAGTTACCCCACATGGCTGAGTTACCCCACATCGCGGAACTACCCCACATGGCCGAGTCGCCGGTCAGGAAGATGTTGTTGCCCCACACAGCTGAGGCACCCCACATGGCCGACTGTCCCCAAGGCGTCGTGCTGTCGGCCAGGAAGAAAACGTTTCCGCTAGAGCATTTTCAATCAAGATGTATAGTTAATGCCACAATGACGGAACCAGGACCGAGCGTTGTCTGGGGTGATGCAGGGCAGAGCCTGCGTAACCGCCTGCTCCAGCGCCTCGGCGGTTCTGGCCTTGAGCGAACGTAAGATTTGTTTCAGTTTGGCCCAGGCTTGTTCGATAGGATTCAGGTCGGGGGAATAGGGCGGCAGGTACAGCAGTTCGGCTCCTGCGGATTGGATCAGCTCCCGCACTCCACTCACCTTGTGGGCGCTGAGGTTGTCCATGACCACCACGTCGCCCGCGTGCAGGGCCGGGCACAGCACTTGTTCCACGTAGGCCAGGAAGATGTCCCCATCCGTGGCTTCCTCGATGGTCATGGTCGCCAGCAGACCGCGCAGGCTCAAGGCGCTGAGGACAGTCAGGATCTTCCAATGGCCCTGGGGAGCGCCCTCCGCAATCCGTTGCCCACCGCAGGCGCGGGCATAGGCGCGTGTCATTTGCGTGGTCACTCCGCTCTCATCAAGAAAAATCAGCCGCTCCGGCGCGATCCCGCCGATCGTCTGCTGGAAGGCTTGTCGCCGCTGCTGGTTTGCTTCCGTGTCGCGTTCGCTGGCGTGGAGCGACTTTTTTTCAGCCGCAGACCCATCTGCCGCAGCACCTGCCACAGCCGTCCGATGCTGACCTGCAGATGGTGAGCCTTCTCCAGCTTCTGCTGTAACTCCGCCAGGG
>Ga0209039_10000679_pt1 | contig 32625 bp, 25 predicted proteins | sample BogFormECP12_OM1_FD_188238 | JGI IMG/M metagenome (GOLD analysis project Ga0209039, IMG submission 188238) | Bog forest soil microbial communities from Calvert Island, British Columbia, Canada - ECP12_OM1 (SPAdes) (version 2) | ecosystem: Environmental > Aquatic > Freshwater > Wetlands > Bog ... | reverse complement strand
CCTCCTGGGAACCGTGTCTGGAAGCGGTGCGGCGACAACAGTTACCCTCGGCTCCGTGGCGTGGCCTTTGTTGAAACGTTCAGGGTACGACAGAGATTCTGCTGGAGGGCTTTTGGCGGCAGGTGGAATCGGCGCCATCCTTTCACCGCCTGTACTTGGGGCGGCCTCTTTTCTGATTGCGGAAATCCTCAAGATTTCTTACCTCCAGGTTCTGATCATGGCCTCCATCCCCACTATACTTTATTACGCCTCGATCCTCTTCATGGTTCAGGGCGATGCCCGGCGCTTCGGCCTGAGGCATGTAGCATTGGGAAAAATCGATGTCTTAGCCCTTACGCGGCAGTACTGGTTCCATTTTGCTTCACTGGTGACGATTGTCATATTCATGGCCCTTGGATTCTCAGGAATTACCGCGGTTTTCTACAGCATCCTTATTGCCATTGCAACAAGCTTCCTCAACAGGAAATCAGCCCTCTATCCACGCAGGCTCATCGAAGCGCTGGCAGCAGGCACCAAACAGGTGCTGAGCGTTGCCTCCACTTGCGCCTGCGCCGGCCTTATCGTCGGCGTCATCAACCTGACCGGCATAGGCTTGAAGTTTTCCGGCATCATCGTCGACATCGCCGCCGGGAATCTGTACTTCACCCTTATTCTCACGGCCATGATCCTCTTGATTCTAGGGCTCGCTCTTCCCATTACCGCTTCTTACATTATTGCCGCCGTCATGACAGCTCCGGCATTGGTCAAACTAGGTGTCCCCGAGGCGGCTGCTCACATGTTTATCTTCTACTACGCGGTCTTGTCGGAAGTATCCCCTCCAACAGCCCTTTCTCCCTTTGCCGCTGCCGCCATTACAGGGGGTAATCCGTTCAAGACGACCATGCTGGCATGGAAGTATACACTACCGGCATTTATCGTACCCTTCATGTTTACCGCCTCTCCGGAAGGGATCGGGTTGCTCCTGCAGGGCCCGCTTTTGAATATAATAGTGGTTACTCTCACGGCCTTAGCTGGTGTTTGGGCCCTTTCGGGCAGCGTGGGCGGCTACTTGATTATGCCGGTTGGTGCATTTGAACGAGTGCTCCTCGGTATTTCCGGCCTTCTACTCTTTTATGCCGGCACATTTGAAGACCTTGCTGGAGCCGCGCTCCTTGCCGTAATCGTTGCCATTCAAATCGTCAAGAAACGGGGCGAGAAGAGGGCTTTTGCGGGCGAACCGGATGCGTGAAGAGGCTTCATCCGGTACAGGGGGTGTGATCGATGGAATTCACCTATAACTGCAAAAGGGAGGCGGCCAGCGCGGCTCAGAGGTCCGTTGCGGTGGGAGCGCGCGGTATCGTCTCCTCGAGTCAGCATCTTGCGACAACGGCTGGTTTAAGAATGCTCTTGAGAGGGGGCAATGCCATAGATGCGGCGATAGCGATGGTCTCAACCCTCAATGTCGTTGAACCGCAGTCGGTCGGGATCGGCGGTGATGCCTTTGCCCTCATCTACCTGGCCAAGGAGCATAAGCTCATCGGCATGAACGGCAGCGGCCGTGCACCCTATGAAGCGAACATAGACTGGTTCCGACAGCGCGGGATGAAAGAGATTCCTGAAAGGGGTGTCTTGCCCGTGACCGTACCCGGCGCACTACACGGGTGGGCGCAGGCTCTCGAGCGCTACGGAACCTGCTCTCTTGCCGAGGTCTTGAAAGACGCGATCTTCTATGCAAGAGAAGGTTATCCAGTAACGGAGGTGATTGCAGGCGAGTGGGCGCAGACGGAGGCATGTCTTCGGACGAATGACGCCGCAGTGAGAACCTACCTCGTAGGCGGCGCTGCGCCGCGGCCCGGATACCGTTTCCGGAACCCTGATCTCGCGCGAACCCTGCAAATGGTGGCCAGTGATGGCGCCGGGGTATTTTATGAGGGAGAGATTCGCGACGCCATCGTTCGCTGCTCCACTGAGCTTGGCGGACTACTCACGGAGAAGGATTTCACGGACCACACGACGACCTGGGTAGAGCCGATCTCCACCGATTACCGCGGCTACAGCATCTATGAACTGCCCCCGAACGGCCAGGGCCTGGTTGCGCTGCAGATGCTCAATGTCCTTGAGGGGTACGATCTCGCGAGCCTGGGCCACAACAGCTCCGATCATATACACGTGCTTATGGAAGCGAAGAAGGCCGCCTTCAGCGACAGGGACGCGTTCATCACGGATCCTGAGTTTGAAGCAATTCCACTCGATCGGTTACTGTCCAGGGAGTATGCGAAAATAGTTCGGGACAGGATCAGCATGAGTGAGGCTATGCCACCGCCCCTTCCTCTATCGTATTCCAGGCATTCAGACACGGTCTACGTTACAGCCGTCGACGAGGAGCGCAATGCGGTCTCGTTGATCAGCAGTATATTTCAACATTTCGGCTCAGGTGTCGTTGTTGGTGGCACAGGCATTGTGCTCCAGAACAGAGGCAAGTCCTTTTCTCTCGACGCCAGCCATTTCAACCGGCTTGAGCCGCACAAGCGACCCATGCACACGATCATTCCGGCAATGCTCTTTAAGGATAAGAAGTTTGTGATGAGCTTCGGGGTAGTAGGGGCGGATATGCAGCCCCAGGGCCAGGTTCAATTTCTTGCCAATCTCATCGACTTTAAGATGAACCTTCAGGAAGCAATGGACGCACCGCGTGCGCGTCACATAGAGGGGATGAAAATCTACCTCGAAGAGGGAATTACAGATGAGACAGTATTGGCCCTAAAATCGAGAGGCCATCAGGTAGTCGGGCGTGCGTTCGCAGTCAACCAGGTGGGCGGCGGCCAGGCCATATACCTGGACCGTGAACAGGACGTGCTTCTCGGAGCATCGGACCGCAGAAAAGACGGGTGCGCGATCGGTTACTAATTCGGACTACGCCGAATGCGGCATCACTCGCTACAACTGCGGGCCAGGTATTTCTCTTTCAGTTCTTCGTTCTCCAGAAGGCTTCGCGCCCACCGCCCCGATTCAGGGCGTCAACAAAGGCGCTTTTCCCGGTTGCTTCTCGGCGTGTGACAGGTAAGCACTAGCACGCTTATTGAGTTAATGAGATAACAGGAGATAAGGAAGATAAATGGCTAACCCTCTACGTTTCATCGATGAGACCTTCCGTGACGCACAGCAGTCGATAATCGCAACGCGCATGCGCACTGAAGACATGGAACCCATTGCCTCAGAGATAGACAAAGTCGGCTTCTACGCTGCAGAGGTCGCCGGAGGCGCTTCTTTTGATGTAGCCATTAGATATCTTGACGAGAACCCCTGGGAGCGAATTCGTATCCTCAGAAAGCTGATGCCCAATACGCCACTGCAAATGCACTTCCGGGGACAAAATCTCTTAGGTTATCGCAACTACCCCGATGACGTGGTATCGGCTTTTGTTCATCACGCCTCTGAGCAGGGCATTAATGTTTTTAGAATTTTTGATGCCCTCAACGATGAGAGAAACCTGGCGGTTCCTCTAAAGGCAATCAAGGAGTGCGGCAAGCACGCCCAGCTTCAGTTGCAGTACTCCCTCACCGAGTCAAGGTTAGGGGCCCCCGTGTATACGCTTGATTACTTTGTAGGCAAGGCGCGCATTTTTGAAGAAATTGGCGCAGACAGCATCTGTATTGCGGATACCTGTGGTTTGCCCACACCATACGATTCCTATAATTTGATTACGGCCCTCAAAAAAGCAATAAAAATTCCGGTCGATCTTCACACTCACTATGACAGCGGAATGGCGTCAATGGCGTGCCTCAAGGCAGTCGAGGCCGGCGTAGATATCATTGATACGGCGGCGGCGCCTTTCGCCTTGCGTTCATCCTTCCCTGCGGCGGAAACCATGGCTATCGCTCTGCAGGGAACTCCCCGAGACACCGGTCTGGACATTTCCCGGCTGATCAAGATAGGGAAGTATCTTGAATCTGTTGCCTTCAAGTATCGCGAATTTATGAACACATCGCAAATGTCGGCGGTTGATACGGAGGCATTTGTGAACCAGGTTCCCGGGGGTATGATCACCAACTTATTAGCCCAATTGAAGGAACTTAAGGCTGCGGACAGGATTAAGGAGGTATGTGCCGAAATACCGCGAGTCCGAGCTGAACTGGGTTATCCGCCTTTGGCTACCCCCGTTAGTCAGATCATTGCCGCTCAGTCAGCGCAAAATGTTCTGCTCGGCAGGTATAAGGTAGTCCTGCGCCAGGTAAAGGACTACGCCCTTGGGTATTATGGCAAACCCCCGGCTCCCGTTGATCCGGAGGTTATGAAAATGCTGTTTCAGCATGGCAAAAAGGAGACCCCTATTACCTGTCGACCGGCCGACCTGCTTGAGCCAGAGATGGATAAAGCCAGGGAAGCCACCAAGGGCATTGCTCAAGATGTCGGTGATGTCTTGATCTATGCTCTCTATCCCAAGGTCGGAATGGATTTTCTCCGAAGAAAGTGCGGTTTGGAGACTCGACCTGAAAAACCCTAAAAAATGAAGGGAGACAAGAAATGAAAAATATCGGAAAGCATCTCGGAACAACGATTTGTCTATCGGCGGTGCTCTTGGTCTGTCTGGGATTAGGCGCCTCGCATGTTTGGGCGGAGGACAAGGCGACAGTCAAAATCGGAATCGTTTACAGCTCTTCCGGTTCTCAAGCGCACTCGGGGTTGCAAGAAGCCAACGTAATCAAGATGTTGGTCGACGAAGTCAACGCCGCGGGAGGGGTTAATGGCCATCCCGTGAGGGCCATTCTGGAGAATGACGACACCCAGACCGAAAAATCCGTCAACGCCGCGAAAAAGCTGGTATTCAGCAACAAAGTCCACGTCCTGATGGGGGCGAACACCAGTTCGGCCATCAAGGCTATCCAGCAGCAGGTCACCGAAGTACAGAAGGTTCCGTATATCAGCATGGTGGGCAGCGACCCCGCTCTGACCAAGTTAGGCCAGCAATGGTATTTTCGTAACTCCCTCTCAGCCGACTACCAGACCGGCAGTATCATAGACTATGCGATGAACGTCCAGAAGCTGAAGACTTTTGCCATGATCTTCGACGCGGCTTCCGCGTCGGACCAGGCCAAAGCTTTTGAGGAAGGGTTAAAGAAGGCCGGGATCACCTTGGTAGCCAAGGGACAGTTCAAGACGGGCGATACCAGTTTCAACTCCCAGTTGCTCAAGATCAAGCAGGCAAACCCGGATGCGCTTGTGACGATCGGGGTGGCGCCGGAAGCCGCAGGGATCGCCAAACAGGTTCGCGATCTGGGGATGAATGCACGGATCATCGGTCTGGTGGCCATCGTCTACGATGAGTACATCACCTTGGGGGGAAGCGCGGCCGAGGGAACCATTGCGGCCAGTGCTTTCCGGGTGGATAACCCGGACCCGAATGTTCAGGCCTTCGTCAAGAAGTACAAAAGTAAGTTCAACGAGTCCCCGGATCACGCCGCCGCTCAGACCTATGATGCCCTTCAGGTGTTGTTTAAAGCGCTACGCGACGTCAAACTCGGTCTGACCGATGATGCGCTCGTCGAGGACCGCAAACAGATCCGGGACGCCTTAACCCGAATCAACGACTATAACGGAGTCGTCGGCCACCTCTCCTACGGCCCGAAAGACCGTGACGCCTATCACAAAACCCTGGTGGTCGAAGTCAAGGGCGGCAAATGGACTGTTGTTAAGTCCGCCAAATGATCGAACGGACCCTGGAAGGAGGCGGATGTTGACATATATTCTATTGGGGTTGACGATCGGTGCGATTTACGCGCTGATCGCAATCGGTTTTTCCCTGATCTTTGAGACGGTGAAATTGCTTCATTTTGCCCAGGGAGAACTGCTGATGCTGGGTGGTTTTGTGGCCCTCACCCTCATCGGTCTATTTGGCCTGAACCCGATCATCGTGGGCTTGGGAACGATGGCAGCAGTAGGATTTTTTGCCGCCTTCCTGCAGCGTGTGGTCTATCAATCCGTTCCGTCCCACCTGATCGCAGTCAGGATCATGGCCACCCTGGGCGTGGCAATATTCCTGCGCAATGCCGCTTCGCTGACCTGGGGAGCCAAGGCCAGAACGATTCCAGAGGCATTTTTTCCGGGCGGCCCTATTGCGGTCGCCGGGTTGATCATTCGGCCCGGATATTATTGGACCTTGATCGTATCGATCGCAGTCATGGCGCTGCTGCTGTGGTTTTTATACCGGACCAAGATCGGGCTGGCAACACGAACGGTAGCCTACCGTGCCGATATCGCGGAAATGATGGGAGTCAATCCCGTCCTGTTGTGTACGCTGAGCTTCGGCATCGCCGGAGCCCTGGCCGGCATCTCTGGTCTCCTAGTGAGCCCCCAGACATTTGTCCATTTCAACATGGGGATTGCCTTGAATCAAAAAGGATTTACGGCAGCCGTCCTCGGAGGGCTGGGAAGCATCCCCGGCGGAATCATCGGCGGATTCGTCCTGGGGCTGATTGAGACCATCGGCGGCAGTCTGATCCCGAGCGGATACCAGGACGTCATCTCGTTCGTGATCCTGGTGCTCGTCCTCTTTATCCGTCCCCAGGGTCTGATGGGACAAGTTCAGCGGGAAAAACTCTAAAAGAGTGCGCTATTGAAAGAAACTCGAAACAGGTTCGTTTTCCTGGCCGCCGTCATCCTTGTGGCTGTTGTGCCCCTGATCTGGGATAATTATTATTTTCTGTCCGTTCTCAGCACGACCGGTTTGTACATCATTCTGGTCACGGGGCTGAATGTCCTTCTGGGTTATACGGGCCTGGTCTCTCTGGGGCAAGCAGGGTTTTACGCCATAGGCGCTTACGCGTCGGGGATCCTGGTTGCCAAGACCGGGGCGCCGTTTGTGCTGGGGCTTTTGCTGGCCATGCTTTTATCCGGGGTGATCGGCCTGATCATCGGGCTGTCTTCCGTCCGTTTGCGGGGCGGATACCTGGCTATGGTCACCCTGGGATTCGGAACCGTAGTGCAGATCATCATGATCAATTGGGACGACCTCACCGGAGGGGCCGAAGGCATCTGGGGCATCCCCCCGGTAGGGTTTGGGCCGCTCAAGATCGTTACGCCCCTTGCGTGGTACTATACTATCTTCATTATTGCCGGGCTCATCGTCTTATTGACGTATAGCCTGGAGAGGTCCAGGATCGGCCGGGCCTGGATGGCCTTGCGGGAAGACGTTGCCGCGGCCCAGATGATGGGGATCAATCCAGTGCACTACCGGCTGTTGGCTTTTGTGGTGTCTGCGGTTTATAGTGGCATCGCCGGAGCTCTGTTTACCCATCTGAATGGATCGGTTTTCCCGGATGCTTTCGGCTTGCAGACCTCCATCATGATCCTGATGATGCTGATTCTGGGCGGCTCGGGCCACATCCTGGGCCCCATCATGGGCGCGGCCATCGTCAATGTGGGATTCGAGATTCTAAGGCCTTTTGGAAACTACCAGTCTCTGGTATTCGGGTTTTTGATCGTCTTGATGGCGGTCTTTATGCCGCAAGGCTTCATGGGATTATGGCGGAGACTGGCCGCGCTTTGGGGAGAAGCGATTTGATCGAACTGGAAGGGGTCAGCATGTATTTCGGCGGAATCCATGCCCTTGAAGACGTTAATCTGAAACTGGAGGGTGCGGGTATCCAGGGGCTGATCGGTCCGAACGGTTCCGGCAAATCGACCTTGATCAATGTGGTAACCGGATATTACAAACCGACTAAAGGAAAGGTCCTTTTGAACGGGAGAGAAATTTCGGGGCTGTCACCGTATGATCTGGTGAGGCTGGGAATTACGCGAACATTCCAGAATCCCCGGATCTTCAACGGCTTGTCGGTCTTTGAGAATGTGATGGTGGGCCAACATCCTCTCCTGAAGAGCGGATTCTGGGCGAGCGCATTGAAGCGGCGCTTCACGCGGGCCGAGGAGAGAGCCGCCCGCGAGGAGGCTATGAAACTACTCCACCTGGTCGGTTTGCATGACAAAGCGCATCTGCAGGGCAGTTCTCTGGCCTACGGCGAATTGCGCACGTTGGAGCTGGCCCGGGCCTTGGCCTCGAATGCCTCGGTTCTGTTACTGGACGAGCCGGCCGCAGGTATGAATGATACAGAGACGGTCATGCTGATGTCTCTGGTCAAACAGGTGGCGGGCGACCGGCATATCAGTGTTCTTTTGGTTGAGCACAACATGACGGCGGTGATGAATTATTCCAGGACGATCAGCGTCTTGGATGAGGGTAAGAAGATCGCCGAAGGGGTCCCCGAAGAGATCAAGAATGACTGCCGGGTGATCGAGAGTTATATGGGCCGGAGGAATAAATAGTGTTACTGGCGGTCGAAAATCTGGTCGTCAATTACGGGAAAATAGTGGCCGTCAGCGGTGTCAGCCTGACTGTGGACGAGGGAAAGATCGTGGCCTTGGTAGGGGCAAACGGCAGCGGCAAAAGTACGATCCTGCGAACGATTTCTGGTTTGATACATCCGGCCGGCGGAAGGGTCGTTTTTGACGGGCAGGAAATCCAGTCCCTGAGAGGTTATCAGATCACTCGCCGGGGTGTGATCCACGTACCGGAGGGACGGATGGTCGTACCTCACTTCACGGTGGAGGAGAACCTTCGCACCGGAACATTCCTGGTAACGAACAAGGCTGTTATCTCGGAACGCCTCGAAGCTGTTTACGCTTATTTCCCGAATCTCAAACAGAGGGAAAAGCAGCGTGCTGGAACCCTAAGCGGTGGAGAGCAGCAAATGCTCGCCATCGGCCGGGGCTTGATGATGGGGCCGCGCCTGTTGCTCCTGGACGAACCTTCGCTTGGCTTGGCACCTTTGATCATCGAAAACATTTACGAAATCCTGAAAAAGATCAACTCGAGCGGTACTGCCATCCTGCTTGTCGAGCAGAATGTCTATGAAGCCCTGGCTCTCTCATATCGGGCTTACGTCCTCGAGAATGGAAGAATTTCCATGGAAGGACCAAGCTCCGAGTTGATGAATGCGCCGGAGGTGAAAGAAAAATACTTGGGAGGCAACCTTTCCGCGGACTGTGGCTATAAGACATCCGTATGATCCTTGGCTACTCCGGGATCGCCTATGCGCCTGCGCGCAGTCTTGCCTTCTCTTGCGGACCGAGTGATCTGCTGAAGCTCAAGTAGGATTTTCATACCACTCAGAGTTCCGATGCTGGAGATACTATTGAAAAGGAGACAAACATGGATCAAACATTGAAAACGATCGTTGACTTCATCCTCTCGACACGGAAAGCCCCACCGCCAGATTCGGTGCTCGACCGTTGCCGCGAAATCCTCGTTGATTCGCTCGGGTGCGCCACAGGAGGTCGCAATTGTATTGGGGCCCAGGTCGCGCAGAGATTTCCTGCCGATCCGCACGGAGAGGTCGGTCCGGTGATCGGATCGGCCCAAGGCACCACGATCGACAATGCGGCATTTTGGAATACAGCCATGATACGCTATCTCGACTTCAGCGACCTTCTTGATAACGGGCATCCCAGCGACATGATCGGCGCGCTGGTTGCCATGTCGCGTTCAGCCAAAGCCTCGGGTAAAGACATGCTCATTGCCATGGCCATCGCTTATGAAATTTACTATCGCCTGGCCAAAATCGTGCTTTCGCCGGAGCCCTGGACGATTGATCAGGGCTACTGCGTCGCAATAGGAGCGACTGCCGGCGTCTGTCACCTGCTCGGACTCTCCAGTGAGAAGACCACACACGCGATCTCATTTGCCGCCGCAAACGGCGTGCCGTTGCGTGTCAGCCGGGCTGGAGAACTCTCCCATTACAAGGGAGTCGCCACGGCCGTCTCCAGCCGACACGCAGTCTTCTGTGTTCATATGGCCCGTTCGGGCATGACCGCTCCATCTGCGCCATTCGACGGACGTCACGGCATCGTCGAACTCATGCGCGGCAAGGCTGGGCCTCTCGATCTGCCGGCATTTGACGTATGGAATCTCACTAAGACACGGCTGAAGAACTTCCCCGTGGCATACAACACGCAGATCGGGATCTGGGCCGCACTGGAGCTGCGTAAGCAGGTCGAATACAGGCATCTCGATAAGATAACGCTGTACACCTCTTTGTTCCTCAAGCACGAGTCAGGCAGCGAGCCGGCAAAGTGGGATCCGCGCACTCGTGAGACAGCAGACCACAGCCTCCCGTACATTTTCTCCCGGGCATTGCAGGACGGTACTGTCAATATCAACACCTTCGACCTGGAAAAGGTCCTCGATCCGCAGATCCGCACGGTGATGAATAAGTTGACCGTCGAGGGAGACCCCGCGATGGGCGGCGCCGAGTTCCCCGATGTCGTCCAGGCGAGACTGATTGCGGTTGATCGGGACGAAAAGAGGTACGAAATTCACGTTCGGGACCCGCTTGGCCATTATCTCAACCCATTTACGGCTAAGGACATTGAAAACAAGTTCAAGCTCCTGACCGAGCAGGCACTTGGGCGCAACAAGGCTGCTGCTGCCTTTGACCTGGCTTGGCGAACGAAGGAATCAGAATCGTTCGCCTCCGTACTTGACGCGTTCGTGCCGGAGCAGGAAAAATAGTTCTTTCGCCATCAAATTTTTCGTGTGCGGATAAGGAAGTACTGCACAGCGGCGTGGAGCAAGACCTTCTTCCCGAGGCCCTTGCAAGGATCTTCTCGCTTATGGTCATGCCCATGTCATCCTCCTCTTACAGATAGTTCTTACTCATTCGCAAATAGCTCGGGAAGCAGGTCCTTGTGCTCCCAGGCTAGAGCGCGGAAATGGTCTCGGTCGTTATCCCTCTCCTCCACGTCAATGGCCGATACCGGGCAAACCTGGGTGCAGAGCGTGCATCCAGCGCACTTTTCATCAGCTATCCTGGCCTTTTTCGGCAGGGCCTGGATAGCGTCGTACATACAGACGTCGAGGCACCGGCGGCAACCGATGCATTTTTTTAGATTGATCACGGCCCGAAGGGCCTTCGTCTCATCAATGATCTGTCGCGAGGAGAGGATATGTTTCAAGGCGATCCCCCGCAGTTCGTCTACCGACTTGTAGCCTCTTCTATCCATAAAGGCTTCCACGCCGCTCAATAATTCCTTCACGTACCTGAGGCCACGTACGATAACGGCGGAACACATCTCGACACCCGTGGCCCCGGACATGAGGTACTCAATGATATCTTCCCAGCGCATAGCACCGCGTCCTGACAAAATAGGAAGGTCAACTTTCTGGGCGATTTCGGAGACCCACTTCATGGTGGTCGATTTCAGGTGATTGGATGTGGTGGCACAGGGGCCGTAATTGACGGGCCTTCCGGTCTCGATATCGATCCGAAGGGTGCTGCTGTTGGCGAACAGGGAAATGCCGTCCGCTCCCGCCTGCTTGAAGATACTGACCATCTCTACGAAGTTGGTTGCTTCCGGTCCCAGCTTTGGAAAAAGGGGAATGTCGACAGTCTCCTTCAATTTTCTTATTACCGCGGCCCCTTCCTCCGGATGCTGGCTGAAGTAAATCCCCAAGCATGCGTTACGCTCATCCTCCTCCAACCCTTTCGGCGGGAAAGGGCAGCAGAAGTTGAGTTCCATGGCGTCGGCGCCCGCGGCCGCGTACGCTTCCACTATCCTCTGCCATTCATCGATCCCCCTACCTGCGAAACTGCCGATGAGGACGGTCCCGTGGTCCTTGCAGTAAGGTGATGCTTCCTTGATAATCTGGACAAATTTATCCGCAGGGAAGACCGAATTGTGCTCTCTGTGCATCCACATATAATCGCAGGGGACATAATAAGGCTGCTCAGCCTTTTTTGTATAATCCTTGAGGGTGTAAAGGGGCCGGGGGTAACGCTGGAGGTAATAGGACAGCGTTGACGTTTTGGCGCAGATGGCCCCAAAACCAGCGTCCACGCATTTTCGGATATGACTGGCCGTGCCGCTTAAAGGACCCGCTCCCAGAACAATTGGATTCTTTAGCGTCAACCTGCCGATGTTCGTTTTCAAATGCGCCATAAGTGTCTCCTTTCTAATGATCGGTCCATCCGTAATCAAGGGCGCGACGAGCCGCTACTTTCTGCTCTGCAGTTTGTGGTATCCCAATTCCTTACGCGCCTCCCGAAGACTCATCCCTTTATCGAGCATAGCGAGGATTTTCTGTTCAACCTCGTCGATCTCCATGGCTGCCTTCAGCACCTGTTCGGCCCGGTCGTAAGGGATGACCACGACGCCGGTATCGTCACAAACAAGGATATCATTGGGCCGAACGAGGACCTCGCTCACGGCAACAGGAACATTGATCGCATCCAGCTCAACCCGGTCTTTGCCTGTCACAGGGACATGCCCCCGCGTAAATATCGGATACTTCGACTCGAGAATTCTCGGCATGTCGCGACAAACGCCGTCAATGACCGTACCCGCAATGCCCCTTTTAGCCGCATATACGGTCATAATGTCGCCCCACACGGTGCAGTAGGTTCTTCCGCCATTATCGAGAACGACGATCTGGCCCTGCTGCACGTCGTCGAGGAAATCGCCCACGGTCCCCTTCTCCACGCCGCAAGGGCGATAGCGGACGGTAAAGGCGCGCCCTACGGCTTTTGTACCGGGGACCTGCGCCTGTATTCCTGCGCATCCGCCCTTGATGCCCAAACGGTCGAGAGCGTCCGAAACAGCCGTGGTATCCAACTTTTGAAATTGCGCTATGAGCTCGTCCATATCGTCAACCATCCTTTCCCGAATTCTTTTTCATCGCCGATAAGGGCGGATAAAGGCTGTGATGAACGCCGATACAATTTTTGACCGCCTGTGCGATAAGGCGGCACAGCCGGTCAACCTGCAGCACCTCCGGTGAGGTGACACCCCTGTGCGGAGCGCTGAGGTGTGGACAGCATTGACGTTCTATCGCAATGCTGGACACCGGCATACTCATCCGCGCACATCTCTCTTCGCTCTTATCCGCGCACATCTGTGATAAAAATTCTTGTCTCCAGTTACTCCTCCGTGAGTCCCCTCGCTTTCAGGATATCGCCGAAACCGTAAATATTGAGTGTCGATTCGCCCCGGCACAGTCTCTCCTTGATGACCTTTTCCTTCTCTTCGCGTGCCAGGGATTTTTGGAGCACTTCCTGAGCCTCTTCCCTGGCGACTACGACGAGTCCGTCTCGGTCCCCGAAGATAAGGTCGCCGGGGTTGATCGTAATATTGTCGAGATTGAGGGGGTGATTGATTGACCCGAGGGACACCTTTTCGGTCCCCTTGATGCTGAGACTGCACGCAAAAACCGGAAAACCAAGCTCGGCCATCACCTCACTGTCCCTGACCGCCCCGTTGAAAACAAAACCGCCGATGCTTCTTGCCCGGGCGGCAACCGCCATGATCTCGCCCCACGCGCCTGCTTCAGTGTAACCACCTGCATCGGCAACAATCACATCTCCTGGTTCGGCCACATAAATGGCCTTATGGAGCATCAGATTGTCAGATGGGCGTACCTTGACTGTGATGACAGGCCCGCAGAGCTTCATCTCAGGAGAAATAGGTTTGATCCTGGATGAAAGTGCGCCCTTACCCCCTGAGGCCTCGTGTATGGTGGCCGACGACAGACTGCGAAAGCGGCTGACGAGTTCCGGGGAAGTTCTCTGAATGGTCCGAATCACATGTGCCATCTAATTCGCGCTCCTCTCTTCCGAATTGGAATAGGCTGACACGCCAGTAATTTGTTGAAGCTTAGATAATTGGTATCGGCCTCTCCTGATGATTACTCCGCTTTAAACAGCTTTGACAAATCGATACTGTCGAGCCCCTCGTTGAAATTGATCTGTGGAAACTTGCTCTTAAGATCCCTTGTCGCATCAATGCCTATCTTCGTGACAACCCCGTCTCGGCTCATGGGATCGATCGGGCTCCCCTTGGCATTATGGATGATAAAACATTTAGAGATATTCATATTCAGATTAATTGCCCTCAGGACTTCGGCGTCATCGAAAATATTCACATCCTCGTCCACGAACACAGCGTGCCTGACAAACGGATCCGCTGAAAAAACGGCCGCAGCGCCGTTGGCCGCTTCACCTTCGACAAATTTTTTAATGGACACATAACAGGCTGTCCGGCAACAACCGGATGGAGGCATGTGGACGTCCCGCACGCCTGGACAGGCCACTTTTACCTGATTATAAATCTGCCCCAATCTGGAAATGCCTCCCAACAGCTGATGTTCAGTGTCGCCTGAACATAAGTCGTGATAGATGGGATTATTTCGCATCGTCATGGTAGTGATAGTAACCACGGGATAGTTCATGGTGCCCCCGTACAATGTATGCCATTCCCCAAAAGGACCCTCCGGCCCTCGTTCTTGCCAGTCAATATAACCTTCAAGGCAGATCTCGCCGTTTGCCGGCACTTCGAGATCTACCGACTTACATTTCACAATTTCCATGGGGCTTCCCAGCAGTCCACCCATCACATCGTACTCATCAATGTCAATGCCGCAGAAACTGAGGCTGCCCAGGTAAAAAGCGGGATGCGCTCCGATGGTGATGGCGATCGGCATGTTCTGTTTCTTCTCGCAATACTTTCGGTAGATGTAATAAACGTGGCTGGCCTCCGCCAGATGAACGCCAAGCTTGTTTCTGCCTTTCAGCATGAAACGATACATCCCGCCATTCCTGATTCGGGTTTCGGGATCTCTGACCGTGGTCACACCCGCAGTAATGTACGGCCCTGCATCGCCGCTGTTATGATGAACAACCGGCAGTTTGGTCAGGTCAACCTCGCTGCCCGTCATCACTCTTTCTTGAATCGGCCCGGACGCAACTGTTAGAGGCGGCATCAACCCTTTCTCGCGTTCCCGGTAGACCTGATTCAATTTTTCCTCGGTGGTATCGAGTGCCAACGCCAACCGCTGACGGCTGCCAAACAGATTCGTCAAGACCGGCAGTTCGCTGCCCCGGACTTTCTTGAAAAGAACCGCCGGTCGCTTGTTCTGTTTTTCCAGTTTATAAATGATCCTGGTTAACTCCAGTTTCGGATCCACGGGAACATCCGTGGTCAGCAAGTTCCCCGGCAGTTTGTCAATCTGATCAAGATAGGTTCGCAAGTCTTTCATGAGTCCTACTCCTGAGAAATATTGACGGGTGGCGATTTGGGCACGGGCGCTTTCGGCTTGAAAATTCTGTTAATAAAGAATGCAATGGCGACGATGCCTAAACCGATAACCTGATTGGTGACCTTGGGGTACATCATGAATGCAGAGGCGATTCCGATGACGCACCGCGCCGGTAGATTCAGATACGTGAAAATGAAACCTTCCAGGGCGCCGACCAGACACATCACCCCGACCACCTCGGCAGCAACCGCAATCAGGGCGTTGACCAAGTCTCCCTGTAGAATGACCGAGGGATTCCAGATGAACATAAACGGCATAATAAATGCCGGTATACCGAAACGAAAGGCGAGCCATCCCGTTCTATCGGGGTTAGTCTGAGCAATCGCCGACGCAGTATAGGCTGCGATGGCAACCGGCGGTGTGATGGCGCCGATAGCTGCATATATCCAGATGAAGAGGTGCGCGCCGATAGCGGCTGCGCCCACTTTTACGAGGACCGGCACGAGAATCGTGACCAGGATGAGGTAGACCGCGGTTGCAGGCAACGGCAAACCAAGTATGTTGGCAATGATCATCGACCAGAACGCGGCCCAGAACAGGTTGCCTTGCGCAAAGGCAATCAATGTGTAGGTTAGTTTCGCGCCCAAACCGGTGATGAGGAAAACACCCACAATGAGACCGGCCGCCGCACAGGTCATCACGATCTGGACCGCCTGTTTTGAGCCCGCTTCAAGCGCTCCCAGGATTTTGGCAGGCGTGGGGCGGGTCAGCTTACTGAAACAGCTGACCACCACCATGATCACGATTGACCAGAAGGCCGCGCGCATGGGTGAAAACCCCGAGGCGATTGAAATAACCAGAAAAAGGACAGGGATTCCGAGGTGCCCCCGGTCTTTCATGGCCTTCCAGAAGGAAGGTAATTCTTCCCTGGCCAGTCCGACCAGATTCCCTTTGACTGCTCGTGCGTCCGCAATGAACATCAGGGACAAGTAATATAAGGCAGCTGGAATGATCGCCGCAATGCAGACATTCCAGTAGGGTATGTTGAGGTACTGGGCCATGATGAAAGCGCCGGCGCCCATGACAGGTGGAGTGAACAAGCCTCCAGTCGAAGCCACAGCCTCAATGGCAGCCGCCACCATCGGCGGATATCCAACCTTTTTCATAAGAGGGATGGTGAAGGTGCCGATCGTCGCCACGCTGGCAGGAGGAGAGCCGGTAATTGCGCCCATGCAGGCACTGCCGAAGATAGCAGCCTTGGCCGGACCGCCCCGAAAACGGCCGGCGATTGCATAGGCGACCTCGACAAACCATTGGCCGCCTCCGAGGGCCTCCATAAACGCCCCGAAGACAATGAAAACGATGATGTAGGTGGAGGCCACATCCATGGGGATCCCGTAGATGCCGTCGGTGCTCATCATCAGGAAGTTGACCAGTCTTGGCCAGGATTCTCCGCGATGCGCCATGAAAGATGGGAAAATTGGACCGAAGACGGCATAGAGCACAAACAGCCCCGCCGTGATCGTCAAGGACCAGCCGTTAGTCCGATAGGTTGCGATGAGTATCAGAAGTATAAAAATAGTGCCTATTACCACATCGTCCATGATGATTTCGCCTGACTTGAACACCCGGTCTTCCCATACGACCATGACGTAGATATTAACGGCCATCATCAGGAGGGCCAGTGTGATGTTGAAGAAATTCTTCCATATAGCGTCGTCCGCTTTTTTGAGGTTGAAAAATGCAACCGGACCCAGGAGGGCCATCAACAAGGCCCTCTGCGTCATAGAGGAAAATGTGCCAAAACCAGCCGTGTATAAGAACATGGCGGAAGTGAAGATCAAGAGTGCAGAAATACAGGCTTTCTGAATTTTAGCCAAACTAAGGTTCATTTTATAGTGAGCCCTTTTTCTTTGAAATATTTCACCGCGCCAGGATGGTAGGGAATCGGCAGGCCCTGCACTGCGGAGGCCAGATCCAAATCTTTGCAGGAAGGATGAGAAGCTCTTATTTTATCAATATTTTCGAAGAATGCCTTGGTGATACGATAGACCAGGTCCGTTCCAAGGTCCTTGTTGACTACGACGACGTTTGTCGTGTAGAAGATTTTCACCGGTTCGTCGGTTTTATACATCTCTTTCGATAAGGTGATTGGGATCATGTAGGGATACTTCTTTATCAATTGTTGCATTGTTTGATCGTCAATCGAAAGATAGCGGATCGGTTTCTTGGTGGCGGCCAACTGGATTAATGCCGGGGTGGGGGCCGCCGCATGGACCAGGATGGCATCAAGGTTTCCATCCGCCAAGGCATCGGCGGACTGCTCATACGACGTGTACATCGGCTTGAACTCTTTTTCGGTAAAACCATAAGACTGGATGACCTGCATGAACAAGGTGATCGCCCCACCGCCGGCCGGACCCAGGGACACTTTTTTGCCTTTCAGGTCTTTGATCGATTTGATCGGTGAATTTTTGTCGACGACCACTTGGAACATGCCTTTCGACAATCCGGAGAATAACCCTTCGACCTTCTCTAGCTTTGCTTTATACGGCGGCATTGCATTCCGGGCAAAATACGCCATGAAACCAATGGTAATGGCAATATCATTGCTGCCGTTGTTGATCAAGATGTTGTTTTCAATAGCCCCGCCGGTGATTTGAGCGGTGGTTTGAATGCCCACCTTGTTGGTGATAATGTCGGCCAGGGCAATGCCCATCGGATAGTACGCGCCGCCGGAACCGGCTGTTCCAATGGCCAGGAACTTTGGATCTGAAGCCGCAAAAACCAAAGAACTACTAAATAATACCAGTAAGGCAAGCACCCACCCACACTTTGTTCTCATGCTTTCTCCTTCGTCATTTCATTCTACTGCGAGGAATTATGCTTACCCGATGCATCTATCTTTATACCTTGTCTCTGTGCATCATCAAAGAAAAAAGAAGACCCTCGTCCCTCCGCCCTATTCTCCAGCTTCTTCCAGGTACGTCTTTCTCGCTGCTTTGATGATGCGAACAGTGGCAAGCTTCGAGAGGACCGTGATGTCCTCGAGCGGAAGGTACTTGTCGATTGTGGGATCAAAGAGTACCTTGACCGATGGAGGGAATTCTTGATCCCCTTCCCAGAGAATGAACGTCAGGGGAACCATCGGCAAAGCATAGAGGGTAAACGACACATCGCCATAAGGTTCCGGAGTGCCTCTGAGACTCTCCCCGGCGGACCGGAACAGATCTCTATCAAAGCCGAAAGCAGAGAGCAGAGGCCGCACGACTCTGCGTTCAAACACGGGTGAATAGGGCCTGCAGCCGGGAACATCTTCGTAAGGTATCTTATCCTGGCCGAGAGGTTCACCGGACGCCTCGAGGAAATAGTGGAGAATAAGAATTCTCGTAGCAAGCGTCACGTTGCTTCCCTGCATGCTTCGGAATGCGAACCGGGGAATCTCCGTGATAATGGTTTCTTCGAAGAAAGGAGACTCGACCACATACTGGCCGTTTTCCACTCTGTACGCAACAGAGGCCTTACGGAGCCGTTCGGCAAGATCTGAATTACGCAACTCTTCGCACGCCAGGTCGAACACTTTTTTGTAGGTCTTCTGTTTTTCCAGCGCCACGTTGAATCCCCAAAACAGGTTACGAGTTACGAGTTCCGGGTTACGCGTTAGTTGCAGGTTAAGAACAAGAACTGTTACAAGTTAAGAACAAAAACTGTTGCAAGTTACAAACAACGTCCTTGCGTGTAGCAAGCCTCTGCCTGTAACCAGTAACTGCCTTATATGGCGTGTAACGATCCCCTGCTCGTAACAGTTCTTTCTCGTAACTTGTAACAGGCTCTTTCCGGTAACCTTTAACTCGGAACTTGCAACTCGGAACTCAGAACGGGCGGTCACCCCACGCCCTTCAGCTGCTCTCGAACCTCTCTCATCTTCTCCTGATAATTCCCGCTGTGGAATATTTCCGTTCCCATCACGAGCATGTTGGCCCCGAGCTCAGCTACCAGCCGTGCGTTACGCGCCTTGATACCTCCGTCCACCGCGAGAAGGATCGATCTTCCCGATGCTGCAATTATGTTAGCCGCTGCCTTGATCTTGTCATTCATCGCGGTTATGTAGCTCTGGCCTCCGAAGCCCGGATTGACCGTCATAATGAGCAGGAGGTCGATTTCGCCGATCAAATACTCCACGGATGAGAGCGATGTCGACGGATTGAGAGCGATGCCGGCCTTTTTGCCGAGCGATTTTATAGCATCAACCGTTCTGAAGAGATGATTATCCGTTTCCGCATGGATCGTAATGATATCTGCGCCTGCATGAGCAAAGCTCTCCACGAACGCAGCCGGGTTATCGATCATAAGGTGCGCATCCAGTTCACGCGTGGCTGCTTTGCGCACTGCCTCCACAATCATTGGGCCGATCGTGATGTTGGGGACGAAATGACCATCCATCACGTCAACGTGCAAGAGGTCGGCACCTGCCTCCTCTACGGCTGTTATCTCGCTTTCCAGCTTCCGAAAGTCAGCAGACAGAATCGAGGGCGCTATCAATACCGTCATGCTATCCTCCCACTGCTTTTATTTCCAGAATTTCATCCTCTCCAAACAAGGTTCTCGAGGGGATCGATGTCTCCAGAATAGTTTTCAACGGCCTGCCGGGTTTGTCCACGTATGTCACGTTATATTTTATCTGTTTCGTCTCCAACTCACTCACGACCTCTACAACAGATTTTCCGATCAGATCAGGCATCAGAAAAAATCTCCTCTGCTTACTGCCCAAGAAGAGGGTTACGCCCTCCTCGTCGACTATATTTTGACCGCTCTTCGGCGCCTGCGCCACAACCGTTCCGACACTACCATCGGGCACATTGATTACCTGCTTCACCGGAATGAATCGTTCCTTCAGCGTTTCTTCTGCGTACGTCAGGGTGTGATCGGTCACAAGGGGGATGTCGATAAGAAGCGGCCCTTCAGAGACGATGACCGACAGAGTCCGCCCTTTCCTCACCGGCATATTAGGTTCCGGTCTTTGAGAGATGATGTAGTTGTACGGGACATCCTTTCGCTTCTCATACTTCGAGATAACGACGAAAAGATCCTTTCCATGTGCAAGTCTCTTCGCATCCGATAGTTCCTTTCCCACGATGTCAGGACAGGTGATCGTACCCTGTTCTCTGAGGAGGATACTCATGGCGAAGTAACTCGAGACCGCGAAGACTACGACAGATATGCAGCAATAAAAGAGGATCTTGAGCCAGCTCATGCCTTCCTCAATTTCGCAATAAAGAAACCATCAACACCCGTCTTGTGGGGCAAAGAAAGAAAATACTCCTTATTAAACAGGAAGGGCAGGGGATTATCAAGCACAAACTGTTCGTCTCCTGCAAAAGCGCTGATAACGTCAACGGTCTCTTCCGGTTCAAATGAACAGACGCTGTAGACACAGTATCCCCCTGGTTTCAGGCTGTGCCAGACCGCGCTGAGCAGCGCACGCTGGTAAGTACCGAAGCGCGGTATCTCATCTTCCTTTCTTCGCCATTTTATTTCCGGGTGCTTACGGATAATGCCGAGAGAAGAGCAGGGTGCATCCAGGAGAATGGCGTCAAAGACGTTCTTCTTGAAAGGCAGGTGCAGGATATCCCCTCTGACAGAGCTCAATCTTTCTGCATGCGATGACAACTGCGCCTGGTGGAGATCAATGGCTACGAAACGGGTCTCGGGATAGAGTTCGATCATCTGCTCAGTTTTCGTGCCGAGGCCTGCGCAGGCGTCCAGCACGAGTTGACCGGGTTCAGGTGCCATGGCTTGACCCACCAGTTGCGAAGCCTCATCCTGAACATGAATGGCATGTGACGTAAAAAGCTCGTCTTTCAGCAGAGGTCCCAGCCTGTCAACTGTGATGGCAGACTCCAGGAGCTTGCCCTTGTACGCCGTCACTCCTTTCCGACGAATCTTTTCTATTGCCAGGTCGCGTCCAATTTTGTTCTCATCGACGCGAAGGCTGAACTCGGGGATGGTGTTCATCAGGGTAAGTAGAGCTTCGGTCTCCTGTTCGCCAAGCCGATTCACCCAACGGCGTACCAGCCACTCCGGAAACGAGTAGCTAATAGATAAACGCTGATCGGGAATTCCGGGCAGGGGAAGGCTCCTGCCTTCCGCGAGAGCTTTCCTCAGGACAGCGTTGACGAATTTGGCAACAGCAACGCCTTTTTCTTTCTTGATGTATTCGACTGTTTCATTGACCACATGGTGGATACCCTTTTTCATGAAGAAGGACTGGTAGAGCGCTATCCACAGGGAATACCGCACATCCTTCTTAAGAGGCCTTTGCATGTAATGGGACAGGACCCAGTCCAGGTAACCCTTCCAGCGGACGACGCCGGCGGTTATCTCATAGAGCAGCGGCTTCAGGGCTTCGGGGATGGTGGGCCGCGTGAAGGCCCGATCGATGGTCTCATCCAGCGGTCGGCCTTGCTCCACCTGGCGTATGATGTTGGCGGATGATGACCGGAGGAGGTATCCCTTATACCAGTTTGTCTTCATTCATATAGCTTCATTGCCTGCGTCGGCACGACTCCGACGTACTATCAGTACGCCTCCGTCGCTCTCCTCCTGGTCGCCTTGCTCTATTTTTGAATACAAACTGGTACGTTAGGCTCTATGTGCCATACCCTCCAATCTCGCTATGCGTTCTTCAATCGGAGGGTGCGTACTGAAAAGGGCCATCACGCCCTTGGCGCTAAAGGGATTGAGTATAAACATGTGGGCTGTTGAAGGGTTTGCGTCTTGCATAGGCACGCGAGCGATACCCGTCTGGAGTTTGCGAAGTGCATTCGCAAGGTATAGAGGATTTCCCGAAAGTTGTGCCCCGCCCTCGTCCGCGTAATACTCGCGGGATCGGGAGATCGCCAACTGGATAAGCATGGCTGCAAAGGCTGCTATCATCGAGAAGATGATCACACTGAAAATGTTGCCGCCGCCCTCCTCGTCACTGTCCCTGCCTCCACCAAAAAGGGCTGCGAACCTCGCCCAATTGGCCAGCATGGTGATGGCGCCTGCCATGGCGGCTGCAACGGTCTGCACCAGGATGTCGCGGTGCTTTACATGAGATAACTCATGCCCCAAAACGCCTTCGAGTTCGTGTCGGTTGAGCAGCCTGAGAATGCCGGTTGTCACCGCAACAACAGCGTGCGAGGGGTCCCTGCCTGTTGCAAAAGCGTTGGGGCTGTCCTCTTCGACGATGTACACTCTGGGCATGGGAATGGATGCTTTCTGCGCCAATGAAGCCACCACAGCGTAAAGCTCCGGGGCTTCACTTTCACTTACCTCCCGGGCACTGTACATGGCAAGCACTATGCGATCACTGAACCAGTAGCTCACCATATTCATCACGAGGGCGATGACGAATGCTACCATCGCACCATTCTTTCCGCCGATCATGCTCCCCAGCGCGACGAATATGATCGTAAGAAGGACCATCAAGAAAAACGTCTTGGCCTGGTTCATATATGCTCTCCCCTTGATTTTCTTGTTTAAGAAGCTGTTCTTAACCGCTCAATATTATTAATATATCGCTCCACACGGGCATTTGTCAAGGCGTACTTGGCGAGAGTCTGTTCCGAGTTGCGAGTTGCGAGTTCCGTGTTGCGCGTTCGGAGTTCCAGGTTACCGGAAAGGGCCTGTTACAAGTTACAAGAAAGATCTGTTACGAGCAGGGGATCGTTACATGCCACATAACGCAGTTACTAGTTACAGGCAGAGGCTTGCTACACGCACGGGCGTTGTTTGTAACTTGTAGCAGGCTTTTGTTTGTAACCTGCAACAGTTTTTGTACTTAACTTGTAACAGTTCTTGTTCTCAACCTGTAACTAATACGTAACCCGAAACGCGTAACCCGCAACAGGGGTCTTTCGAGACCCCGTGCCCTGTCTTAATGGTGGTGATGCTCCGGTTCTTCTGTTGCTGCGATCTGACAGTAAAGAGCGTCAGTCTCACACTCCGCACATTCCATCTGCAGAACCGTATGCTTGATGCCAAGGTCGGAAAGCTTTTCTTCTATAATTTTTCTGATCGCGTCGGTTTCACTGATCTTCCGGTCACTGATGAGCACGTGGGCGGAGAAGGCGGGAATGCCATGGCCGATAGACCAGACATGCACATCGTGGACGCCCACCACGTCAGCCATTCCACAGAGGATCGTCGAGATCTCACCGGCGTGCAAGCCGAGGGGACTCAGTTCAAGAAAAACCCAGAGAGCCTCTTTGATGACGCGCCCGCCCCCGAAGATAATGATCACGCCCACAATACCGGAGGTTACAGGATCGGCAAGCTGCCAACCCGTGAACATTATGATGAGGGAAGCTATGATAACACCGCCAGAGGCTAACGTATCTCCAACAACGTGGAGAAAGGCACTCTTGACGTTGAGGTCAGTATGCTTGTGGCCCAGGATCCATGCCATGACCAGGTTACCCAGAAGGCCTGCCACGGCAACAATGAGCATCAAACCGGAGTTAACCTCTGGAGGCGTGAGCAGCCTGTGGTACGTCTCGAAGAATATAAAGATTGAAATAACGACAAGACTGCAGCCATTCAGCAGCGCCGCAAGGATGCCTATTCGTTGATATCCGTAAGTAGCGCGGTAATCAGACGGACGACGCGAAATGTTTAGCGCAATAAGGCTGAGAGCCAGTGCGAAAACATCTGTGACAACGTGACCAGCGTCGCTCAGAAGAGCGAGGCTATTGCTGAGGAGACCTCCGACTATCTCCCCCGCCAGGATAACAAGCGTAACGACGATGGACCATACGAGTCGCTTTTCATAGGTTGCCTTCACGACGGCTCCTTTGGGAATGCGCTACCTGCCACGCTCATTGTAAATATTAAATCTTAAATCTTCCGTTTGCACAAGGGCTCTTTTTGGGGTATTGACAAGTGGTGACATGAAGCCTACGCTATAAGCGTAGATTGGGTACAGTCCGTGGTACAATGATGTGCATGGGCCGACAACGCCCATTGAGGCGTTAAATAAGGGGGTATCAGATGGCTGAGAAAAGTAACAAAGCTAAGACGTCGGCGAAGACTGCCGGTACCAAGGCAGCGGCCAAGAGCGCCAAGGCAAAGGCGGAGAGCAAACCAACGAAGGCAAAGACAGCTGCAAAGCCGGCGAAAAAGAAAACTGCGTTCAAGCTTCACGCACCCGAAGCGACTCAGGTGTTCGTTGCAGGTTGCTTCAACGACTGGGATCCCACCGCAGACCCCTTGACACAGATTGAGGGCGGCACATGGATGTGCACGCTCATGCTCGAGCCTGGTGAGCATGAGTACCGCTTCGTTGTCGACGGGGAATGGTGGGATGATCCGAGGGCACTGGATCGCCGCGCTAACGACTTCGGCTGCGAGAACTGCGTCATAATTGTGTAGATTTCCACGGTCCTTCCGCCCGCGGAAATCTATCAGTTCTCCGATTTCTCGGACTTGGGGGTGAGCTGTGCGCCCCCGTTCTCTTCCTTTTTCTTTTCAAGTGCCTCGGCGATCTCGGTCAGCCTGTTCATGACAAGGTAATTCACGCTGTTCTCCGGATAGACCCCATCGTCGCCCGGCGTGCCTGACGGCATGCCGGTGAGGATCTCGAGGCCATCTTCCATTTTTTCGATGGCATAGATAGTGAACTTGCCGTCCCTGGCCGCATCCGTGATTTCCTGCTTGAGCATCAGGTTCTTCACGTTCCTGCTCGGTACGATGACCCCGTGGCTTCCATCGAGGCCCCTTGCCTTGCACAGGTCAAAGAAGCCTTCAACCTTCTGGTTGACCCCTCCTATGGGCTGCACATCGCCATTCTGGTCCATGGATCCGGTCACAGCATACTGCTGCTTGAGGGGTACTCCAGCGATGCTTGAAAGAAGCGCATACATCTCCGCGCAGGTTGCGCTGTCACCTTCGACCATGTCGTAAAGCTGCTCAAAGGTGATCGATGCTGACAGACTGATCGGTTTCCGCGAAGCATACTTGGCTCCCAGATAGCTCGCAATGATGAATATGGCCTTCTCATGTATCTTGCCGCTCATCTTTGTTTCGCGCTCTATGTTGACGATACCTGCCTTACCCACATACGTGCGGGCCGATATGCGCGAAGGCCTGCCGAAACTGTAGTCTCCCTGGTCGAGTACGGCGAGACCGTTTACCTGCCCGATTTTTCCCCCTTCCGTGTTGACGATGAGCACGTCCTCCAGGGTCGCTTCACGAAGACGTTCCTCGATCCTGTTGACCCTGTAAATTTTTTCGGTTATCGCCTGATCCACGTGAGTCGAGCTGACAAAACTGACTCCATCTTTTTTTGCCCAGTAGTGGGCTTCGCGCATAAGATCGGCAATGGTGCTGAAGCGCACCGACAGCCTCTCCTGGTGGTCAGCAAGGCGCGAGCCGTGTTCGACAATCCTGGCAACGCCGCTTCGGTCGAAGGGTAAAAGCTTTTCCGCCTTTTGACAGCTCGCGATAAAGGCTGCATATTTCTCAATGTTTTCCGGCGTACGCTCCATCCGGTTGTCAAAATCGGCTTTAACCTTGAAAAGTTCGTTGTAATCAGGGTCCATACTGGAAAGCAGATAGTAGAGATAGGGATTACCAACGAGAACCACTTTGATGTCGAGTGGGATGGCTTCAGGCTTCAGGGTGGCCGTGCTCATCAACCGGTACTGCTCAAGAATATCTTCCACCTTGATTTCTTCATGTTTTATGGCTCTTTTCAGGGCATCGTACGAGAAAGGGTTCCTGAGTACGTCGAGTGCGTCAAGGACAAGGTATCCGCCGTTTGCCTTGTGGACCGATCCGCCTCTAATCATGGTGAAGTCGGTCAATGCCATGCCGTAGAGTATTTTGTACTCGATCCTTCCAAACAGATTCAGGTAAGTCGGGTTGCTGTCAAATACCACGGGGGCCCCTTTCGTCTCCGAATTGTCCACGATCACGTTCACCGTGAACCTGGCAAAAGAAACCTCCTGCTTCGGCATTTTGAGGAAGGGCACAGGAGACGGCTGCTCTTCCGTGGGGCGGAAGTCCTCCAGATGCGTCAGTATGTCCTCCCTGGCATCGTCCAGATAACTGCCTATCTTTTCATGCCCTTTGTAGCGTGCCTTCAGCCTCTCTATCAACGGGTTCACAGCGTCGAATGCGATGGCGCGCTCCAGCTTTGCCAGCATATCCTGGACGAACTTCTCCGTCTCCCTCATGGCTCTGAAGACCTCATTCAAGCGCTCCTGGAACATCCTGCCGGTCTTTTCCAAGTCTTTTTTCTTCTGCTCGTCCAGCTTGCCGAACTCTTCAGGCGTGAGCGGTTCGCCATCTTCCTTGAGAGGAAGTAACATGACGCCCGCCATGCCTCTCCGCACGGTAAACCCTTTCTGGTGCGCCTCATCGTCCAGCTTTGAAAAGAGTTCATTCTGCTTCTGCTGAAACTCCTCAACGATACGGCTCCTTTGCTTCTCATACTCTTTTGATTCGAAAGCCTTGGGAATATCAACCTTGAGGGCCTTGAGAAAGTCTTCCATGTCCTTCTGGAAGATCCTGCCCTGTCCGGGCTCCATGGAAATCGCCACGGCGGCGTCAGGATTTTTGAAGTTGTAAACGTAGCACCAATCAGGAGGCACCTTTTCCTTGGCTGCCTTATCCGAGAGTAAAGTCTTGACCGTCACCGTCCTGCCGGTGCCCGATTCGCCGAGGGCAAAGATGTTAAACCCCTTACTAGCTACCCCGAGACCAAAGTCCAGGGACCTCAAGGCCTTTTCCTGTCCGATGGTTCCCTCCAGACCCGCTATATCTTCTGTGGTAGCAAAGGTGAACTGGTCGGTGTCGCAGCGGCGAAAGAGTTCGTCGGGTCCTAATTTCCTCATCATAGCTGCCTCCTGGGTTTGTTCATGGTGGCGTTTCCTGTAGAATTATTTCTAAAAGTAGCACAGGATTCCCGGTCTGTAAAGGGTACTGTACAGAATGAGCCGGGATAGGGTAGTGAGCGGCGCCCAGGACCTGGTGGCTTAAGGTTTACTCAAAAATGGCCGATAGTTTATCAGGGAAGGCGGCGTCTATGCAGTGAAATACTGACCGTGGAAAAACACCACGGCAACCCGGCTTACCCGACCAAATCTGTAAGGTCAGGAACGTATAGTGGCGCTCTCAGGTCCACTTCTTGGAGAACTGCTCGTTCGCATGTCGTTGATCACCCAGCGCCAACTGGATGAAGCGCTGAAGGTGCAAAGACAGCTCGGCGGAAAACTGGGAGAAGTACTGGTCACAATGGGCATCCTTGCCGAAGATGACATCCTGGAGGCCCTGTCAAAGAAGTTCAACATTCCGCTTATCGACCTGGAATCAACTGAGATAGAAGAAAGCGTCGTCAAAATCATCCCTTCCCACTATGCGCGCAGGTATCACATCATGCCTGTGATGAAAAAGCGCACAACGCTGACGATCGCTATGGCAGATCCCACCAGTATCAACACGATAAGTGACATAAAGTTTTTTACCGGCTATCACGTCGAGCCGGTGATTGCCAGGGAGTCGGCCATCACCAGCGCGATCGAAAGATACTACGGAGGTGCGCAAACAGGGCTCAGGAAAGTAATAGAAGACATGGGAGTCATCCAGGAAGCTTCGTCACTCCAGGTACTCGAAGACGAAGACAAGATGGATGTGGCGACCCTGGAAGCGGACGCCAAACAACCACCCGTTGTCAACATTGTCAACCTCATGATCGCAGAGGCTGCGCGAAAGAACGCGAGTGACATCCACATCGAGCCGTACGAGACCGAGTTCAGGGTGCGCATGCGCGTGGACGGTGTTCTGTACGACATCATCAAGTTACCCATGAAATACAAGGAGGCCGTGGTATCCAGAATCAAGGTGCTCTCGAGGCTCGATATTGCTGAAAAGCGTCTGCCCCAGGACGGACGGATAAAGATACAGATGAAACTGGATAACATATCCAAGACCATCGATTTGCGGGTATCCATCCTGCCCACGCTTTTTGGAGAAAAAGTGGTAATGCGACTCCTCGACAAAGATAACCTCATGCTCGACATGCATCGGCTTGGATTCGAGCCGGAGGGTTTAGTGCGTTTTGAGGAGGCTATCTTTAAGCCATGGGGCATGGTACTCGTGACCGGTCCCACAGGATCAGGAAAGACGAGCACCTTGTACAGCGCCATAAATAGAATTAATACTCCTGAGGTCAACATAATAACTGCAGAGGACCCTATAGAATTTAACCTTCAGGGTATCAACCAGGTCCAGATGCACGACACGATAGGCCTTACCTTCGCATCGGCTCTGCGCTCTTTTTTGAGACAGGACCCGAATATTATCCTGGTGGGAGAGATCCGGGATATGGAGACTGCGGAAATCGCGGTCAAAGCTTCTCTGACAGGGCACCTGGTTCTCTCGACACTCCATACCAACGACGCACCGTCTGCAGTCACCCGCCTGGTCAACATGGGTATAGAGCCTCTTCTGGTCACGAGTTCCGTGATTCTCATTGCAGGGCAGCGTCTCGTCCGCCGTATATGTCAGGAGTGCAAGGAAGAGGTTGAAATTCCGCGTAAGGCGCTGCTTAACATCGGCTTTGTGCCCGAAGAAGCTGAATGCGTAAAAGCTTACACAGGCAGAGGGTGTGAGAAGTGCGGCCACACGGGGTACAAAGGGAGGATAGGGCTCTATGAGGTCATGCCGCTGACCGACAGCCTACGTCAGATTATCCTGGAAGGTTGCACGCTTGCCGATCTCAAGAAGGCGGCTATCGAAGAGGGCATGATCACACTGCGGCAGAGCGGACTGATTAAGATCAAAGCGGGTATTACTACGATGGAGGAAGTCATCCGCGAAACCGTTCTCTGACGATGCCGATTTGTCTTCAAATGTATACTTTCGTTGCCTGCGCCCTGTCTCACTCCGACGTACTTTAGTACGCCTCCGTTCGCCACGGCTTGAGCGCCTCGGTCTCCACTTTGAATACAAGTCGGCATTAGGTCAGCATCGTTCCGGGTTCCGGGTTGCGAGTTTGCGTGTTTCGAGTTAAGACGAACTCCTTCTTGACCTCTGAAGCGAAGCCCCAGTCCATCTGACACACATTTTGTTGACAGCGATGGCGGAGAAGGCTATTATGTATGGTAAACGTTTACCATCCATTGAGCGTCTTCATGTCAAATATAGTAGATGTAGCACAGAAAGCGAACGTCTCCATCGCCACGGTTTCCAGGGTCGTCAACAACAGTACCCACAAGGTTAACGCAGTCACGCGGAAAAAGGTCTTGGACGCTGTCGAGGAATTGGACTATCGCCCCAATGCCCTGGCAAAAGGTCTTCTCACCAAAAAGACGATGACCGTAGGGATTATAATCCCCGATATTTCCAATCCCTACTATGCCGAGATCGTGAGGGGCGTTCAGGATATGGCGGACCAGTGCGGGTACGCGGTTATTCTCCTCAATACAGACAGGACCCAGGAGCGGATAACCAAGCATATCAATTTCCTCAGAGAAAAATCGGCAGACGGAATCATATTCAGCGGTGGTGCAATCCACGGCGAGAAGGTACTCTCCTCTTTAGAGGGGTTTCGAGAACGGACCGTGGTTATCGGACGCCACAAGCTGGAATCTTCCGCTGTTATGATCGATAATGTCGGCGGCGCGACAAAGGCTGTCCAGCATCTGATCGATCTCGGACACAAGCGGATTGGTTTCATAGGCGGTCCTGATAAATCGGCCTCAGCCAGGGACCGCTACGCAGGGTATAGAAGCAGGCTGATGCACTATGGGTATCCTGTCGACAAGAATCTCATAGGAAAGGGGGATTTTACCCCGATGAGTGGTTATATTTCGGCAAAAGATCTGATCGGGAAGGCTCGGCCGACCGCGATCTTTGCTGCCAACGATCAGATGGCGTTCGGCGTAATCCATGCGAGCAACGAATTGGGTCTGCGCGTGCCTGATGACCTCAGCGTCGTGGGATTTGATAATATTCCCTTCGGCTCGTTCTTCGATCCTCCATTGACCACAGTGGAGATCCCCATGTATCAAATCGGCGCGGCGGCTATGGAAATGCTGGTTAACGTGATATCAGGAAAAAACGGGGAGAAGTTGCGTTCCTTCGGTACTAATCTCCTGGTGAGGGCGTCAACCGCGAGAAGGACATCACAAAAAAGAAATGAAAGAATTGCAGAGAATTGTCGGCTTGAAACCAGAGTAGGGAAAACGTTTACCATAAAATAAGAACAGAAGAAAGGAGAATCAGCATGGCAACACTTAAAAAGTACGATCTGTTGGAATTGCCCTGGACCGATATCGCCGAGTATATCAAGGCGGGCAACGACGTAGTTATGGTCCCCGTCGGCAGCTGCGAGAAACATGGCAGTCATGTGCCTTTGGGTGTTGATACGTACACCACCATGGGAAGCGTGGAACGAGCGGCAGTAAAAGCCAAGGTGCTCTATACACCTTCGCTCCCCTTCGGACTCTCTCCTCACCATATGGGCGAGCCCGGTTGGGGAACAGGCACAATCTCCTTCCCCGCCGAGGTCTATCGGCAGGTGCTCTATGCGATCGGCCGGAGCCTCATCTATTCGGGCTTCAACAAGCTGGTCTACGTGTCCCATCACGGCACCAACATGGGTGCCCAGGGAGAGGTGCTGCGCACCTTACGAGCGGAGACGGGTTGCTTCTGCGCTTACTATAAGACGCCGACGGAGAGGGACTGCGCGGTCGTAGCAGACCTCATGACAGGGCCTCCGGAGGAGACGCCGGGCTGGCACGCCGGAGAATTGGAAACTTCAACCTGCATGGCGTATATGAAGGAGAAAGGCATCTACGAAGGATCTATCTTCATGGAACGCGGAAAGGCGGACCGCGCGCACGCCCCCAAATGGATGGGTCCGGCTTTCTCCAAGAAGGACGGCACCAATACCGTCATCTTTCAGAATTCTGAAAACATATTTGTGCCGATGCTGCACCACGAATATTCTGACACGGCCACCATCGGCAACCCGCGCCGGTCCAGCGTGGAGCAAGGTGTGGCGGTCTTCGAGCGCATAAGTGACCACTTGGCTGCGTTCCTCGAAGAGGTAAAAAAGTTTGATTTCAAGGTCGCACCTGAGAAGAGGGATTGGCCCGGTCGTTTCTGGAAAGGCTAGAAAGAAAGGACGAAATCTTTATCACAGATGTACGCAGATAGAAGCAATGAAAGATGTTCACAGATGAGTATGTCCGTGTCCAGCATCATGATACGACGGCAATGCTGTCCACACATCATCGCTCCGCGAATGGGCTTACTGCAGCGTAGCTGCTGCAGGTTGACCGGCTGTGGCGGTTTATCACACAGGCGGGCAAGAAATGAATTATCCGCCTTTATCACAAGCATTTATCCGCGTTTATCTGCGATAAAGAAGTGGTCTCTGGAATGAAAAGGGCGACTATTGCCATACTCGCAACTCTGGACACGAAAGGCGAAGAAGTCGCCTACATGAAAGGCATGTTGGAGGCACGAGGGTACGACGCGATGATTATCGACGTCGGACCCCTCGGCCCTCCGGGTGTGGCTCCGGATGTCTCGAGTGAAGACGTTGCCCGATGGGGCGGGTGTGAGCTAGCGGCTCTGGTCAAGATGCAGGAGCGGGAACGGGTGATGGAAGCGATGGGCACGGGGGCCGCGAAGCTTGTCACCAGGCTGTATCATGATAATAAGATTCAGGGGATCATTGGTATAGGCGGGAACCAGGGAACTGCAATTGCGTCGATGGCGATGAGGGCTTTGCCCTTCGGGTTCCCCAAATACCTTGTCTCCACCGTAGCCTCCGGAAATATCCGTCCCTACGTGGGGTGTAAGGACATCGGCATGGTTTTCTCCGTTGGTGATCTGCTGGGCGGACCCAACGCAGTGACCCGGTCTGTCCTGGCAAATGGCGTTGCAGCAGTCATTGGAATGGTGGAGCATGGTGCAAGGATAGCGGTCACACCCGAAGAGAGGACTGTCGCAGTCACAGCTCTGGGAAACACCGAACCCGCAGTGAGGGAGGCTGTAAGACTCCTCCATGGTAAGGGCTTTCAGGTGATCCCGTTTCACGCCTCGGGTGCGGGCGGGTCCGCAATGGAAGAGCTTATCGCGGACGGCATCATCCACGCGGTGCTTGATCTCACGCCTCATGAGCTCACGGAAGAGGTGCTTGGCGTAGGCGCGTACGTCCCGGTGAATGCGGGGAGATTGAAAGCGGCAGGGGCAAAGGGTATCCCTCAGGTCGTATCAACGGGGGGCATGGAATATCTCGCTTTCGGACCGAGAGCGTCGATCCCCGAGCGGCTGCGAAGAAGAAAAATCTATATGCACAATCCGTACAACGCAAATGTGAAGATTTCCAGGACCGAATTGGTGCGGGTGGCTGCGACCATGGCTGAGCGGCTGAACGGGTCCCGAGGACCTGCGGCAGTGATGATCCCGCTGCGGGGGTGGTCTATTTACGGAGCGAAGGGCGGTCCTCTACACGACCAAAAAGGCTACGATCTTTTCCTTAATCGCCTCAAGCGCGATCTGAAGAG
>Ga0209039_10000678_pt1 | contig 32638 bp, 28 predicted proteins | sample BogFormECP12_OM1_FD_188238 | JGI IMG/M metagenome (GOLD analysis project Ga0209039, IMG submission 188238) | Bog forest soil microbial communities from Calvert Island, British Columbia, Canada - ECP12_OM1 (SPAdes) (version 2) | ecosystem: Environmental > Aquatic > Freshwater > Wetlands > Bog ... | reverse complement strand
ATCTTTTCCTCGATCCTCTTTTCTTCGACCCTCGCCTGTTCGCAAACCGAAGCGCAACCCCCGGCCGTGGTCACCTTCACCCTCGATTTCCCCGCCTCCCAGCCGGAGCACTACTCGATTCGCGTTCAATCCAATGGCTTGGCCCGCTACCAGTCCAGCGGCCGCCTGTCCGCCGATTCCGACGAGACCGACAGCTTCGATTTTGACTTCACCGTAGCCGCAGAAACGCGGCAGAAAATCTTCGAACTGGCGGCCAAGGCCGGCTATTTTCAGAAGGACCTCGACTCCCATCACAAGGATCTCGCCTTTACCGGAAAGAAGACGCTCGCATACAAAGACGCGCGGCGCAGCGGTGAGTCCACCTACAACTACTCGCCACACCCTGCCGTGCAGGACTTGACCAGCCTGATGCAGAGCCTCTCGGCCACGCTCGAATTCGGACATCGCCTCCAGTACGATCACCACTACCAGAAGCTCGCGCTTGACGAGGAACTCAAGCGCATGGAAGAAATGGCCCGCAGCAATCAACTGATCGAAGTCACGGCCATTCAGGCCATCCTCGATCAGATCATCGCCGACCAGTCCGTGATCAACGTAACCCGCGCCCGCGCCCAACGCTTGCGGGAGCGAGCCGGCGTCCACTGATCTCTTTCCGCACTACTCAAAATCCCCCTTGACTTAAGCGTCGAGCGCTCGCAAACTTAAAGCAGTTCCGACCAACAGAACAGCGCTAAGTGTTATCTTTTGAAGATTTTGCGCACGAATACGCGCGACCTCTTTTGCTCGCAACTCACGAACGCAGCAACAGCTCTAACGTTTAGGGAGCAGTCCCGGGAGAAGTATATGACGATCGCAAAACTCGGAAAGATGCTGGCAGTCTGCGTCGTGCTGGCAGCGGCGTTTCTGGTGGTTTCGGCGTCGGCCGAGTCGAAGGCGCGGATCGTCCGCTTGAGCGAAGTGCAGGGCACGGTGCGGTTCGACCGCGCCAGCGGCGACGGTTTCGATAAAGCGTTTATCAACCTGCCCGTGATCGAGGGCTCCCGGCTGAAGACGGGCAAAGACGGCCGCGCGGAAGTGGAATTCGAAGATGGCAGCGCGCTGCGCCTGGCCCCCGACAGCGAAGTTGACTTCACTCGTCTTGCGCTCGGCGACAATGGCCAGAAGCTCAGCACCGTGCAACTTGTCTCCGGCACCGTCTATGCGGACCTTCACCCAAAGAATGCTTACGGCAAGGACAAAACGGGTGATCAGTTCCAGCTGAATTTTGCCCGCGAATCCGTCAGCGTCCCCGAGGCCGCGCATTTTCGCGTGGAACTCGACGGCGCCAGCAAGGCAACTCTCGCCGTATTCAAAGGCAGATTGCGCGCGACCTCACCTTCCGGACAATTTGAGGTTGCCGAGAAGCACAGCGCAACCATCGATTTTGCGAACAACGATCTGGCGAATGCCGACCTTGCAAATGACGATCCCGCCAAGCCCGCGAGGAAAGACACTTTCGTGATCGCCAGGAATTACGAAGCCGATCCCTCGGACGCCTGGGATCGCCAGCAGACCGACTATCACGATCGCTACGCTTCCGTCGGCGGCGCTGCTAGCCTGTCGTCGCCGTATGCATACGGCATGAGCGACTTGAATTACTACGGCAGCTTCATGGCGCTGCCCGGCTACGGCAACGTCTGGCAGCCCTACTTCCTCGGCGCCAACTGGAGCCCGTTCCAGGATGGCGGCTGGGCGTTCTATCCCGGTACCGGCTACATGTGGGTGTCGGGCTATCCGTGGGGCTGGATGCCCTACAATTACGGCAACTGGGCCTTCGCTCCCGGATTCGGATGGGTCTGGCAGCCGGGCTATTGGAATGCGTGGAATGGGATTCCGCAAGTCGTGAATCCGCCGGTCAGCACAAAAGTGCCGACGGCGCCCGCGAGCGGACATCAGACGGTGATGGTGGGCCTCGGTCTCACCGCAAATCCGGCCACGGGAGCGCCGCGTCGCCTGACCATCAATCCCGGCTCCGCCAGTTTCGGAGTGCCGCGCGGATCGGTGCGCCACCTCGATCACCTCGCAAAAACGATGACGCAGACTTCTCGTCCAGTCGTAGTCGCGACGGTTCGGCCAGTCCCGGCCACGGCACCGGCAACCAGCTTCGGCACGGGTTCAACGTCAATGAGAGAGGGAACTTCTACGGGGATGGCGCCGCTGGGCGCGCCGCACAGGTCAGCCGCGCCGCCGCCGCGTCCTCACTGAGACAAGAATTGTTTCTGAAACAGGCGGCCCCAAAAAGTGGGCCCCTTTTCTCTTTGCGGCCCTACACCACAATAATTCCCGCGTAACCAACCACTGATTCGTAATCGCCGGAGACATCGCCCGAAGTTGCGTACTTGACCAGCGTGACCGAAGCCGCCCCCAGAAGCTTTGCCGCGGTGAGCATGACAATCGTCGGCCCGAAACCGCACATGCTGATGTCTTCATGCAGCACCACTTCCCAGAGTCCGCGCGCATCCATGGCCAGCACGCGCTCGATTGCCTTGTGGTCCTTGACGCGAGTGACCGCGTCGGACTCGTAGTGGTTCATGTCGCTGGAGGCGACGATCAGGACTTTCTCTTGGTGTTTTTCTTTAAGATCGGCAATCCCATCCGCCAGTGCTTCCCCCAAACCGCGGAGTACATCAAAGTCGCTGGTGCCGATGACGATCGGAACGATATTCAATTCTGGCTGATGCACCTGCAGAAAAGGAAGCTGGACTTCGATAGCATGTTCGCCGCGGTGCGCGGCGCTGTCCTCTTCGAGCGCGGGAAAGCGACGGAGCAAGCGAGCGGCGAGTTCCGCGTCCGCCGCCACCTCACCCAGCGGAGTCTGCCACGTTGTATGGGCCATGACCGCCAGCGGACGCCCCTTGCCCGTGTGGTTGGGGCAGAGAATCACGCAGTGCGCAGGGATTTCCAGGCGCGAATACACAGCGCCTGCAACACCGCCGGAGTAGATGTATCCCGCATGGGGAGCGATGCATCCGATGGCGGCGATGCGGCCGGTCCTGACCGGAGTCCCGACGGGAGAAGTGTATTGTCGAATGTCGCGCAGCAATTCTTCAGCGCGGCCCGGATAAAACCTGCCAGCGACGGCGGGAGTTCGTACAGCGGAAGTCATCATTGGCCTCCTCGCGGAGACTCGGTTCGTGTGGCCGCGGGCATTTGCCCGCGAAATGTCCGCCCGCGAAAATCAGCCCGCGAAAATTATGAACTGCCGTCGCCGAGCGCCCGGAACAAAGCGGCGGTTCTTTCCAGCGGCAGGGCTTCAGCCCGGATCGCAGGTTTCACGCCGCTTTTCGCCAAGGCGGCACGCAGCGCATCTTCATCGTACCGCGTTTTCAGATTATTCCAGAGAGTTTTGCGTTTCTGCCCAAAGCAAAGTTTCAGGAACCGAATGAACTCGGTCTCGGAAACGCGAAGCGACTCCAGCCGAGGCTTGATCGAAATCCGAACCACGCTCGAATGAACCTTTGGGGGTGGAGAAAACGCTCCGGGCGGAAGCGTGAAGAGTTGCTCGATCCGGCCGTACAACTGAGCGGTCGCCGAAAGCAAGCCATAGTCGCGGCTTCCGGCCGATGCCGCCAGGCGGTCGGCAACTTCTTTCTGCACCAGGATGACAATGGTCGAAAAGTAACGGTGATAGTCCAGCAGCCGCAGCAGAATATCGGAGGTAATGTAATACGGCAAGTTGCCGATGACGCGGGCCGGCTCAGGCGCGAAGTTCAGGCCGGTACGAAGGCTGCCCGGCTTCGCACCGAAGACGGTGTCCAATTCGATCTTCAGGATATCGCCTTCGATGATTTCGACATTGGGTTGCATGGAGAATTTCATCCGGAGCTGCGCCGAAAGGACACGGTCCAATTCCACCGCGATCAGACGCCGCGATGTCCGTGCCAGCAAATCGGTGATGGCGCCCCGGCCGGGGCCGATTTCCAGTACTGTCGTCTCGGAAACATCGCCCAGGGCCTCTACAATGCGCCGCGCCGCGGCTTCGCTCGCCAGGAAGTGCTGTCCCAGTTTGGGCTTGCGTGAACTCGTTTGTGCGGTAGCGCCCTTCGGCACGTTGACCCTCTCTCTTTCCGGCTTTAGACTGGCGGAGTCTTTTCTGTAGAGACGCGGCAAGCCGCGTCTCTTTGTCCGTCTTGTGTATGCTCGCGCAGCGGGAGACGCGGCAAGCCGCGTCTCTACAGCAATCATCATCATAACGTGAGCGAGGCCAGTCGGGTTCTCGCTCAGGAGGCTCCTTCGCCATGCATATCGCTTTCGCAGCATCCGAGTGCGTTCCCTTTTCCAAGACCGGCGGACTGGCCGACGTGGTCGGCGCTTTGCCGCGCGCGCTGGCCGCTCTGGGGCATCAGGTAAGCGTGTATGTGCCGCGCTATCGCCAAACCAAACTGGGCGATCCGCAAACGGTGGTGCGCAGCATCACCGTCCCCTTCGACGACAAGTATCGCTTCTGCTCAGTGGTGACGGCAGGGTCGAGCGCCGGGGTGCGATTTTATTTTGTGGATTATCCGCCCTACTTCGACCGGGACGCGCTTTACGGAAGCCCGGCCGGCGACTATCCAGACAACGCCGAGCGCTTCGCTCTGTTCTCGCGGGCGGTGCTCGAGTCCTCCAAGGTGCTGGGCGTGCCGCATGTGTTCCACTGCCACGACTGGCAGTCCGCGCTCGTGCCGGTGATGCTGCGCACGCTCTACGCCGAGGATCCCGCGTTCCGCGAAGTCGCCACCGTTTTCACCATCCACAACATGGGATACCAGGGTTTGTTTCCGCCCGATACCTTGCCGCTGCTGACTCTGCCCTGGGAACTGCTCACGATCTCGAAGATGGAATTTTTCGGGCAGGTGAATTTCCTGAAGGGCGCGCTCGTGTTCGCTGACTTCATCACGACGGTCAGCAGGAAATACAGTCAGGAGATTCAGACCACCGAATATGGATTTGGCCTGGAAGGCGTGCTGCGCAGTCGCGCCGCGACCGTAACCGGCATCCTGAACGGCGTGGACTACGACGAGTGGAGCCCGCAGACCGACAAGTTCACCGCCGCCAAGTATTCGCCGCAGGATCTGAGCGGCAAGCTGCAATGCAAACAGGACTTGCTGCACATCTTCGGAGTCGCTAATGCCGGCGTCAAAGTGCCGGTGATCGGCATCGTTTCGCGATTCGCGGCGCAGAAGGGCTTCGATCTGATCGCCCAGATCATGGACCGGCTGGCGCGCGAAGAGATGATTGTGGTCGCACTGGGAACGGGCGACAAGCCCTATGAAGAAATCTTCCAGCGGCTCAACAAGCAGTTCCCGAACAAGATTGCCGTCAAGGTCGCGTTCGACAATGCCATCGCACACAAAATTGAAGCGGGCGCCGACATGTTCCTGATACCTTCCCGGTACGAGCCCTGTGGGTTGAACCAGATTTACAGCCTGAAGTACGGAACCGTTCCGATCGTGCGCGCGACGGGCGGTCTCGACGACACGATCGAGCCCTGGGACGCGCGCACCGGCAAGGGCACGGGCTTCAAGTTCTCCGACTACACGGGCGAGGCGCTGCTCGCGACCATCAAACAAGCATTGCTCGCCTACCGCGATCCGTCGTCGTGGCAGACGCTGATGCGCAACGGCATGAGCCGTGATTTTTCCTGGGGCGCGTCGGCGCGCGAGTACGGCAAAATCTACGAGCGTGCGCGACAAGCAAGGGCCAGCGCAGATGCAATCACCGCAGCGGATTTGAAGAAGGAGGCGGTGCTGGGGTAGCGTCGCGTCCCGTAAATCCGCAGATAGTTGACATAACTACTGAGATCCCGTAGTATTATGCAGCTGAAATTTGAATGGCACAAGGCCAAGGCCGAAGCTAACTTGTGCGCACATGGCGTGAGCTTCGATTTGGCGAAGACGGTGTTTAAAGACCCGTTTGCCATCGAGCGCCTCGACGATCGTGAGGACTACGGCGAAGCGCGTTTTGTCATGATCGGCATGGCCGAGGGAAACATCTTGTTGTTTGTGGCCTATACCGAACGCAAGAATAATGAAAGCATCCGTATTATTTCAGCCCGAAGGGCAACACAATATGAGCAAGACGACTACTTCCGGCAAAACGCTTAGGCCCATGACGTCCGAGGCCATCGAGGCGGCTGCTCGTGCCGACCGCGACGCGCAACCGCTGACCCCCGGCGACCTTAAGCGGATGAAGCGGACGCCGCAGGCGAAAATCATTCGCCGCGCCTTAGCCTTGACGCAAGAGGAATTTGCCGTCCGCTACCACATCCCTCTAGGCACTCTCCGGGACTGGGAGCAAGGCCGCGCGGAACCGGACCAACCAACGCAAGCCTATCTCAAGGTCATTGCGCGCGAACCCGAGCGCGTCGAGCGCCTCTTGAATCCAAGGCCGCACTAACCTGCAATTCACGCTTGATGCTTCGCCGTGTTTCGTTATAGGTCCTTTGCGCTACACCGCCGACCTCCGCGACAGAGCATCACGGCGCAACTGGCGAAATCCCACTCATCGCAAAGTACGCGATGAGTGGGGCACCCAGCTTCAGATTCAATGGCCGAACAAGGCTGCAATGTTCCGGCTGCCACGCAGCACACGAAGAATCACCACGTCCTCGTCATCAATACGGTAGAAGATAACGTATTCGCCGACGGGAAAGGTCCGCAGGCCGGGGCGCAAATCCTCGTCGCGGGCACGCCCGAGATTGGGATAGCTGGCGAGAAGAAAGAACCGGTCCGTGATGGAGCCAATGAGGCGGTCGGCAACATCCATACTGCCGCTTTGGGAAGCAACGTAACACCAAATGCCGTCGAGGTCGGAATCGGCCAGCGGCGAACGGCGGTGCTTCATCGGCGAGGAGTTTGTTGTTCGGCGGCAAGGCGGGCCCGTCCACGCTGTGTTACCTGCTGGGCAAGCTCCCGCATGGATTCCTGCGTGATCGCGCGCCCTTCGCCACGGGCAAGAGAGGCTTCCGCCTCATCGACGGCGGCCAGGATTTCCGCGCGGCTACGCTCCCGCTCCTCCCACAAAGAAAGGGCTTCCTTTACCGCGTCTTCCTCGCCTCGAAGCCGCCCGCTCTCAATCGCTTGCCGGACAAAGGCCCTTTGGTCGGGGGTGAGTTGCACTTCCATATTTCGCTAGCGTAGGAGCCGGAAGAGCAAGTGTCAAGCGCGGTTTCATAGGGATTGCGCCCCCCTCGCGGTACACTTCTGCCAGGCCCCCTGGACTCCGATGAGCGCCTCCTCCCCACGCACTATCTTTCACGTCGATATGGACGCCTTCTTCGTGTCGGTCGAGGAACTGTTTGACCCGTCGCTGAAAGGCCAGCCGGTGGTGGTGGGCGGGCAACGGGACGAGCGGGGCGTGGTCTCGGCTGCATCGTACGCGGCGCGCAAGTTTGGCGTGCACTCGGCTATGCCGCTGCGGACGGCGGCGAAACTTTGTCCGCAGGCGATTTTTGTGAATGGGCATCCGGAGCGCTATCGGGAATATTCCGCGAAGGTGCACGAAGTGCTCGGCCACTTTTCTCCGCTGGTCGAAATGGCCTCGGTGGACGAGGCCTATCTCGACATGACCGGAACGGAGCGCCTGCACGGCCGGCCGCTGCGTTCTGCGCACCGGCTGCATGGCGCGATGAAGTCGGCGACGCAGTTAAACTGTTCGATCGGGATCGGCACCTCGCGGCTGATCGCGAAGGTTTCATCCGCCAAAGCCAAACCGAACGGCGTGCTCTGGGTGCTGCCCGGAGAGGAGGCGAAGTTCCTGGCGCCGCTCGCGGTCGGCGACATTCCCGGCGTGGGGAAGGTAATGGAGCAGAAGCTGCACGCGATGGGCATTCAGAAAGTGGGCGACCTGGCGCGCCTCGATGACCGCGATCTCGAACACCGCTTCGGTAAATGGGGGCTGGCGCTGGCAGGGAAATCGCGGGGCGAAGACGCGGGTGGATGGTTCGACAGCGCGGTAGGAGAAAGCGTCGAGCCGAAATCGATCAGCCACGAGCACACGTTCGATGAGGATACGGGCGACGCCGAACGCTTGCAGTCCACGCTGATGCGGCTCAGCGAAATGGTGGGGCGGCGTCTGCGCGAGGGCGGATATTTTGCGCGCACGCTGCAACTGAAATTGCGCTACAAAGATTTCACGACCATTACGCGAGCGCAATCGCTCGGGCAGCCGACGCAGATGGATAACCAGATTTTCGAACAGGCGCGGCGTCTGTTTTTCGACAACTGGAAGCCGGGCGCGCCGGTGCGATTGCTGGGAGTGCAAGCGTCGAATTTCGAATCGGGTTCCACGCAGCTTGATTTGCTCGAGCCTTCGCGGCCCGAGCGCTGGCAGAAGGCGCTGGCGGCTGCGGATCGTCTGCGCGACAAGTTTGGGGAAGCGGCGATCGGCCTTGCGAGAGGGATGACAGGCGGATTCCGCGAGCGCACGCACGAAAATCCGGCTGCGTTGCCGGGCAAAAGGTCGAAGAAAAAGTCTGAAATTTGAGCGGCGCGTTGAGATTGCAGAGGTCAGAGGTCAGATTGCAGAAGTGGATCGAATCAGCAAACCCTAAAGAGGCTGTCGCAAGAGTCAAAACCAGGTTGATTGAATAACCGAGCTGCTTAAACCTCTGCAATCGGACCTCTGACCTCTGCAATCCGCCCTACGAAATATATTCGCGAATATATTCGTCGCGCGAAGTGGCGAGTTCGTGAGCGTCGCCATCGAAGATGACCTTGGCATCGCGCAGGATCAGAAAGCTCATGGGGACTTCGCCACGCTGACCTTTGGGGAGAACGACCATCTGGTTGGTCGCCTTATCGAACTGGTGCGTCGCCATGGTGAAGGCGTCCTGAAGGCGGTGGGTCACCATGAGGGCGCTGGTTTTGTAGACGTCGCGCTGCTTCATGATGAGCTCGACGATGGTGTTCGAGGTCACCGGATCGAGTCCGCCGGTAGGGGAGTCGTAGAGCAGCACCGCGGGCTCGGTGATGATGGCGCGCGCTATGGCGACGCGCCGCCTCATGCCACCCGAAAGTTCCGACGGACGCATGTCATAGGTTCGCTCCAGTTCCACAAAGCGCAATACCTCGCGTACCCGCCGCTCGATTTCCTCGGCCGGAATCCTCTCCTCCATCAGGCGGAACGCGACGTTCTCGTAAACTTTGAGAGAGTCGAAGAGGGCGCTTTCCTGGAACACGATGCCCACGCGCCGGCGCAGCTCGAACAGTTCCTGTTCCGACATGCGCGTGACTTCCTCTCCCAGCACGAAGATGCGGCCGCTATCGGGCCGCAGCAACCCCATCGCAAGCTTGAGGAGTGTGCTCTTGCCCGACCCGGCGACGCCAAACAGCGCCTTGGTTTCACCGTGCGGCAACTGGAACGAAATGCCGTCGAGCACGACGTTTTCATCGAACGCGATTGAAACATTGTCGAACTCGAGGGCGTAGCCGGAGGGGCTTGCCACCGCAGCAGCCGGATTTTCGCTGGGCAGAGTGGGAGCCGGCATGGCTTACCTGTAACCAAAAATTGCGAAGATCAACTTGGTGACGAAGAAGTCCACGATCAGAATCAGCACCGAAGCAGCGACCACGGCCTGGGTGGTCGAACGGCCCACTCCCTGCGTGCCGCCGCGCGTAGATATGCCGTAATAGCAGCCCACGGTGGCGATGATGAACCCAAACAGCACCGGCTTGATGAGGCCGGTGAAGACGTCGCGGAAGACCAGGATCTGCCAGACGGAGGTCCAATACTGCTGCGAGTTGAGGCCGAAGATCAGATGCGCCACCGCGAAGCCGCCGATCAGCCCGAGCAGATCGGCGATGATGGTCAGGAAAAACAGCATGAAGACCGTCGCCCCAATGCGTGGCGTAATCAGCTTCTTGGTGGGGTCGGTGCCCAGGGCGCGCATGGCATCAATCTGTTCGGTGACGATCATCGAACCCAGTTCGCTGGCCATGCCGGAGGCGTTGCGTCCGGCCACCATCAGTCCGGTGATGAGCGGGCCCAGTTCGGTGACCATGCCGATCGACACGAGCTGGCCGATGAGCGTGATCCCGCCGAATCGTTGTAGCGTGCTGGCTGCGTTCAGCGCCAAGAGCGCGCCGACGGAGAGCCCCGTCAGAATCACGATCGGCAGGGAGCCGACGCCGATCAGGTCCGCCTGCTGTAGCATGTCGCCCATGTACAGGGGGCGGCGGAAGAAGTTCGCCAGCGATTGCGCCGACAGCAGGGTGTATTCCTGGACCGCCAGGGCAACATCTTTGGCGACTTCAATGGGCGAAATCAGTTCGAGTTCGAACGCCATGTCTGCTCAGGGAACTTCCGCTCAGGGAACTATAGCAGAGCGGAAAAGAGGTTGGACGCGTAAATCTTGTTAAACCAGGGTCTGCCGCGCGCCCGACCTGGACATCATTGGTTTCCGTAGAGACGCGGTTTGCCGCGTCTCTCGCCCCGTCCAAAGCAGACGGGGCAAGCCCCGTCTCTACAGGCGGAGGAACGAGGTGCGCTACTCCCGGTTCTTCTTCTTGATCTCGATGGCCAGCCGCTTGATCTTCTGATTCAGGGTGGAGAGCGGGACGTGGAAGCGTTCCGCCGCTTCGGTCTGGTTCCAGCCGCACTTCTCCAGCATGTCGATGATAATCCGCCGTTCGCAGTCTTCCATGATGCTGAAGAGCGTGGCTCCGGCACTCGCATTCAAAGCCGGAACCGCGCTGCCCCGGCCCACGATGTGGTCGGGCAGCAGGTCGAGGCCAATGTCGTTGTCGGAAGACAGCACCACGGCGCGCTCGATCGTGTTCTCCAGTTCGCGGACATTGCCGGGCCAGGAGTAGCTCACGAGCGGGCGCAACGCCTCGGTTGTGACGTGACGCTTTGGCCGCTCATTTTCCTCGGAATACTTCTGGAGAAAATGCTGTACCAGCAATGGAATATCTTCGCGGCGCTGGCGCAGCGGCGGCAGATCGATGCTGATTACGTTGAGGCGATAGAACAGGTCTTCGCGGAACTTGCCTTCGCGCACCATCTGGCGAAGATCCACGTTGGTGGCGGCGATGATGCGCACGTCCACTTGAATTTCCTGCACGCCGCCCAGATGCATGAACTTGCGGTCCTGCAATACGCGCAGAATCTTGCTCTGCGTGTCCATGCTCATGGTGCCGATCTCGTCGAGGAAGAGAGTGCCCCGGTCGGCGACTTCGAACAGCCCTTTTTTCGACGCAACCGCGCTGGTAAAGGCGCCTTTGACGTGCCCGAACAGCATGGATTCGAGGAGGTCGGGCGGCGTGGACCCGGCGTTGACGGGCACGAACGGCCGGTCGCGGCGGTTGGAATTCAGATGAATCGCCTTGGCGATCAGTTCCTTGCCCGTCCCGCTTTCGCCTTGCAGCAGCACCGTCGAGCGGCTGGGCGCAACCTGGGCGACCAGATCGAAAATCTTCAGCATGGGCTCGCTCTTGCCGACGATGTGCTCAAAGTTGTAGCGCTGCTTGAGCGCGCGCTTCAGTTGAATATTTTCTTCTTCCGCCTTCTGGCGGGCGACGGCGGCGCGCACGTCGGCCAGCAGCTTCTCGTTGTCCCACGGTTTCTGGATGAAGTTGGTGGCGCCGGACTGCATGGCGCGGACCGCATTCTCCACCGTTCCATAGGCGGTGATCATGATGACGGCCTGCTGTGCGCGCAGCAGGCGAATCTCAGAAAGCACGTCCATCCCGTTCTTGTCGGGCAGCGCCAGGTCGAGCAAAACCACGTCAAAAGCGCGCTCCCCAATCTGCGCCAGACCTTCCCGTCCGCTACCCGCGACGACGACCGTGTAGCCCTCGAGTTGAAGCAGAGTTTCCAGCGACTCCCGGATTTCCGCTTCGTCGTCAATGATGAGGATCCTGCCCGCGCTTTGCGGCGTGCTTTCCGGTGTGCTTCGGCGCGAGATGACCGCTACTTCAGACATGGCTACTTCAGACATGGACTGCCTTTCTGGTCGATATCAATGGGAAATCCAGGGTGAAGGTGGTGCCTTCGCCCGGGCGGCTCTCCACGCGAATATTGCCCGCGTGTTCCTGGATGATGCCGTAGGTAACAGAAAGTCCAAGACCGGTGCCGCGATTCTGGCCCTCCGCGGGCGACGTCTTGGTGGTGAAAAATGGATCGTAGATGCGCTGAATGTGTTCCTGCGCAATGCCCGAGCCGGTGTCGGAGACGCGCACGGTGACGAATTCCCCGTTCAGCGTGGCCACGTTCAGGACCCCGCCCCCGGACATCGCGTCCTTGGCATTCAAGAACAAATTCAGAAACACTTGCTGCAGGCGCCCGGCGTTGCCCTGAATCAAAGGAAGGTTCTCGCAGAGCTCGGGCTGCACCTGGATGTGAGCCACCTTGAACTGGTGATCGAGCAACGCCAGCGTGTCCGCGATCACCTTGTTCAGACTGACTTCCGTTAATTCCGTGCCCGTGGTGCGGGAGAAGTTCAGCAGATTGTTGACGATCTCCGAGGCGCGGAACGTCTGCCTGGTGATTTTCTCGAGCAGCCCCGCTTTCTGCGGATCCGACTGCAACTGCTTGGCCAGCATCTGCGTGTAGGAGGAGATTACCGCCAACGGGGTATTCACTTCGTGGGCAACGCCAGCGGCCAGCAGTCCGATCGAAGAAAGCTTATCGGCCTGGGTGAGCTGGACTTCGAGTTCGATCCGCTCCGTGATGTCGTCCATGATCACCAGCCGCCCCACCACGTTGAACTTGCGGGTTACGAGCGGCGCCATCGCAACATTCACCACGCGGGATTCGCCGGTGGGAGTTGCCAGCCGGAATTTATAAAGATTGTGGATGCCCGGATTCTGCCGAACGCGGTAAAACTCCTCGACGAAGGCTGCCGGAAAAACCTCGCTCAACGAACGGCCCACCACCTGCCAACGCGGCTGGGCATACATGACTTCCATCTGCGAGTTCCAGGACTCGATACGATCCTGCAGGTCCACAGCCATCACGCCGACGTTGATGGATTCAACAATGTTCTCGTTGAAATCCTTGAGCCGCTCGTACTCGCTGACCTTTTGCTCGAGCGAGGCGTAGAGCCGCCCGTTCTGGATTGCGATGCCGATGTATCCCGCCAGTGCTTCGAGCAGATCCACGTCTTCGCTGGAGAGGAAGTCGCCCTGCATGGTCTTGCCCAGTCCGAGGAAGGCGATGGTCTTTTGCCGCGCGTGGCAGGGAATGTAGTAGTTCAGATCCAGGCGTCCGATGGCTTCTTGCGCCGTGACATTCTCACGCGGCAACTGGTGCGTGTTCTCGAAGAAGATATGCCCGACAGCGTCCTCGATTCGCGGTTTCGCGAGGAACGACAGGTCGAGACCGGTGACGTGGGCGATCCCGAAGGATTTCGACAGTTCAAAGCGCGAAGAATCGCTGTTGCCGAGGAAGATCGCGATGCGATCCACCAGCAGTGTGCGCGCCAACCGGTCCACCAGCGAGGAAAGCATTTTGTCGAGGTCGGTCTCCGAACTTAATTCGCGCCCGAACTCGATGAGCGTGCGCCGGTAGTCGTAGCCCGTCCGGAAGAAGAACTGGTCAAGCTTTTCCTGAATCCATTTCCGCACCGGATCAAACAGCAGCGCGGTGACCACGACCGCGATCATCAGCCCGTAAGGTCCGGAACTGGGCACGCGCGTGTGCACCAGCTCCGCAATCGCGGCCACGCCGGTGAAGTACGCTCCCACGATGGCCGCCGCCGCCAGCGTATAGGCCATGCCACGCTTGAAGATCAGATCCACGTCCATCAACCGGTAGCGGAAAATGGCGTATCCAAAAGTCAGCGGCAACAATCCCAGCGATAGCACTGACACCTTCATGGTGAGCGAAGGCATCACTCCGAACAGATACGGCAGGACATAAAAAAGCGTGAACGGCGTGATGGCGAGGATGGTGCCGCGGGTAATCCACTTGAGTTGCTGCCGCAGAATCGGCGTGCTGGCCTGGCGGTAGTTGTTCCACAGAACCGCTGCCGCCGACACAAAGAAGATTGTCAGATAAGCCCAGTGCACCCGGTCCAGATTGAAGAGCAGCCGGGCGCTGGCCTTCAAGTACTCGAAAGCCAGGATTTGGATTCCGAGCAGAACGGTTCCCGGCAGGTAGAGCAGCGGAATCGACCAGCGATGCTTGCCGACAAACTCCCGCCGTTCCGGGAAGGTCAATACGAAGTGCAGGAACAGCGCCGGCTGCAGCAGCCACGCGACTTCATTGGCCCACAGGACGATCCAGTCAAAAGCGTTGAGCTTGCCGGTGTAGTGCAGCGAGTAGAAAACGAACGATACCAGGCAGAAAATGTAAAAGTGCGTGGAACCCACGGCCGTCCAGCGCCGCAGCAACACATAAAGCCCAATGCCCAGGTAAATGAGCGCGATTAGCCGCAGCCAATCGTTCATGGAGCGTTCGGCCGGAGCCAGCACCACTTCCACATCCAGCGGAACCGAGCCGCGAATCAGGGAGTAGGTTGCCTTCGACCAGACGCCGGAATAGTAGATCTGCCGCGTCACCGCCGCCGCAGAGTCTACCGTGCGGCCGTTGACGCTGACCACCTCGTCCCCGCGGCGGATTCCGGCCCGCTCTGCTGGACCGTTCGGCTCCAGTCGATCCGCCGCCACGTGGCCGTTCCGCTCCATCCACCACGCGCCATCGTCGGGTATCGCAGACTGATGCTCGATTTTGTAGTTGAAACCGGCGAACAGTACCGCCGCTACTGTGAGGAGAGTCAGCAGGATGGCGGTAAACCGGGCCTCAAATTCGCGGTTCATGGGCTGGGACGGTTGCGCGGCGACGCGGCCAGACATTCGACGCTGTTCAGGCATCAGCAACTTCACTGCCACCCTCCAATCTTGCCCAGTGCTGGTAAGTCGCTTGCGTATAGCGACTTCCGCAATTATAGAGAGTATTCTGGATGGCGGCTATGAATTATGGAAGGCAGCTTCTGCTTTTTGGGATGCCATGTGGGTAGAGACGCGGCTTGCCGCGTCTCCGCTGAGCACGATCAACTTGCAGCGGGAAGAGGGTCTGGGTGCTGGGTAAGCTTGAGGGAGCTAGCGGATTTTGTGGTTGGCCTGTTTCTGAAGTGAAGTGAGGTGACGTGCCCAAACCCTCTATTGGTGTTTGAGGGGTTCGGAAACCTTCCCCGTTTTCCGAACCCCCCACTTACTGGGCTCACCTGACTCGCCTATTCGACTCGCTTGGGAGAGGTGAGCAAATCCCGCAAGTGAGTGTGATCTTGCGCCTGATTCCCGGAAACGTCCATGGAGCCAGTCTGAAGCCGTATGAATTGATCTGAAGAAATTCACAATCGTGCGCTTGACACGGCAAGCCCGGCAGAACAGAATTTCTGAACCCGTAGAGACGCGGCTTGCCGCGTCTCCCGCCGCCGCCCGGAGCGCCTGTTCCGGGTGATGGCGCCGGCGAGACCGCTGTAGTGACGTGGGCTAACGGACATAGGAGTTGTGCAGTGCCGGAGAAGAAGGTTCGCTTCGACGATTTCGAGTTGGATTACGGTCGATTTCAGCTCTGCCGCCGGGGCAGCCCGGTTCGGCTCGAGGGCCTACCGCTGCAATTGCTCATGTTCCTGGTCGAAAAGAAGGGACAACTGGTCACGCGCGAGCAGATCTCCAGCGAGTTGTGGAGCAAGGATGTGTTCGTCGACGTCGAACAGGGAATCAATACCGCCATCCGCAAGATCCGCCGCGCCCTGGCGGACGACGCCGACGAGCCGCGGTACCTGCAAACCGTGGTCGGAAGGGGATATCGCTTCGTCGCGCCCACCGCCGAAGAAGATGCCAGTGGCCAACCACCAGCAGAACCATTCACCGTTTCCGCCGAAGAGCTGGGACGCGCCATCATGACCGCCGCCGGACTAGATCCAGAAAACCCAAAAGGCTAGAAAACTCCAACGGTAGAGACGGGGCTTGCCCCGTCTCTGGCGGCGGACGGTATCCCACCTCCGTTCGTTCTACAATTAAAACCATGTCCCGCCTCGATCAAATTGCCGATCTCGAGAAGCGCTTTCTCCTCCCCACCTACAACCGCTATCCGGTGGGCTTTGAGCGCGGGAAAGGTGTTTTCCTCTACGATTTCGAAGGCAGGAAGTATCTCGACTTCGTCGCCGGGCTCGGGGTGAATGCCCTCGGGCATGCTCATCCACGCATCGTGAAGACCATCCGCGAGCAGGCGGCCCGGGTCATTCACATTTCGAATCTCTATTACAACGAATACCAGGGGCAACTGGCCGAGCGCCTTTGCCAGCTTTCGGGCCTGGATCGCGTCTTCTTCTCGAACAGCGGCACCGAGGCGATGGAAGGCGCCATCAAGCTGGCGCGTCTCGCCGGACACAAGGCCGGCGGCGACGCCAAGTCGCAATTGGTGGCGTTGCAGGGTTCGTATCACGGCCGGACATTTGGCGCGATGTCCCTGACTGGACAAGAAAAATACCGCAAGGGTTTTGAGCCGCTGCTCGATAACGTGACCTTTGTTGCGCAGAACGACGTCGAAGCGCTGCGTGCTGCGGTCAATGCCAACACTTGCGCCATCGTGCTGGAACCCATCTTTGGCGAAGGCGGCATCCTGGAGTGCTCCGAAGACTTCCTGCGCGCGTGCCGGACGCTTGCCGACCAGCACCAGGCCGCGCTCATCTTCGACGAGATCCAGTGCGGCCTCGGACGCACCGGCAAGATCTTCGCCTTCCAGAGCTTCGGCGTGGTTCCCGACATCGTCGCCATCGCCAAGCCGATCGCCGCGGGAGTGCCGCTCGGCGCGTTCCTGTCGAAAGAACACTTCGCCTCGGCGATTTCGCCCGGACAACACGGCACCACCTTTGGCGGCGGCCCGCTGGCGTGCCGCGTCGGGCTTGAGTATCTGGCGATCGTTGAAGAAGAGCAGTTGCTCGAAAACGTCGTGAAGGTGGGCGGATACCTGCATCAACAACTCCAGGAACTGGTCGCCAAGTACGCCGCTACTCGCGAAGTGCGCGGCCGCGGACTCATTCAGGGCCTCGTTCTCGATATTCCCGCGCGCCCATTGGTGGACCAGGGACTGGCGGAGGGCATGCTCTTCAACGTGACCCAGGACACGGTCCTGCGCTTCCTGCCGCCGTTCCTGCTGCAAGAAAAGCACGTGGACAAAGGCATCAAAGTGCTGAAGAAGCTGCTAGGCAAGAAGGGGAAGAAAGCGATGTAGAGACGGGGCTTGCCCCGTCTTCTTTGGATGCGGCCGGAGACGCGGCAAGCCGCGTCTCTACGGGAAATCAGAGGCTCGATTCGCAGCAAAAAAGAAGGGGAGCCAGAATTCAGCTCCCCAAAAGCGTTAGAGGCGATATCACTTAGTAAGACTCTGTCTGTGAGGATTTCGTTGCCCATCGAAACGCAAAATCCCGAAGAAAAATTTATCCCCGCCGGCGAGCGCAACACGGGCCCAGGCACGGCGGGAATTGGAGTTGCATCGGAGCCGCAAATTCAAATCGAAGAACACTGGCTCGAACTCGCCGACGGACGCATGCGCTACCTCAAGGCCGGATCAGGCCCGGCGCTCATCCTGATTCACGGGCTGATGGGCTATTGCTTTTCCTGGAGATTCACCATCCCCGCGCTGGCGCCCCATGCGACCGTTTTTGCCATCGACAATCTGGGCGCTGGGCTGTCGACGGCTAATGAGGGCATGGACTGCTCCGTGCGCGCCACCGCCGAGCGCGTACTCCAGTTCGCGGACGCTCTCGGCATTACACATTTCGACCTGCTGGGTACTTCCCGCGGCGGCGGCGTAGCCATCATGGTGGCAGCGGTTTGTGCGGAAAGATGTGCGGAGCGGAGCGATTCGCGACTGCGGCGCCTCGTGCTGGCGGCGCCCGTCAATCCCTGGTCGCCGCATGGCAAGCGACTCGCGCCTTTCTTGGGCAGCGCCTTCGGTTCCATGCTGTTCCGCAACACGATCGAGCGCTGGCGCTCCCTCGACTACCTGTGGCTGCGCCGCCTGTTCGGCGACGGATCAAAGATTCCGCCCGATTCGCTCGAGGGCTACCGCATGCCCGTACTCAAGAATCACGTCTTCCGTCATGCTTCGCATATTCTAAACAATTGGACGGCGGACCTCGCGGAACTGGAAAGGGCGCTCCCCAAGATTCGCGATGACCCCACTCTCCTGATCTGGGGAACGAAAGACCGCGCCGTTCATTTTGAATCCGCCGAGCCGCTGCGCCGGAATTTTCGCGATGTCCGCCTGGTGGCATTCGAGGGCGTCGGCCACCTGCCCTACGAAGAAGCGCCCGAAGACTTCAACCGCGCGCTTGTCGATTTCCTCACCGGCGAGAATAAGACAGTCACGGCGATGGCGCGATGATTCGTGCGGTGGAGGAACGGGCGTCTCGCGAGCCTGCCCTGAGCGAAGTCGAAGGGTCCAACCAGGCGGGGATGCCCGGCTCTCCACCAGTTTGCTAATCTTCGATACTCATGCACCACACGATCTCTCACGCGCTTCGCGAATTCGTTGTCACCTACGGTTACTGGGGCGTAGCTCTGGCGCTGCTGTGCGAGAACGCCGGCATCCCCGTGCCCGGCGAAACTACTCTCCTGCTGGCAAGTTTTCTGGCTTATTCTGAACACCGGCTTCATCTCGGATGGATCATCGTGGTCGCCACCTGTGCCGCAACGCTTGGCGACAACCTGGGCTACGCCCTCGGCCACTATGGCGGGCGTCCGCTGCTCGATCGCTATCAGAACGTCTTGAAGATTCCGCCGGCCGCGCTGAAACGCGGCGAGGAAATGTTCGCCCGCTACGGCGCAGTCGCCATTTTCTTTGCCCGCTTCGTTTTCGGCATGCGCGTTTTCGCCGGACCGCTGGCCGGCGTGCTGCGCATGCGCTGGCGAACTTTTACTCTCTTCAACTTCCTGGGTGCGGCCGTCTGGGTTACCTTCATCGCCGGCACCGGATATCTCTTCGGGCAGCATTGGCGCAGCCTGCTGCGGGCCCTGCAGCGCTTCAACATCGCCGTTTTGATTATCGCCGTGGCCGTGATCCTGTTTCTATGGTGGAGATATCGCCGCCAGCCCCCGCCGGAAAATGGGTAACGTCCCAAATTCATTAGCCACGAAGGACGCGAAGTCACACAGAGGTTTGAATCCCCTGCGGGTTTCCTTCGCGCTCCTTATTTGTCCTTTGTGGTTAATTGACACTGCCCAGTGTCTTCGGTCACTTCCACTTGCCGCTCCGCCGTCATATGCTGGCAGAAGCATCGCCCGGCACCGGAGAACGGCGTGATTAACAACGTGATTTCCGAACGCACGCAAACGAGCCTGCAAAACGCAGCCGCGCCCGGCTTTCCGCGGCTGGGACTTTCGCCGGTCTGGGTGCGATTCCTGCTGGCCATCGTGGGCCTGATGCTGGCTTTCGGGGCGGCGCTGTTCTCCACGATAGCGGGCGAGGCGGGCAACATTTGGGGAATGATTGTGCTCGCGTCGGCTGCACTGTTGCTCGCTACCTTTGTCGGCCTGACCACGGTGCCCTACCTGGCACGGCGGGTCGTTGCAAGCCGTGTTCGCGAAGCCATGGACTACGACGTCACGCGCGCCGGCATGATTTACATCCTGATCAGCGTCGTGATCGGAATCGCCGCCATCAACACCGGAAACAACCTGCTCTACGTAGTCGTCGCCGCGCTGCTCTCTGCCATTCTAGTTTCCGGCATTGCCTCGGCGCTGGTGCTCCGCAGTCTAACGCTCGATGCCCACTTACCCGAACACGTTTTTGCCGGGCGTCCGATGCTGGCGCGTCTGCTTTTGCGCAACGCCAGTTCGTGGCTGCCATCTTTTTCCGTGCGCGTCGTTCCTGCCAAGCGCAAAAATAAAGACCGCTGGCGTTGGGAAGCCTACACGTTCGGCTGGCCCCGCAATCGCGCGCCCCAGGAGCAGTGGCTCCGCCTGCCCGACCGCCGCCTGCGGCGCGTGCGCGAAGAAGCAGAAAAGCCGATCCTGCAAGAGTCCGTTTATTTTCCGTTCCTCGCTCCCGGACAGGAACTCCGCGCCGACCTGGAAATAAGTTTTCCAGTCCGGGGCCGCTACTCGGAGAAAAACTTCGGTCTGGCCACGCGGTTTCCCTTCGCCTTCCTCATGAAAACGCGGCGCATCAACCTGGCCCGCGAAGTGATCGTCTATCCCGTCGTCGAGCCCACCGAACAGTTCCGCGAAGTTCTTCCCATGGTCACCGGCGAGTTCGAAACCTTTGTGCGCGGCCGCGGCAACGATCTTTACCTCATCCGCGAGTACATGCCCGACGATTCCGCCCGCCATGTGGACTGGAAAGCCACGGCCCGTACCGGGGCGCTCAAAGTGCGCGAGTTCAGCCGCGAAGATGAACGCAAGCTCCGCATCGTGTTTGACAACCCCGCACCCGGAGTCCTGCCGCCCGTGGTGTATGAGCGAGCGGTAAGCCTGGCAGCCTCCCTGGGATGGCACTTCCACCACGAAGATGTCGAAGTCTCCTTCGTGGCGCCGGGATTGGAGCCAACCGAAGATGTCCTCACTTTCCTGCGATACCTGGCGCTGGTCGAGCCGCAGGAGGCGACCCCGGTGTTCAGTCGCCTTCGGGCCAGTGAAGATTACAACGTGATCGTTACCGCCCGCGCCGCCGCCGAGATGCCCGCCGCCTTGGCCGCCAGATCCTACGTCATTTCCCTGGGTGTGTGGGGACGGGGCTCCGAGCTGTTCCGGGGGGGCGAAGCCCCGCCGCCACATGGTTCCGTCACAGCGCAAACTTGAGCCACCGGAGTCTGTGTCATAGCTTGAGGTCGAACGAAAAAGTGGGACGAACGATGGTCCAGCCGCGCCGCGGCGGAACAGGAAAGCCCGGCAGGTCAGGGCCGGGTAGTCGAAAGTGGAAAAGCCCGAGTCCGGCAAGGGACGGCACTCGGCCTACGCCACAATCTCTTCCACCGGCGGGCTTTCATTTTTTTCTTCCCTCATGCTGATTTTCGACATATACTCCGCCCCTGGGTCGAGACATTAAAACGGTTTTGCTTCCTTCGTCCAAGACCAATTTGAAGCTGTTTGCCCGGCTGGCCGCTTTCCGGCACAAGTCCATGGGAGGTGCAAATGTTGATCTGTGATCTGATCGGGAATCAAGTCCCCATATCCGCTGAGGCCCACCAGACCGTGCTCGAAGTTGCCAGCATGATGGTGAAGCACAACATCGGCGCCGTACCGGTTCTGCAAGATGGCCAACTGACCGGCATTTTCTCCGAGCGCGACCTGATGAGCCGTGTGGTGGTCGGCGGCAAGGATCCCGCCCGCACCCCGGTCAGTCAGGTCATGACCGAAGATCCTCTGACCGTCGCTCCGAACGATCCCCTGGAGACCTGCATGACCCTGATGAAGCGGCATGGGTTCCGGCACCTGCCGGTATGCGCGGGGCGTGAACTGAAGGGCATCGTTTCCTTGCGCGACATCCTGCTGCACGATCTCGACGAAAAAGACGATGAAGTGCGCATGATGCGCGCCTACCTGCATTCCACGCCCGACGCCGGATAGGCTTGCCCACCCCTTACCCTGTGACGGCTCGCTGCCAGAGGGTAATGGTTACCAAGGTTACCTAAGTAGATTGACCCCGAAGGGCCATCTGCCTGAGGATGTGGGGGAGGGTTCAGGCGCGGCGGCTTCCGCGGTTGGTCCCGTACTTGCCCTGCCTGTCCTATGACCTGGCACAGCCATAGCATCGTCCTTTATTTGTGGTGCCCGCAACCGATCCTGCAATCGGTGGTGGCGCTGATCTTATGGCGCCGGAAGCTGCACAAGCGGTTTCCGGTGTTTTTCTTGTTCCTCCTGGTGCAGGTTGCGATTTTTGCCGCCATCTTTCCGCTTTGGCGCGCCGGCAATTACAACTTATATTTCTGGCTTTTCTGGCTGGGCGAGGCGGTCAACGCGGTCCTCGGCTTCAAGGTTATTCATGAGATTTTCCTCGACGTGTTCCGCCCCTATCACACGCTGAAAGACCTGGGCACTCTGCTGTTCAAGTGGGCGGGCGTGGTGATGCTGCTGGTTTCGGGGGTAGTCTCCTTTTCAAATTCTTTCGACAAGCATCTGCTGTGGAACGTCCTCACCACTCTGCAGCGCTCGGTCCGCATCGTGCAACTTGGCCTCATCCTTTTTTTGCTCCTATTTTCGCGCTTTCTGGGAGTGTCCCGGAAGCAAGTCAGTTTTGGGATCTCTCTCGGCTTTGGGTTCTTCGCCGGTGTGGACTTGATGCTGATGGCGCTGCATTCGGGGGGATTTGTCACCCTCAAAAATCTCAACCTGATCAACATGACCGCTTATGTTCTTGCCATTTTTGTTTGGCTCGGCTACTCGCTCTCGCGCAAAGCCGTGCGCGAGGCCGCTGTCAATCACTTGCAGACCCAGCGATGGGAACAGGGCTTGGCGGATCTTCAACACCCAGTGCCTTCCGATTCGCTGATTCCGATGTTCGAAGGCATGGTGGAGCGCGCGTTTTCCCGCAGCTCGAATCTGGAGTCTGCGGAAAATCACTTCCCGCTCAACCGCCCCGGTGCCCCCCCCAGAGCCAACTCCGCGGCAGCCGGTTCCAAGACCCGGCCATAGGCCTGGCTGCTCCCAAAAAACAGCCCGCGCAAAAACCTTGTCAAGAGGATTTTTTGGGTGCCCCCAAATTCCTGTGGCAGAGCCTGAACCGAAGCGATTCTATTCAAACCATTACCTTAAGAAACCAGCGTAAACACCGTTCCTACTGCCTGCCGGAGGACCCCGTCAATTTTCGGCGTGCCGGTCAACCTCTTGCCTCGTTCGATGCCGTGGAAATAACCTCCTATTAATCAGAAAGTTGCAGGGTTGTGTATAATTCCGGGCACCGGAAGCTAGCAGCTTGACGCGGGCTTTCGGCAGACCCTAAGAAGAAAGAAGTAAGACAATGAAACGTTCACTCAGAGCGTTACTGCTGTTGGTAGGCCTGGTAGGCACATTTGCTTATGCTGCTGTCCCGAGAGTTCCCACTCCCGGGGGGCCGTATCCGTGTCCTACCAGAATTTGCGACGATCAGGGTTAGCACGATCGACGCAGCCACGTAAGCAACATGACGTAACCATTTGCATCACGAAAGCAATCTTCCGGGCTGGCCTCGTTGCCAGCCTCTTTTTTTACTTTCCGTCTTTCTTGCTCGTGGTTTCAGGTTCCGCCTTCGCGCCTGCTGCTGACGATTTTCCCTCTTCCGGTTCTTTCGCAGCCTCCCCGGGAGATTCCGCTTCGTCGGTGTTGTTGCTGATGTACTGCACGATGATCGAAATCCGCCGGTTCGACGGGTCCAGCGGATCCTTTAAGTTGCGCAGATGTTGGTCCGCAAAGCCCCGCACTTGCGAGACCTGATCGCCACGCAATCCCGACTGCTGCATCAATCGCCGCGCCGCATTCGCCCGGTCCGCCGAAAGTTCCCAGTTGCTGTAGCTACCCTTGCCCGTAAAAGGTTTGGCGTCGGTGTGTCCCTCGACCGAAACATGGTTGGGAACTTTTCCCAATTCCGCCGCCAGCAGCGTCAGCAAATCGTGGCCACTCTGGTTGAGAACCGCACTCCCGCTGTCGAAGAACGTTCCTTTCTCCGATTCCAGCAACTCGATGCGCAGACCGTCCGCGGTCACCGTAATCTCGATATTTTTTTTCAGCTTATCCAGGTCGTTGATGCTCTGGATACTCTTTTGCAACTGCTCTTTGAGCATCGCCATGTCCTGCTTGACCGGTTGCAACTTCTCGCCGGTTCCGGCCAGAGTGCTTCCGGTCTCCTTCCCGGTTCCGTTGGGATCTTTGAAGTAACCGCTAACCGCCATCTGAATCGGCTTGCTGCTGTTCATCAGCCACAACACGATGAACAGTGCCATCATGGCGGTGACGAAGTCAGCATAGGCGACCTTCCAGGCGCCGCCGTGATGACCGCCATGGCCGCCTTTTTTCCTGATGATGATGATGGGTGGTGTCGCCATGCCCGTGTTTATCCCGCGGCCGCCGCCGCAGTATCCGCTGCTGCCGCGGCCGCCGCTTCGTCTTTCGCGCCGCGGCAAGCCTGTTCGACCGCCGTGAACGAAGGACGCACATGCCCGGGCACCGTCCGGCGCCCAATCTCAACCGCCATGATCGGGGCGACACCTTTCAGAAAAGCAATCATGGTTACCCGCAACACCTGCAGGAACGCGTGTTCCTCGTCCACCATCTTGCCGATGCGTGCCGCCAGCGGTCCTATCAGCCCGTAGCACAGCAGAATGCCGAGAAAGGTCCCCACCAATGCCGCCGCTACCTTGCGTCCAATTTCTTCCGGAGGTCCGCCCATCGCGCTCATCGTGATCACCACCCCCAGCACCGCCGCCACAATGCCCAGCCCCGGCAGCGAGTCCGCCATCGTGCTCAACGATGACACCGGCTCGCTGGCCTCGTGATGATGGACTTCCATGTCCGCCTCCAGCATCTGATCCAGATCGAATACTTCCACGCCGCCGCTCACCGCCATTCGCATCGTGTCGCAAACGAAAGCCACGGCATGGTGATCCTTCTCGAAATCTTCGTATTTGGAGAACAGCGGGCTCTTCTCCGGTTCCTCGATGTCCGTCTCCAGTGCCACCAGGCCTTCCTTGCGTGCCTTTTGCAGCAGTTCATACATCATCTTCAAGGAATCGATATAGCGCTGCGTGCTGTACTTCGATGACCCAAATGCTCCCACGAGACCGCTGATCATCTGTTTCAGAGTGTGGATTGGATTCGAGATCAGCACCGTGCCCAACGCCGCCCCGCCGATGATGAGCAGTTCCGCCGGCTGGAGCAGCACCTTGATGTTGCCGTGCTCCATCAGATACCCCGCCGCGATGCAGCCGAAAACGACCACGATCCCAATGATCGAAAACATGGAACATCATCCTCGCAAGCGTCCAGAAACGTTGGCAACGCCCACCGCTACCGCCTTCGCTATCCCCTTCGAGTGCGAAGGCTTCATCTCTCGCAAAAGCGATTCCAAGTCGCTGCCCCCGGTGGCCACGGTGTAGGCCACCTCGGCCTCAACCAGAAAACGGTCGCCCCACCACGTAACTTCCGAATGGCTCAGCAGGTTCCATAAGATTTCAGCCGTCATGGCCACCATCATCGGACTCGCCGAGGGCAGCACCACCAGAAACTCGTTCTCTCCCCAGCATCCCAGGAAGTTTTCCGCATCCAGGCTGTTGCGCAACGTCTGCGCCGCGGTGCGCAGAAAAGGCACGACCGACTGCGGACCGTGTTTTGCGCGAAACTCCTCCAGCCCCAGCATCCGTATCCGCAGCACCCCGAAGCCGAGATGCGATTCCTCCACGCTCGCCATGCATTCGTTCAGCACCGCCCGCGTCAGACGGCGCGAAGGAATTCCCGTCGTCGCGTCCAGACATCCGTACATCGACGGCCCCGACGATTCCTCGCGGTACATAAACGCTTCCTGGAATAGAACCGTCGCACCGCCGATCGTGTCGCCGTACTCAAGGAGCGGCCGCGTACGGATCCTCACCGCTACCCGGTGCCCATTTTTGTGCAGGTAGAAAACAGTACATTGCTGCGGCTTTCGCTGGCTCATGGTCATCGTCACCGGGCAGCGCTCGCCACTCAAGCTGTTGCCCCGCCGGTCGCAGGCCTGCACAATATCTTCGAAGACATGTCCCACCACTTCGTGCGCCAGATGCCCGGTGAGGTGTTCCGCGCCATGGTTCCAAAAACGGATCCGCCGTTCCTGGTCCACGATGTAAATCCCCACCGGTAAGTCTTCCACCAAATGCCGGAACAGCTTCGGGTTATCGAGAAGGTTGGAAGACACGTCTGGATACTCCGCCTTCTAGTTCCATCGGCAGTTAAGGCGGGAAACTTCAGGGGCGGGAAGGCCAGCACGACAGCTTGCATTGTGTATCGCACGTCTGAAATTTCATCGGGTTATCGGTGTGATTGGAGCAGACCTTCAATGTAGAGACGGGGCTTGCCCCGTCTCCGGAGACGCGGCAAGCCGCGCCTCTACGGGAAATCAGACACCCTTTAATCTCACGCCGCTGGACGCGCCCGCGCCCCCAGCGCGTGCCCCAATTCCTCCGCATCGAAAATCGGCGGCTGGCACGCCGACCCCGAGCACACCACCGCAAATGATCGTCCGTCAAACGCCCGTCCCTCGCCGAGCGCCGAAAGATTCGGGATCGTCTCCGCCAAAGCCGGTGGCAGGTTCTGCGCGACCGCCTTGTCGGCGTCCAAACGCAGAACCGCTGTGCTCAAGCAAAGCGGCCGCACCGCGGCCCGATACAACTCCGCGGCCACTTCATCCTTTCCGACGACCACCACTTGTGTGTGCGGTTGGATGAAGCGTGTCACCGCCAGCCCGTAGGTCGCCGCAAAAATCCCGTGCTGTCCCGCGACCCCGGCATAGACCTCCAGCGTCTGCTCGGCCCGGTCGCGATACGACGCATCGTTATCCGATGCAGCGTTGGCGTAACCATGCAGACGCAGCAGCGCGATCGCCGCCGCCGAATTTCCCGCCGGAGTCGGCGAATCCTGAAACGGCTTCCGCCGCGTCCCCAGAATGCCGAGTGCGGTTTCGTTCAACGCTTCGACCGCCGCCCCACGCGTATCAAAAAATCCGCCAGCCACCGCATCGAAGAACCCCGCCACCATCGCCTCCCCGATCGACCGCGCAAAACGGAAGTAGCTCAGGTCTGCGGTCGCCTCGTAAGCGTCGAGGCAAGCAATCACCGCGAAAGCATAGTCCTCCAGCACCCCAGGGACAGGGACAGGAACAGCGACAGCGACTTCGCGCCGCTCCGCCCGGGCATCCGAGAAAGCCTCCGAGTAAGCAATCACATGCCGCATCCCGCGCTCCGCATTCCATCCCTCGGAAAGCAGCCGGTCGAGCGAACGCAAAGCAAAGTGGCGCGCCTCCGCCATATCAAGCACCTTGGCCGCCTCCAGATAAGCCGAAACGCACATCGCATTCCAGCCCGCGTAAACCGTCTTGTCCACATACGGCGTCGGACGCAGCAAACGCGCCGCATACATCTTCTTCTTCGCCGCAGCCAGCAGCGCGCCCGCCCGCTCTTCCGGAATGTTCAGCCGCCGCGCAATTTCCTCGAGCGAGGTTCGAATCGAGGCTCGAATGTGGAGCACATTCTTCGCCGGATTGTGGTGCATGTCCCCAACTTCCTGGATGTCGTAGTAGAGCGCCGCCACCGCCGCCTCATCCTCGCTCAACGCCGCTTTCGTTTCCTCCAGGGTCCAGGTGAAATAATCGCCGTCGTCGTCCATCGAATAGTCGGCGTCCTGCGAAGCGTAAAAGCCGCCGTGCGCGCGGTCGCTGAGCCATTCGTCCATCCAGCGAATGATGTCGCGCGCTACCCCCGCGAAGAACTCATCGCCCGTTGCCTGGTAAGCGTGTACATAGTTTTTCAGCAACTCCGAGTTGTCGTAGCACATCTTTTCGAAGTGCGGCACAATCCAGCGCTCGTCCACCGAGTAGCGATGGAAGCCGCCCGCCAACTGGTCATAGACGCCGCCGCGCGCCATCTTCTCCAGCGTGTGGACGAAAATAGTACGCAGCTCTTCATTGGCCGCGCGATGGTTGCCCGCACGATCGTCGCCCGTACGCGTGCGAACATGCTGATCCATCACCAGATCCAGCGCCGCCGGATGCGGAAACTTCGGCGCGCTTCCAAATCCGCCGTTGACCTCGTCAAACATCTTCCGCGCCGATTCCAAAATCGCGTCAATCACCGTAGCGGACACCTTCCCGCCGCCCCCCGAAAAAAATTCCGCCCGCGAGATCGCGCTCTCAACCATCTGCGCCTGCTCCAGCACCTCGCCATGCTTGTCGCGATAAGCCTGAGCAATCGAAAGCAGCACGCGCTTAAAACTGGGCCGCCCGTAAGCGTCCGCCGGAGGAAAGTAAGTCCCCCCATAAAAGGGCTTCCCATCCGGAGTAAGAAACGCCGTAAGCGGCCACCCACCCTGCCCCGTAAGCGAGGCCACAGCCACCTGATACCGGCTGTCAATATCCGGACGCTCGTCCCGATCCACCTTCACCGCGATGTAATGCTCGTTGACGATCGCCGCCACCTCGGCGTCGTCATACGATTCGCGATCCATCACATGACACCAATGACACCAAACCGCCCCAATATCCAAAAGCACTGGCTTGTTGGCCAGACGAGCCGCCGCAAAAGCCTCCTCCCCAAACTCATGCCACTGAATAGGCTGATGCATCGCCGAACGCAAGTAGGAAGAAGAAGCGCGAGCGAGGGAATTGCGCGGGGAGTCCGTCATGAGCCTAGTTTAGCTTGGCAGCGAGAAAGAGTGCGGGGCGATCTCTGCAGGTACAAACGGCCGAGCGGGCAGAAAAGCTAAACGGTCTAAATACTCCTTTTGATCGGTCGCGCCCCCGCGACGGGCTTGGCAGCCTTCGGAGGACTGAATTCATGGCTCTTGCCGCAATTCGGGCATACGACCTTGGCGTTGTGATCGGCCATTTCGTGCAGGAAGGCGGAAATCGTCTGGCCACAGTGCTTGCATAAAAGATCAATCTGATCAGCGCTCATATTTGTTCTCGTCCCAGTGCCATGTGTGATCTGTTGAGCCCTTCGGTAGCGGACTCCTTCCCATCTATTCTAAGCCACTACGGGTCGCGCGCGTCCCATAGAATAGACAACAGCATGCCCCTCGGCCTCTACATCTCAGTCCCCTTCTGCCGGACCAAGTGCAGCTACTGCAACTTCGCCTCCGACGTGTTCTCGAAGTCCGCTTACGAAAATTACGTTGCCCGCCTGCTGGACGAGATCGCCAACTCGCGCCGGCTTGCGTCGGATCTGGGATGCGCGCTCGAGGAAAGCGCCGACTCCATTTATCTCGGCGGAGGAACTCCGTCGATCCTCGATGCCGCGCAGTTGCTGCGCATCTTCGCCGCCGTGCGCGATCAATTTGCGGTTACGCCCGATGCCGAGATCACCGTCGAATGCGCTCCGGGCACGCTTACGCCCGCTCTCATCGAAACCCTGCTGCAATGCGGCGTGAACCGGGTGAGCCTGGGCGTGCAGTCGTTCGTCGATCGGGAAGCGCAGTCCGTGGGACGGCTGCACAAACGCACCACCGTTCTCGAAGAGATCGCTTGCCTGCGGGAAGCTGGCCTCGGAAACATTAACATCGATCTGATTGCCGGGTTGCCGCACCAGACGGCGGAAAGCTGGGCCTTCTCGGTGTCGGAGACGATTGCGACCGGTGTTCCACACGTGAGTGTCTACATGCTCGAAGTGGACCAGGACTCTCGCCTGGGCAGGGAACTGATCGCCGGAGGCGCCCGCTACCACGCCCACCTTGTGCCCGATGACGACGCGACCGCGGATTTCTACCAGCAGGCATGTGAGATGCTAACTCGTGCCGGCATCGCACAGTACGAAATTTCCAATTTTGCCCGCGTCGCCCCTCAGCCGCGCGGTGACGAGTTACAAATTGATAATGAATTGCAAAGTAACAAGTCGCGCCATAACTTGAAATATTGGATGCGCCAGCCCTACCTCGGCTTCGGCGTCGATGCGCACTCGATGCTGGAGCTAGTGGAGGGACGGGCGCCCTCGCGAGCCCGCCCTGAGCGAAGTCGAAGGGTCCAAGCCGAGCGCAGTTCGGCAGCTGCCCGTGGCCACAGCAACTCTGGACTCGCGTTAGCCGCTGACGGCATCGAGGCCAACCGTCACCAGGCCGTCCGCTTCGGAACCCCCGACTCGCTCGACGCCTACATGAATCGCGCGCCGCACACGGTGACGCCGGTCTCCGCGCAGGCAGCAATCGAAGAAAGTTTCTTCCTCGGTCTGCGCCTAAATCGTGGTATCGATCTCGTCCGCCTTCGCAAAGAATTCAGCGCGGAGTTCCGATCTGCAGACTTCTTGAACATGAATTGTCATCCTGACGCTGAGCTTGTCGAAGGGGAAGGACCTGCTGTTTGTCGGCACCCGGCAAAATCTGTGGGTTCTTTGTCGCCTTCACGACCTACGGTCGGCCGAGACGCAATCGCCGCATGGGAATCCGCAATAAAACAATGCGTGCACGACGGCCTCCTCGAACAGCAAGGCGCAACCGTGCGCCTCACCGCCCGCGGCCGTCTCTTATCCAATGAAGTATTCGCCAGATTCCTTGCCGAAGAAACAAAAGTGGGAACCGGTCACGTGAATTCACGTTAGTTGACCGATCAGTGCCGTTCGGCTTTGGCCTATCCGGTCCCCACCATCTCAAAAACTTTGGGGAGGCCGATGCCCAAGATGGGCGGCTCAAATGCCAGAGCCTGTATGCCGGCCTCTCCCAAAAGACTCATCCACACAATGCGAAACTGCGCCCGCGACGCGCCAAGCTGCACGTCCAGCACTTCTCCGGTCTGGAGCTTAGAGCGCACGCCGATCAGAACTGCCCCGTGGTTGCTGACGTTTCGTACCCGAACCAACTCGGCGAAAGGCCGCGCCATCCTGTCCACTCCCCAGATGCGTACCTGCAACTCCAGGCTCAGTCTGCGCTCTCTTCGCCGGTCCATTTCCGCTCCGAGTTCCGCTCCGAGTTCCGTTCCAAGACTCAAGCGGATCATAATCAGCAACGCCTCGAAGCGAAACGTCACATCAGTTACACGCCAAACAGTTCCCAAAGTTATGTTGCATTGGCGGGAAAATAGTCGAGGAAATGCCAATGAGCGCTCTATAGCCGAAAGCTACTATCGAAGTAAAATTCCGCACTTAATGTTTCACGTGAAACACTTTTGGGCGCAAACAAAGGACTTAGTCGAGGTTTTTCAGCGAGCAGGCTCCCGGCCCGCGAGCGTCGCCGCACGACCCACAGGGTCCCGCCGGCATTGACGGCTGGGTCGTCGCGCCGCTCTTCGCCGCCACGGCAAACACGGAGAGCTGCGGCTCCAGTTTCTTGCTCTGGCACTTCGGGCACTCGGCTTTTTGTTTGCCGAAGACCAGAGCCTCGAACTCGTGCTGGCATTCCTTGCAGACGTACTCGAAGATGGGCATGAAGAAAACTCCGCGAAACAAATTGCTAGCTTCTATTTAAAATCAAAGTGTGGGTACTTCGCAAACACACGACGAGACGCGTCGCTTCACGCCGCGTCGCTGGTTGCGCGGCGGACACGTGCAGACCGTTGCCAGCTTTCTAATCCCGCGACGTTTTCATCTGCCTGCGCCCGAGGAGCGGTTGGTCGAAGTGGCGCCCGGCGTCCAGGTACTGTGTCACTGCCACTGGCAGGCGGATCGCGCGCGCGCGCTGACCATCATTATTGTGCACGGCCTCGAAGGGTCGAGCGATTCGCAGTACATGCTCGGCGTCACCGAGAAGGCTTTGGCTGCGGGGATGAATGTGATCCGCTACAACCAGCGAAACTGTGGCGGCACGGACGCGCTCGCCCCGGTGCTCTATCACTCGGGGCTGTCGAATGATGTCGCGGCGGTGGCGCGCGAAGTGATCGCGCGCGACCGAGTTTCGCGTCTGGCGCTGGTCGGCTTCTCGATGGGCGGCAACATCGTGCTGAAGTTGGCGGGGGAGTGGGGATCGCAAGCTCCGCCGCAGTTTCGCGCCGTGGCTGCGTGTTGTCCGGCAATCGATCTGGCGACGTCGGCGGATGCGCTGCACGAATTGGCTAACCGGATTTACGAACAATATTTTTTGTGGGCGCTTCACCGCCGGATGCTTCAGAAGGCGCGGCTCTTTCCCGGCCACTTCGACGTGAGCCGCCTGCGCGGCATCCGGAGCCTGCGCGAGTTCGATGACAAGGTGACGGCTTACTATTGCGGCTTCACGGGCGTGGACGATTACTACGATCGCGCATCGGCGGCGCACGTGGTGGAGCGGATCGCGGCGCCGGCGCTGGTGCTGCACGCGGCGAATGATCCGTTCATTCGCATCACGGCGGAGACGCGGCGGAAGATTTCGTCGAACCCGAATATCACTTTCGTCGAGACGGCCGATGGCGGGCACTGCGCGTTTATCGGATCGCCTGCGGGGTCGCCTGTAAGATCGCCCGCCGGAGTGGGGAATAGCAGCGATGGTCGTTATAACGATGGTTATTGGGCGGAGCATGAGATCGTGAACTTTCTGCGCCGGTTCTAATGGATAAGGTTCCGATGGATGCCGACTTTTCGATCGAGTTGGGGCGGGAAGATCCGGTGCTGGATTTTCCGTGGAGGGATCCGGCGGGCAACTTCGCTTACGTTGACTTGAAGCGCCGTCCGGAGTTGACGGCGTGGATCGAGGAGGCGGAACGGTTTCCCGAGCTGGGGGAATTCCTTCGGGCGCTGAACTCGGCTCGGAGCATGGTGGAGACGGCGAAGTGCGATGCCTGGGCGACTTCGGAGTTGAGCGCGGAGGAGGAAGTCTATGATGCGTCGCATAAGTTCGCGAGTTATGTGGACGTGGTGTTTTCTAATATTGATATGCGTCAATCGTTAGCTGCTCACGAACAGTTTGCTCAAAAGCTGGTCGAGTTGTTGCGCCGGGCGCCGGAGACTCCGTCGGCGGCGGAGGTCTGCGTGCGGCGCTGCTACTTCGCAGAAGATGGAGGAGTGCGGGAAGGCTGCTACTGCACCTTGTATGTGAGCGGCTATGGAAACGACGAG
>Ga0209039_10000677_pt1 | contig 32649 bp, 24 predicted proteins | sample BogFormECP12_OM1_FD_188238 | JGI IMG/M metagenome (GOLD analysis project Ga0209039, IMG submission 188238) | Bog forest soil microbial communities from Calvert Island, British Columbia, Canada - ECP12_OM1 (SPAdes) (version 2) | ecosystem: Environmental > Aquatic > Freshwater > Wetlands > Bog ... | reverse complement strand
GAGCGATCTGAAACTCGCTGCTTCAACACCAAGGAATCACCATCTGCACACAAAGTAGCTTCTCAGGAAGCGCTATTTTGCACCGGAAAGTAGCTAGACGGCTTCCGTGTACCAGTGTCTGAGTCACATTTGCCGACCAATCGCCTTCTGAGGCAGATTCTTTACCGAAAGTGTCGGGCTGAGCGGCGCGATTTACTTGGTCGCGACACCATGTTCGGCTGTTATTCCTCCCAGGGATAACAGAGTGATGAGAAGTTGTTGGACATCGTGAGTGAGTTAAGCTACGTTTGCGCCACAAGCAGCCGATTTGAGGTGCTACGGGCGTGTAAATGCTACGTTGGTCCCGAGTCTGTTTCATCCGCCAAATCCAGCCTAGGGCGCCATCTTTTCTGGGAGTACACGTCCTCTAAGTCATCCGCCTTAGTGGATGTCCCTCCAATCAGACATCCCTCTGCGAACGAAACTGCGGACTTATTAGGTTGCTGTCTGTTTTGTTATAGGACGATCACCGGTGAAACATCTGGCAAAGAAAACTCACTATAGTGTGAATAAAAATAGCTTGCATGCAGGGTCTGGCGGTGAGACAATGCCACACACTTCACTAAGCCCACTTCTCTGATTCTCGGCTCGAGAGGAACTTCCGTGGCGGTTGGGTGCACTTGGCTAACCGCAGATGAGCTGCGTCGCAGCTTTGGCGAACTGGGATTCGTCACCGGATCCGATGCGCTGGCGCCGCTGCTACACCAGGCGTATAAGGCTGCCTGCGTCAGCGATATCACGATCCTGCTGGAAGGTGAAACGGGCACCGGCAAGCAAGTGTTGGCGTACGCGATTCACCGGCTCGACCAGAAGCGGCGGGCGTTTCCCTTCGTCACCATGCACTGCGGTTCGTTGAGCGAAGGGCTGGCGGAGAGCGAATTATTTGGCCACGTGAAAGGGGCTTTCACCGGAGCGGCCAATCATCGAGAGGGGCTTTTTCACTCCGCGGACCGGGGCACGCTGTTTCTGGACGACGTGAACGATCTTCCACTGCACGTGCAGGCCAAGCTACTGGATGTGTTGCAGAGAAATACGATTCGGGCCATCGGTTCCGACCAGGAAATGCGGGTGGACGTGCGCATTGTGGCTGCGTCGAACCAGCCGCTAAAACCGCTGGTGCTGCAGAATCGATTCCGGGCGGATCTTTATCACCGGCTGAACGTGGTCTCGTTGAACCTGCCTCCTTTGCGGAACCGGATGCAGGACTTGCCGACGTTAATGCTGGCGTTCGCCCAGCGGCATCGCGAGATTTACGAGCCGATTGAAGGGATTGAGCCGGAACTTACTTCCGCGCTACAGGCGCAGTTGTTCCCGGGAAATGTGCGGGAGCTGGAAAATACCATTCAGCGGATGCTGTTTCTGAAGGTGGGAGGAACGTCGCTGGGTTTGAGCGACTGGCACGGACGTTTCAGCGAGGCCAGAACAGAGGGACACGCGGATTTACTGGGAGAGGCTGCCGCCAATGTATGGCGGGCTATTTCCCTCGGCATGCCGTATGCCCAGGCGATTCAGCAGATTGAAAAGCGGGTGCTGGAAGAAGCATTGCACGATGGAGCTGCGACACGGAGAGAATTGGCGCAGCGGCTGCACACCAGCGAACGCACTCTCTACCACAAGATACGAACTTACGATTTGAAGAAGCCGGCGTAGTTAGTTCATCCCCCACCGAGAACCTGCTCCGCACCTCGCATTGCCTCAGAGAATCCACAGGCTACTGAAGAAGTTGGCAGAGAGGCTTGCAGAAGTTGCCGGATGGTTGTTCCGTCCTGGAATTCGTTGCGCTGCCATTGACTGGAATTAATTCGATCACCACCGGAACCCAGGGCTTACGTGAGTGGGTGAGAGCCAGTGCCGTCCCTGCGGAGTCTGTGTCGTAGCTATTCCGTTGCCCCTACGGAGTTCGGTTATTCCCCACTCGCCACCCGCGGCTGGCGTGACCGGCTGCATTCTTCGGCCGCTTCGCGGTTGGATCTGCGCGCATTTCTATGCGTGAGCGACTGCGTAAGTCTGCTGATTGTTGCAGGCCGAGTCCGAACGGAAGTACGTTTTGAGCGCAGCCTGAGAAGCGACTGCTCTGCCGATTGGAAGGCCTACGTCGTTACTGCTGTGGCACTTCCACGGTGGAAGGTCTGCCGTCGAACGGCCTGCTGCGAAGGAACGCGGGAATGGCGCGACAAGTGCTCTTGCGAAATACAACGAGCGTCAGACTGCCTGCCGACTCGGGAAGTGGGGTGCCCAACGAATAAGGGAGATTGGGTGCGCTTTCAAGCTTCCGAGGTGTTTCTGACAAATCAGGAAGCCTGGCTGAGCGCGCCCGCCGGTGCGACAGAGATGAGAGGCGTAATCGTCGACTTCTCCGACTCCGGCACAAAGCCTCGTGCGTTTGCCGTGGTTGAGCTGATCGACGGGCAGACGATCGTGGTGCCGGTCGAGAAGCTGAAGCCGGTTTGACCGGTGAATTTGATTTTCGAGAATGAACCGCGAGTGAGACAGCCGCGTGCCTGGGAAGTTGACTAACGCCGAGAGTGAAAGCAAAGGCAACGAACCGCTAACTATTGAAGGAGATGACCTATGGCAGTAACTCCGACTTATCCTGGAGTGTATATCCGGGAGCTACCGAGTGCCGTCCATCCGATTACCGGGGTTGCGACTTCGATCGGGGCATTTGTAGGTTATACCGCCCGGGGCATCGACAACCGCGCCGAGCATATCTACAGTTTTGGGGACTACGAGCGGCTGTTCGGCGGACTCGCTTCCGACAGCGAGCTGAGTTACGCCGTACAACAGTTCTTCAACAACGGCGGCACCGAGGCCTATGTGGTGCGAGCGCCGCGGGCGAATGCCGCGGATGCGGCGGTGGAGTTTGGCCCGACCACGACGGTATATCTGGCGTTTGACGCGTTGAGCAGCGGCGAGTGGGCAAACGGCGAATTGATTCTCGACGTGGACTACAACGGCTTGACGGAAGCTGTTGCCGGCACGGTTACGGTAGTGGGCACCGCGGTCACAGGATCACTCACCTCGTTTACGACAGCGCTGCAGAAAAATCAGTGGCTGGTGTTCGCGAACGACCCGAACCAAATTCCTTATCAGATTCAAACCATCGGTGGCGACACCAGCCTGACGTTGTTCACAGCCTATGCAGGCCTTGGCACGTCGACCACGGCCACGGTCACCGATGACCCCACGGCGTTCAACCTCACCATCACCAATCTGGTGGACGACAGCGTGGAGACTTTTCCGAATCTGTCGTTGAACAGCAGTCTCAACAATTACATAACCAACGTGGTGAACGATGTCGACAACGGCTCGCAGCTGGTTAACGTCACTGTCAACGGGAGCGCGACCGCCGCACCCGCGCAGAGCGGAATTGTGGGGACGGCGATTTTTGCCGCCACGGTGGCGACTTCGATCGCGGGGTCGACAGCCGTCGCGAACCCGGTCACGGTGAACTACCGTTCGAACAAGGTTACGGGAAACGCTCTGACTGCATTGAAGATCGGGCAGTTGCTGACATTTGCTTCCGACCCGACTGAAACGCTGTATGCGGTCGCAAGCATCGACAGCAGCGGCACCTTCCTGTTACTGAGCTCAAACTATGCCGGTGCGAGCGCTTTGGGCACGACGGCGACAGTGGTGAACACGACTCCGACGGCGGACTGGGGCATTGAGTTGAGTACATCGTCGCCAGCGATCGCGCCGTTACCTCTACCCATTTCGCTCAAAGTATTCGCAAATAAATTGCCGCTTCCACTCACCGTTTCCGGTTTGGCTGCTCAGCTGCAGAAAGCGATCAACGGGGCCCTGGCGGTGCAGATGCCGGGGGCGTCGGTGCAATGCTCGGTGTCCGGAATCGGGGTGAACCAGGCGATCCGGGTAAATGCCATGTTGCCGCAGTTCCCCGACGCGGTGCTGACGATTGCGACACCTTCCGCAGCCAGCGGGTTTTCTGATGTCTCCAGCATTCTGGGATTGAATGCCCCTGCGTCGGTGAACGTCGCGCATTATGCGCTGGGAACGAACAACGGCAACACGGTGAACGGATGGGGAGGGACGCAAATCACCTCGAGTCAGGGATCGGACGGCAGCGGCCTGCCCGATTCGAATAGTTTGATTGGCGATCAGGGACTTTTCACCGGGATCTACGCGCTGGATAGGGTCGACATCTTTAATCTGCTTTGCATTCCGGAAGCGACGCGGGCTGCGGCGGGGAACCCTTCGATGCTGGACAGCACGGTCGATCCGAACGCGATCTACAGCGCGGCGATTTCATTCTGCGACACGAAGCGAGCGTTTCTGCTGATCGATTGCCCGCCTTACGTGAATACTCCCTCGTCGGCGGTGGACTGGATCTCGACGGGTCTGACGGTCAGCGACGCGAATGGAGCAGCTTTCTTTCCACGGCTGCGGGTGCCAGATCCGCTGAATAAGTTTCAACTGCGGACGTTTGCGCCGTGCGGGGTGGTGGCCGGACTCTATGCCCGCATTGATGCTTCGCGCGGGGTCTGGAAGGCGCCAGCGGGAATCGAAGCCTCGCTCAACGGAGTGCAGTCGCTGGTCTACAAGATGAGCGATGCGGAGAACGGAACACTGAATCCCCTGGGATTGAACTGCTTCCGGACTTTTCCGGTGTACAAGTCGGTGCTGTGGGGCTCGCGAACGCTGCTGGGAGCGGACGCATTTGCCAGCCAGTGGAAATATGTGCCGGTGCGGCGTGTTGCGCTGTTCCTGGAGTCGAGCCTCTACAACGGAACGCAGTGGGTGGTCTTTGAGCCGAACGACGAGCCGTTGTGGTCGGCGATCCGGCTGAATGTCGGGTCGTTCATGCAGAACCTGTTCATCCAAGGATATTTCCAGGGACAGACTCCGGCGGAGGCGTACTTCGTGAAATGCGACGACGAGACGACGACGCAGACGGACATCGACAATGGCATCGTCAACATCGTGGTGGGCTTTGCTCCACTAGAGCCCGCTGAGTTCGTGATTATCCAAATTCAACAGATGGCCGGACAAACCTCGAGCTAAGGAGGAGGCGTATGCCTCAATTTACGGTAAACCCGACGCGTTTCGATCCGTACAAGAACTTCAAGTTCAAGGTGAAGTGGGACGGGAAGTACGTGGCGGGAATCAGCAAGGTGTCGGGGCTCAAACGCAGCACCGAGGTAGTGGAGCATCGCGAAGGCGGCGATCCCTCGGCTAGCCGGAAGTCGCCGGGTCGAAACAAATACGACCCGATCACTCTGGAACGCGGCGTCACGCACGACCTGACGTTTGAGCAGTGGGCGGGCAAAGTCTGGCAACTGGGAGCGGCGCTAGGAGCGGAAGTTTCGCTGGCGGACTTTCGCAAGGACGTGATTCTCGAACTCTACAACGAGGCTGGGCAGAAGGTCATCGCGTACACCATTTATCGGTGCTGGGTGTCGGAGTATCAGGCCATGCCCGACCTCGACGCGAACGCGAACGCCGTCGCCATTCAGCACATCAAGCTGGAGAACGAGGGCTGGGAGCGGGATATCGCGGTGGTTGAGCCGACTGAGCCGTCTTAACGTCCCTAGTTGACGATCATGCGTGGCATTTCGGCTGCAGAACTGTTGGACGCCTGGGAGGAAGGGTCGGCGAAAACTTCGGCGGAACGTGCCGTGGAGTTGCTGGCCCTCGTCTCTCTCGAGACTTCGAGAGAACGCCTCATTGCGCTCAGCCTTGGGCTGCGCGACGCTGCGCTGCTCACGCTGCGCGAGACGCTATTCGGCTCGCAGATGGTTGGGGTGGTGGTGTGCCCTGAGTGCGGCGAGCGGCTGGATTTGACATTCGAGACGCAGCAGATTCGCTCAGGCCGTCAAGCGTTGGATCCAGAGTCAAATCTGGCGTCAGGTCGCGAGTCGGATGAGGCGTGCGGTCACGAATCAGACGCCGAATTTGCGGTGAGCGCCGAGGGCTACGAGTTGCGATTCCGTCCGGCGAACTCGGGAGATGCAATGGCGATCGCCGGTCAATCGGATGGCGTCGGAGCGGATCTGGATTTCGCGCGTGGGTTGCTTCTGAAAAGGTGCCTGCTGTCGGCAAACGATGCGGGCGTAGCCATCGAATCGGACCAGATCCCACCCGAAGTTGCTGAGATCGCAGTACAGCGGATGGCGGAGGCCGACCCTATGGCGGACATTGAGCTGGCGATGACGTGTCCGGCATGCGCCCGGCAGTGGAGCGCGGCGCTCGATATTGTTTCATTTCTCTGGACCGAGATCGAGGTGTGGGCGTGGCGGTTGCTGAACGAGGTGCATGCGCTGGCCTCGGCCTACGGCTGGTCTGAGCGGGACATTCTGGCCATGAGTGCAAACCGGCGGCAGTGCTACCTGCGGATGGTGTGGGCATGAGCCACTTTCTGAATAAGCTGGCGAGACAGACGCTCGGCCCCTCCGAGGCAATCCAGCCGCGTGTGCCCTCGATCTATGAGCCTTATCGCCGAGCGGGCGTTCCGGAGTGGGCAGAGCCCGCGGCACGGGAAAGAGGTCCGGCACCGGCGGATGAAATCGGCTCGGAAGCAAGCGCGGACGTCGAGAGCATCCGGGCTGCGGAATCTCGGCCGCAGGAGGTGCACAGGGAGGAAGTGCGCGGGCGCGTGCCCTTGCCGCGGCATGCAGATGTGGCGCAGGAGATGCAGCACACGGACGGATTGGAACTGCCGTTGCGATCGGCACTGGCCACGCCGGTATCGCCTGATCGAGAACGGACCCGGCGTTCCGCACCGGAATCGCGACCGCTTTCTGCGGTTGTTCGGCGGTCTCAAGTCGAGAGGATTGAGCCGACCCAGCATGGCGGCCGCGCCAGCGCGACGTCGGGTGCATTTCTTCGAGGATTGCCGAGCGATGCGATTGCGCAATCCTCGCCAACCGTAGCGAGCGGGCTGATTTCTTCGACCGTATCGAGCCTCCTTTCTCCTCGAATACAGCCCGTCGTGACTCCGACTCAAGCGACGCCAACGGGAACCATGCCAGCCGCGGCCGCGACTCAGGGTTCCGAACGGATCGATCTTGCGATTGCCCGTTTGCCGGCGAATCTCACGACGGATTCCGAGCCGGTGATGCGGGTGACGATTGGCAGGGTCGAAGTGCGGGCGGTATTCCCGGCTCCGGCGCCGCGCCGCGCTCAACCGGCCAGGCCGAGGCCCACGTTGTCACTGGATGACTATTTGAAGCGCGGCGCGAGACAGCGATGAGTAATTTTCTGGCCATTGCGACGGTGACGGCGGCGCTGCAGCAGCTTCTGCAGCCTCCGGTGAGCGCCGCTGTGACGGGAGCTAAAGTCGGGTTTAACCGGCCCGATGGATCGGGAGGCGGGACTCCATCTCCGGGCGTGAATGTCTATCTGTACCAGGTGACGCCGAACGCGGCTTTCCGCAACGTGGATTTGCCAACCCGGCGGTCGAACGCAACGCTAGTACGAAAACCACTGGCCGCGCTGGACCTTCATTATCTGTTTACGTTTCAGGGAAACGACGCCGCGCTGGAACCGCAGCGCATGTTGGGGGTCGTAGCCAGCACGCTTGAGGAGCAGCCATTACTTTCCGCTGACGATATCAATGCGGCGATCACCTCGGCGCAATTCAGCGCCATTCTTGGCGCCTCCGACCTGGCGAACCAGGTGGAGCAAGTGCGATTTACTCCGACGGCTTTGACGCTGGAAGAGTTCTCGAAACTGTGGTCGGCGTTTTTTCAAGTCGAATACAGTCTCTCGGCGGCCTACCAGGCGTCGGTGGTTCTGATCGAGAGCGAGGAAACGCCGCAGACAGCGCTTCCGGTGCAGGCGCGGAACCTGTATGTGTCGCCGTTCCACTATCCGACGATCACGCAAGTGGTTTCGCAGGCGGGCGCGGACCAGCCGATCCTGCCGACGAGCACACTGGTGATTCAAGGAACGAACCTGCTGGGAGCGGTGACGCTGGTGCGGATTGGGAACGTGACGGTGACGCCGCCGACGGTGACCGAGAAGGCAATCATTATGCCGGTTCCGACCAACGCGCAGGCGGGTGTGCTGGGGCTACAGGTGATCCAGCAACTGGAACTGGGGACGCCGCCAGTGCCGCATTCCGGGTTCGAATCGAACGTGGCCGCGGTGGTTCTGCATCCGGTCATTGTTCCGACGAGCGCGACTTCGAGCCAGGTCATCGTGAACATTACGCCGCCGGTGCAGGCACAGCAGCGGGTCACGCTACTGCTCAACGAGGCAACCACTCCGCCGCCGCCCTCCCCGGCGGCCTTCAGCTTTTCACTTCCGCCGGTGACGGCGACCACCGGCAGCCTGACCTTCGCAATCAGCGGCGTGACAGTCGGCAAGACTTATTTCGTTCGTGTGACAGTCGATGGGGCGGAGAGCCCGCTGGATTTGGATCCCACGAGTTCGACGTTTGGTCCGACGGTGACGATCTGATGAACGCAACACCCACGCTCGTTTGGAACGAGGCCAACCAGTCTTGGCTCACGACTGCGCTTGCGGAAGTGCGGGTTGCGCTGATGCAGTTTCTCGCGATCTCGGAAGATCAAAATGCGCGGGAAGAACATTCTGCAGGAGCCGACGCTCAGCCCGAGCAAAATTCCTCGACGGAGAGCGCGACTTCGGCGCTCGACGTTCTTTGCGCAACTTTTGGTCTCTCGGATTTCGAGCGAAAGGTATTGCTCATGAGCGCAGGGGCGGAATTGGATTCGCGCTTCGCGAGTTTGTATGCCGCCGGTTCCAGGGACGCCCGCTGTAGCCATGCGACGTTCAGTCTGGCGCTTTCGGCGTTCGAGGATGCGCACTGGAGCGCGCTGCTGCCGACACGTCCGTTGCGGCATTGGCATCTGGTGGAAGTTGTATCGGGAGATGGGCTAACCAACAGCCCGCTGCGCATCGACGAACGCATCCTTCACTATCTTGCGGGCATATCGTGCATTGACGATCGCCTGCGCGGGCTGACTGAACCGGTGCGGGAGGCGGGAGCGTTGCCGCCGTCTCAGAAAGCCGTGGCGGACCAGATGGCGGAAAGTTGGTATCGCGCCAACTGGCAAACGGGCGGGCCGGTATTGCAACTGTGCGGCGCGCAAGTAAGCGGCAAGCGGGCGGTGGCGTCGACTGCCTGCGCGCGTCTGGGGCTGAGTCTGCGGGTAATCGCTTCGAGCGTGGTTCCTCGAGCCGCTACGGACCTCGACCTATTTATTCGCCTGTGGGAGCGGGAAGTTGCGCTGGGTCCGACCGCGCTGCTCGTGGAATGCGACGACAGCGAAGCCACGGAGGCTGCAGGAGGAGCTGCGGTGAAGCGGCTGCTGGAAACCCTGCGCAGCCCCTTGATGGTGGCGGTGCGCGAGCGGCGAAGACCGACGGAGCGGGTGCTGCTGTCTTTCGATGTTCCGAAGCCGACGTCGGGCGAGCAGCAGCAGATATGGAAAGAGGCACTCGGCGGACACGCGCTGGCGCTGAACGGATTTGTCGACAGGCTCGTCGCGCAATTCAGTCTGGACGCGAGCGAAATCTATGCGGCGGTGTCTCGGGCGGTTTCCGGGGAAAAAGACCCGGTTGTTAACGAAGAGCCAAGCGGCGACGCACCCGTCGTCGCTGCCTCAAGCATCGCTGAGGCAGGCATCGCTAACTCATCCAGCGCTGAACCGAGTTCAAAAGCCGATTTTGCCGCCGGGTTGGCCACAGACCTGTGGGAGGTGTGCCGGACGCAGTCGAGGCCACGGCTGGAAGGACTGGCGCAGCGCATGGAGCCGGCTGCGACCTGGGACGACCTCGTCTTGCCGGAGCGGCAGAAGCAGATTGTTCGCCAGATCGCGCTGCATCTGCGGCAGCGCAACAAGGTTTATCAGCGCTGGGGATTTGCCTCGAAGGGCTCTCGCGGCCTAGGGATCAGCGCGCTGTTCGCAGGTCCGAGCGGCACCGGCAAGACGATGTCGGGAGAAGTGCTGGCGAACGAGCTGCGGCTCGACCTGTACCGCATCGATCTGAGCCAGGTGGTCAGCAAGTACATTGGCGAGACTGAAAAAAATCTGCGCTCGGTGTTTGACGCCGCGGAAGATGGCGGGGCGATTCTCTTATTCGACGAAGCTGACGCGCTGTTCGGGAAGCGCAGCGAGGTCAAGGACAGCCGCGACCGCTACGCCAACATAGAAGTCAGTTACCTGCTGCAGCGCATGGAGGCGTATCGCGGGTTGGCGATTCTGACCACCAATCGAAAAGATGCTCTGGATCAGGCCTTTCTGCGGCGCATTCGATTCGTCGTGGAATTTCCGTTTCCCGAAGCGGCGCAGCGGGCGGAAATCTGGCGGCGGGTTTTTCCGCGGCAGACGCCGACGGAGGGATTGCGCATCGACCGCCTGGCGCGGCTGACCGCGGCGGGCGGACATATCCACAACATTGCGATCGGTGCGGCGTTTCTGGCTGCTGATGCGGGCGAACCGGTGCGCATGTCGCATTTGCTTGCGGCCGCGCGCAGTGAATTTGCCAAGCTCGAACGGCCTTTGACGGACTCGGAAGTTGCGGGTTGGGCGTAAACGTCTGCGCCGCTGGAAGGACGACTTGAAGATGACACGACCGGTCGATGGGCGAGGAGATGCTGGTTCGCCGGCAGTGAGTTCTTTGTCGGTGCCTCGTCGCGCAGTCGAAGTGCAGATTGAGGAACTCGTCCTGCACGGTTTTGCTCCGGGCGACCGTCGTGCGATTGCCGATGCGGTGCAGGTTGAACTGGCGAAGCTGATGCAGAAAGGCGCGCTTCCGGCGCGCGGGCAGAATCAGCTTGCCTTGAAGCGGGTTGACGCCGGGGTATTCCAAATCAAGCGCGGTTCCAAGGCGGAGAGCAGCGGGACGCAGATTGCGCGGTCCGTATTCCGCGGCTTGCGCAAGCAGATGAGCGCTGCAGTGGTCGCGCAGGCGATTCAAGGTACAGGAGGGAGCAAGCGATGAACACGCGAATCCAGATTCCCACGAAAACGATGAGTGCGCCTGCGCGGCATCTCGCGTCTGCACCTACTGGGATTCTGCAGAGGAAGTGCGCATGTGGAGGATCGGGAGGCGAATGCGAGGCGTGCAAGAAAAAGAATATGACGTTGCAGCGCCAGTCCACGGGAGATACAGGAGTGGCCACGGCGTCACCGAGTGTTCATGACCAGCCATTGAATCAGTCTGCGCGCGCGTTCTCTGGATCTCGTTTTGGTCATCATTTCGGCAGCATGCGCCTGCACGCCGAAGCAGAAATCGCAGGATCAGCACTTGGTTCCCCCATGCTACAGCGACAGGATGCAGGCACTGGCGACGCTGGCGCTGGTGGTCTTGCGGGGCCCGCGGCTGGTACTGGTGCAGCGGGGCCTGCTGGGCCAACCGCCGCTGCGGGTGCGGGCGGAGCCCCTGCAGCGCCAGCGCTGAACCTGAAGGCAATTCGGGTTGCTTTCAAGACTGCTGGCGCTGTTGACCCCCAGAATTGCTCCACGATCAAGCCCGATGCGCTGGGCGTAGGAGCGGGTGGCAATGCTTCTCACGGCATGGAAATGATCTATCGAATCGATGGGACAATTCCCGCCGGTACTGAGTTCGATATCCTGCGAACCAGAACAGACACTGCGTGGCAGCTGAACGGGGGAGCTTGGACGCGAATGCACCACGATCCAGCAGGAACCAACGACGATCACACCAATGATGATGAGTGCCTTACTCCCACTGCCTCCAAGAGGATTTTCGTAATTGACCAGCCCGGTATTCCCGGCCACGATCCTCGGGGCGTGGGCGTTTTCGGAGATAGAGTATCCGCCACCGCCACAGCATTTGTCCTCAAGTTCAGTTTCGCAGAGTGGGTTATCGCGAGGAATCGGAGTTTGGGGGTCGGCTTCAAGGTAATTTCGGACCCCACCTTTACGTTTTGGCACTCGATTACCTCGGTAGCCCAAGTTGGAGGCGCTGGAGGCGCATTCAACCTTGTAGACACCCCAAGCGGTCAGCATAACGAAATCGCTCTCGGCAGCCTAAGTACAGCTGGCGCGACGCCGTGACGTTAGTGAGGCTATCACGCCTTATGGAGGCTCGCGCATTGTTCTGATCAGTTTGGGAACGCTGTTCGGAAATGCGATGACTGACTGAGTTTTGCCAGTATGGTTTTGTTCGATGAGCACGCCAGTTCAAATCTCGATAAAGCGGCCAGTGGCGCCGAAGGGGAACCCTTCGACTACACCCTTTGGGACCCTGCAGCGGAAATGCGCTTGTGGCGGGTCGGGCGGAGAGTGCTCGGAGTGCAAGAAGAAAAAACTGCAGCGTCGAGCGAATGACGCACCGGAACCAACCGCCGTACCGCCGATCGTGAACGAGGTATTGCGTTCCCCGGGCCGGCCCTTGGATTCGACGACTGAAAGCTCGATGGCAAATCGATTCAGCTTCCTTCGCGATCAGCCGCTGCGGAGCATCGCCAGAACTGCATCGCCTGCAGCGTTAGCCGTGAATCATCGCGGAGACCGTTATGAACAGGAAGCCGATCGGATTTCGGACCAAGTGATGCGTCGCGCCGATGCAGCCCCGGCGCGCGGGGGGAACACATTCGGCAACGTTCGCGTTCACACCGACGCTCGCGCTGCGGAGTCGGCGCGGACCGTGGGCGCTCTGGCCTACACGGTGGGCAATCACGTTGTCTTTGGCTCCGGGCAATATGCGCCGGTTACCAGCGGCGGCCAGCGTCTGCTGGCTCACGAATTGACTCACACCTTGCAGCAGGGCGGCGACAACCGCCTCGTCATGGGTGCATGGGACAAAGCCCCAGCCGACGGCGTCGTAGCGGACAAATGGATCGACAAGGTGATCGTAAATCAAGAAACGCCGCAGAGCGTGACGATTCACTGGTCTGACGGTGGAACAGAAACAGGTGATTGCTCCACGGGCAAGGGACATTGCTGCGTCGACGACAAGAACCCTTCCGGTGTCGCGTGCACGGTCGCGGGATCACAGACAGAAGGGAGCAATTGCACGCCGCTAACGCAACACATGGGTTTCCAGGTGAAAAACCGTGTTCTCGACCACAAGGGCATCAATTTCTGGACGGAGTTTGTCCCGTCTCCCCGCTTCATCGCTTTGCACGAATACAGCCCCGTGGACAAGGACACTCCTCTTTCCCACGGATGTGTCCGCCTGCACGCAGACGTGGCGAAGAAGATTTTTTGCAACGTTCGCCAGGACCAGACCTGGATTCAAGTGCAGGGCTTTTCCCGCCCCAAGTGCAGCAATTCAAAGTTGCAAACCGAGTGGTTAGAAGATTTTGCCACGGGAGGGCGTGACCTTTCGAAGGCGGATGGTGATGACAAGGCGAATATCCAGGAAACACGGAAAGAGTTAAATGCGGCGTTTGGACGCACACTTACTCCCGATGAGATGAACAAATTGACCGCGGCGGATATACCTCGCTGCTCGGCGAGCGCACCCCTCCCCAAGCCTGCGACGCCGCAAGGCTCCTCTGGGGCTGGACAGGGCACTGGGGGTGCGCATGAATGAACGGATTCCAGTGACGCTCCAGAAACGGACGACGGACACTGAGCCGATTTTGCGGCGCAAATGCGCTTGCGGAGGATCGGGAAATTCGGGCGGCGAGTGCGCGGAATGCCAGAAGAAGAAACTGCAGCGGCGTGCGACCGGCAGCGGTGCGGAAACCGCGCCCTCCATCGTCCAAGACGTGCTGCGCTCGCCGGGGCAGCCGCTCGACGCCTCGACACGGTCATTTTTCGAGCCGCGCTTCGGGAGCGACTTCAGCAAGGTGCGGGTGCACACCGATGCTGAAGCCGCCGACTCAGCGCGGGTGGTCAGTGCTCTGGCGTATACGGTGGGTCCGCAAATTGTATTTGGGGCAGGCTTGTATCAGCCCAATGCTCCGAGTGGGAAGCAGTTGCTGGCTCATGAACTGACCCACGTCATGCAGCAAGGCAACGGGGTAGCTCAGGGGTCTCTTGCGGTAGGACCCGTCGAAGATTCCGCTGAAAGTGAAGCGGCCACCGTTAGCGACACAGTGGGCCGGGGAGATTTTCTTGACTCGCGGCCAGCTAGTCGCACGGCCACGGCAGGGTTCTTGCGGCGGGCGCCTGTCTACCGAGGAAACATCCTCGACGAAGGAACCTGTGAGCACCTCGCTTGCAGATCGATGTGGGCATGTCCGGACGAGAGTGGGGTCGAATGTCCTGCGGGAACGGAACACGATTTCGCCAAGACCAAGAAAAAGTTCGTTCCTTTGATGTCTTGCGACCGCACCTGCGACAAGACCCAACCCTGCACCGACGGTCAGAATTGGATGGCAATTCCCGCTGGTCGTTTTGCCTTCCGAAAATGCGATCAGGACTTAGTAATTTGCGCCAATAGCAAGTTCACTCATGCAACAGTTCGCGACAAGTCTCGAATCGAAGCGTGGGAGGTAAGCCACGGAGTGCAGGATGACTTGAGCGTTTCTCCTTATGCGAGCTTTACGGGTTCCATTTATGGAGATGTCAGCGATCCGGGATTCAAGACCGACAAGCGCTGCGGACAAGCGGATTCGAAGGGAAGCAGCTCGTCAGTCCAGGATGCTGGCAGCCCAGAACAGACCAGCACGTCACAGTCGGACGCCGGAGCACCACGCAGGGCAAGAGGGAGACCGACGACGGCGGCGCACAATAGGCCCTGTTGAGCACCAAGTCGCTGGGCCCTGGCTCGTTGACATTGTCGGCGGCAGTTTCACGAAGGAGTTCGAATGCCGAACATTTCGCCGAAGTTGCTGAAAGGTGCGATCGTCTCGGTGGATCCCAACATTGGGATTCCGCTGGGAGTAATCACTTTTCAGTACAACCCGGAGCAGGTCACGCGATCGCTTTCGCCGCAGAGCGTGGGCGACGAGCCGGACCGAACGGAAATCCTGCGCCTGAAGGGACCGCCGATCGAGACCATCAAGTGCACGGTCGAGATCGACGCAACCGACCTGCTGGCCGCGTCGGATCCCAACACGATGCAATTTGGAATTCAGCCGCAACTGGCGGCGCTGGAGCTGTTGGTGTATCCGCCGAGCGAGGTGCTGATCGCCAATGAGGTGCTGTCGTATGTGGGGACGATCGAGATTCTTCCCATGGAGTCGGCACTGACTTTGTTTGTGTGGAGCAAGACGCGTGTGACGCCGGTGCGCATCACCGACATTGACATCACGGAAGAGGCGTTCGATCCGCAACTGAATCCCATCCAGGCCAAGGTGTCGCTGGGAATGCGGGTGCTGAACGTGAACGATGTGGGATTCATGACGCCCGCAGGCGCGCTGTACATGGTGTACCAGGCGCAGAAAGAAGCGCTGGCAACGCTTTCACCTTAATAGTCGAGTTCGTTGTTGAGGATTACTCGCCGCTGTTGGTTGTCGAAAACTTCGTCTCCGAGGACTTTATGGATCAGGCGATGCAGTCGATGGTGATGGGCGCGGCAGGCACGGGAGCGCCGACGAATCCGACCAGCCGTTATTACGGCTTTACGGTGGAGTTCTTCACTCGCGCCGACGGTACGCAAGTGGCGTATCTGCAGCGGCGCATCGTTCCACAGCCGAATATCTACACGGCGACGCAGAACTATGCGGTGGTGGACGGAGATCGTCTGGACAATCTGGCGGCAAAGTATCTGGGCGATCCTCTGCTTTATTGGATGATCTGCGACGCGAACGGGGTGAGCGATCCGGATGAACTTACGTCACAGGTGGGGCGCACGATTCTGATCCCGCTGGCTTCGGGCATTCCCGCAGGAGCACGGAATGGGTAGCAGTCCTCTGTATCTGACGCTGCTGGTGGGTCCGGTGGAGGTAGCGCCGGCGCCGAAGCCGATGATGGACGCCCTGACGTCGGCGGAAGTGCACGTGTCGGCCACGGGCAAAAGCGGATTTCAACTGGTATTCACGCTGGCCAACAGCTCGCCGCTGCAGACATTTTTCCTGCTGGCACAGAACGCGCCGGTTCCGCTGATCCGCGTGATTCTAGTCGCGAGTTGCGGAGGACTTCCGCAAGTGCTGATGGACGGAATTGTGAAAAACACTGAGGTCGTTCCCGATGCGATGAGCGGATCTTCGCAGCTCAACGTGACCGGCGAGGACCTGACGGCGCTGATGGATCTGGTCGACTTTTCCGGGCTTCCCTACCCCGGGATGCCTCCCAATGTCCGGGTCGAGACGATCCTGGGAAAGTACGCGATGTTCGGAATCGCTCCGAATGCGGTTCCGGTGATCACACCCTACATCGATGCTCCGACGGAAAGGATTCCGAGCCACAAGGGTAGCGACTTGGCTTATATCCAGGAACTGGCGAAAGATGCGGGCTACGTTTTCTACATCACGCCGGGACCGATGCCCGGGATGAGCGAGGCGTACTGGGGTCCGCAGATCAAGATGGGAGTTCCGCAGCCGGCACTCAACGTGAACATGGATACCTGGACGAACGTCGAGAACTTGAACTTCCAATACGAGCCGCAGACCGCTGTGATGCCGGTCGTGTACATACAGGATCCCAACAGCGACGCGACGATCCCGGTGGGGATTCCGGGTGCGAATCCGCTGGATCCGCCGCTCGGCGTTTTTGTGCCGACACCGCAGAAGTTCGAGTACATGAAGGACACCGCGAAGCTGCCAACGGCGCAGGCTCTGATGCTCGGCATGGCGAAAGCGGCCGAAACCGCCGCCGTGGTTTCGGGCAGTGGCACGATTAACGTTCTGCGCTATGGACAGATCCTGCAGGCGCGCCAGTTGGTGGGAGTGCGGGGAGCGGGGCTGGCCTTTGATGGCCTGTATTACGTGGACACGGTGAAGCACAACCTGAGGTTCGGCGAATACAAGCAGAGTTTCACACTGAAGCGGAATGCGCTGGTGTCGAATCTGCCGGCAGTTCCGACCATGCCGTTCTGAGATTTGCTGGAGGCGAGTGGTTGTGGGCACTTTTTACGGGAAGTATCGGGGCACTGTGATCAATAACGTCGACCCGATGCAGATGGGGCGGCTCATGGTGCAGGTTCCCGACGTTTCGAACGTGCAGTCATCGACCTGGGCGATGCCGTGCCTGCCCTTTGCCGGAACACAATCCGGCATGTATGCCGTGCCTGCGATCGGTTCAGGCGTTTGGGTGGAGTTCGAGCAGGGGAACCCGGACTATCCGATCTGGGTCGGATGCTATTGGGGATCGGGTGATGTTCCTTCGATGGCGCTGGCCGGGCCACCGGGCGTGCAGTCGATCGTGATCCAGAGCACCGGCGGAAACACATTGATGATCAGCGATGTGCCGGGCGAGACGGGCGGAATTCTGCTGCAGTCGAGCGGCGGGGCGAGCATCGCGATCAACGATGTTGGAATCACGATCACGAACGGGGACGCAACGATTGAACTCACGGGTCCGAGTGTCACGGTGAACGATGGCGCGCTGGAAGTGACGTGATCAAGGTCAGGTGATCGCGGAGGAGGTTTTGCCATGGGTGGATTTTTACTCCATCAAGGTGCGACGGTCCTGTGCAGCCATGCGGGGCAGGCGATGCCGACGGCGCCGAATGCGAGCGTGACGGTGGGCGGGCAGCCGACGGTCACTCTTTCCGCGCCGTGGACGGTGGCCGGATGTCCGCTAGTGCCGCCGCCACTGCCGCCTTGCGTCACGGCGCAGTGGGTGACGGGAACGACGCGCGTGACTTCGAACGGGGAGCCACTAGTGGTGCAGACGGGGCAGGCGGTCACGGTACCGAACGGCACACCGCTGCTTCCCGTTGAGATGCAGACGCGCGTGACGGCGATGTGAGGCTTTTATGAATGTGCAGTATCCTTACGGATTCGACGGCAGCGGGCATACGGCGCAGGACGACCTGCCGACGCACATCCTCGACATGGTCGAGCAGATTCTGCTGACCGCGCCCGGGGAGCGTGTGAACCGACCGACGTTCGGCTGCGGCGTGAATCAACTGGTGTTCGCGCCCAACAGCGACGCTTTGGCGGCTGCGCAGCAGCAGGTGATTCAGGCCTCGTTGCAGCAATGGCTTTCCGATCTAATCAAAGTCAATTCCGTGAGTGTGTCGGCGCAGGATTCCACGCTGCTGATCACGATCAGCTACACCATCATTCAATCGCAGCAGCAGCAGACGCAGCAGTTCGTCTACGGCGGAGCGGCCTCATGATCTATTTCTGCTCCAACAAGAATCGCCGCGCGCTGGTGCTGCAGAGCACCCTCAATGGGATCGATTACCTCGAGGTTGTAAGAACCGGCCCAGACTGCGGCAAGCAACTGGCGCTGACTTTTCTGAATGACGCCCGCAATGTCTCTCTCAGCCCAGCCCAAGTGCAGATCACGGGAGGAGCGTCGTCAGCGGCGCAGGTGACGGTGCTTTCCGTGTCGCCGGGAACGGATGCCGCGCCCCGCGTGGTTACGGTGGAACTGGATAAGTCCGGAAATTTTTCGACTTACACGCTGTCGATTGTGGCGGGGGCTGGAATTACCGATCCACCGGCGTGGCTCGACCCGCAGCTTTCGACCGTCTGTTTTTCGTTCAAGGCCGGTTGCCCGACCGTCGCGGATTGCGCTCCCAACAATTGCTGCCCTCCGGACACGAGTCCCGAGCCCGACACTAATTATCTGGCTAAGGACTTTGGTGGATTCCGCCAGGTGATGCTGGATCGCATGGCGGTGCTGGCTCCAACCTGGAGCGAGACGCACGCTTCTGATATCGGCATCGCCATGGTGGAAGTGCTGGCGTACGCGGCCGATCATCTCAGCTACCAGCAGGATGCGGTCGGCACCGAGGCGTATATCGGGAAGGCGCGGAGCCGCATTTCGCTGCGCCGGCATGCGCGGCTCGTCGATTACAAGATAAATGAAGGCAGTAATGCACGCACATGGCTGTACGTACACGTTTCGCAAGATGCAGTCTTCATTCCCGGTGGGACGAATGTGTATCCGTACGTTACCGGTTTTCCGCCAGCGGTTCAACTGGGGGTGCAGCAGGGCTTCGGGCAGGCCGCGGCGCTTGCCGATAGCCCACTCGGCTTCTCGACCATGCAGCCAGCCTTGCTCTGCAAGGAGCAGAACTGCATTCAGTTCTACACCTGGCAGGACTCCAACTGCTGCCTTGCTCCGGGCGCTACCACGGCGACTCTCGCCGGCCATCTGACCACGCTCTGTCCGGGGATGGTTTTGATATTTGAAGAAGTGGTGGGGCCGAATACGGGAGATCCGGAAGATGCCAATCCGAACCACCGCTGGGCGGTTCGGCTGACCAAGGTGCGAAACAAGGATTATCAGGGCAACGTGCTGGTCGATCCTTTGACGAATCCCCTGGTGGACCCTCAAGCGAATCCTCCTCTCACGCTGCAGCAGATTACACAAATTTCCTGGGCGGCGGAGGATGCGCTGCCGTTTCCGCTGTGCATTTCTTCACGCACGGACTCCACGCATGGCTCGCGCGAGCTGACGGGAGTGAGCGTGGCGCGCGGCAACATTATTCCGACGGACCATGGCGTGTGGCAGCAGCAGCCGCTTCTGGGCTGGGTCGCGCTCAGAAATGGCTCGCCGAAGGTAACCGGAGTTGAGACTGCATTCACCAGCGCGCTGCAGGTTGGCCAGTGGCTGGTGTTCGACGTGGATGCGGCGCAGACGCCCTACGAGATCATCAACATCGAAAACGACACCACTCTGATTTTGGCGCAAGGCTACCAAGGCGCGACCATATCATTCGCGATCGCGGCGGCGATTGAAGACTTAGGGGTAGTGCCAGCGCCGCCTCCCGCTCCGGTCACTGAGATGAGTTGCACCTGCAACTCCGAGAGCACGCCGGCTTTGCCGCTGCCCAGATATTATCCGGAGCTTGCCAACTCGCCGGTGACATTCGCCTGGCCGTTCGATCCGACGGCTCCGGCGTCGCAGTTCATGACGCCGGCTTCGGTCAGTGCACCTGCCGCAGCCGCTGCGGCGCAGACAATAAACGGGGCGGTCTCGGTAACCAATGGCTCGTCTTCGATCGCGGGAACTGGAACATCGTTTACCACCGCGCTGCAGGTTGGCGAATGGCTCGTGTTCGCTTCCGATCCCACGCAGAGGCCGTACCAGATTCAATCCATCACGAGTGATACCAGCCTGAAGCTGGCGACGGACTTTTCCGCCTGCGTCAGCGTCAGTGGGCAGGTCACGACCGCGGCGATCGTTACGATCTCAACTTCCAGTCCAACGGCCGCTACTCATGCGCTGCCTCAAATCCAGGTACAGGACGATGATGAAGGCGAAGTCTGGACGGTGCTCGACGATCTGTTGTCGAGCAATGGCTCGCAGCGTGCCTGCGTGTTGGAGATCGAGCACGACGGCAGCGCCTTCCTGCGTTTCGGCGACAACCAGTATGGCATGGCGCCGGGTCAGGGCATGGATTTTCAGGCCCACTACCGGGTTGGAAACGGAAGCATGGGGAATGTGGGGCGGGATTCGCTGGCACACATGGTGGTCAATCCCAAGATCACGACGAATTGGCAAGCCATCGTGCAAGTGCGCAACCCGCTTGCGGCAGCCGGCGGGGTGGACGCGGAAACGATGGAGCACATTCAGCAGGTCGCTCCATTTGCGTTCCGGACGCAACTGCGCGCGGTGACTGAAGACGACTACGGAACGATGGCGGAAAACAATCATGCGATCGAGGCCGCGCGGGGCACGTTGCGCTGGACGGGAAGCTGGTACACGGCCTTCGTCTCGCTCGACACGGTGGCCGAGAGCGGCCCGGACGAGCCGCTGCTGGCGGAAACCAAGTCGAGTTTGAATCTGCTGCGCATGATGGGAGTCGATCTTGCCGTGGAAGGCGCGGTGATTGTAGGGCTCGACATTGAGCTGAATATCTGCGCCGATCCGGCCTACTTCAAAGCCGACGTTGAAACTGCACTGATGCAACTTTTTGTCAGTGGCAACCAGTGCAGCGGCCAGCCGGGGCTCCTCAATCCGGAAAATTTCACCTTCGGGCAGACGATTTATACCAGCCCGTTCGTCGCCGCGGCGCAGGCGGTGCAAGGTGTAGTGGCGGTCTCGATGGCGGTGTTTGAACGAATGGACGATCCCTCGATTGACGGCGCCACCCAGGGCTATCTCACGCTCAACCGCCTCGAAATTGCACGCTGCGACAACGACCCGAGCCGGCTGGATTACGGCAAGTTCGTTTTGCACATGGATGGTGGCAGATGAACGGCTCTTGCGAGATTCCGGACCAGCAGTTTTGCGGCTGCTGTGCGGGCATCGAAACGGAAACACCGGAACCGATTTTCAATCGTCCGGGGCTCTCCGCGATCGCTTATCGCGTGGGCACGCAGGTGACCTTCAAGGCTAGCCTGCTGGCTGCGTTGTCCAGCTCCGATCAGCCCGCTCTGGCCGGTCTGCGCACGCGCGACGATTCGGATTTTTCCATCGCGCTGCTCGACGCATGGGCGACGTGTCTCGATATCCTGACTTTCTATCAGGAGCGGATCGCGAATGAATCTTATTTGCGCACGGCCGTCGATGCTGCATCGGTCATGGGTCTCGCGCAGCTGGTGGGATACAAGATGTCGCCGGGCGTGGCCGCGTCGGCATTTCTGGCGTTCACGCTGAACAGCGCGCCGGGGTCCCCTGACAATGTGCTGATACCGGCGGGCACGCGCGTGCAGAGCGTTCCCGCTCCCGGGCAGACTCCTCAGGTGTTCGAGACCTCAGCCGATCTGACGGCGGTGATTGAAGAAAACGCGATTCCGCCGCAGACAACTGTCCAATGGGAATTGTATTCAGGGCTCACTTCTCTGTGGTTTCAGGGAACCGCCAACAACATCAAGGTCGGAGATGTTCTTCTGTTCGTGAGCCAAGGCCTATATGGAGGCACGACCACTTCGGCAGCATATTCCTTCGAATACCATTCGGTCACTGCGGTCGCCACCGATTCGACATCAGGCAACACGCTGGTCACGTGGGATAGCGGCCTCACTTGGCCCACGGCAAATGGCAGCACTGGGCACGTTTACGTTTTCCGCAAGAAGGTTGCGCTCTTTGGGGTGCAGGCTCCCGATCCTATGTTGCTCCCCACTTCCCACAACAACATCACGCACGTGGTCGGATGGCCTTCGTCAGTTCCCGGCGATTGGGACTTCACAAACAGCTACACGGCGAACAGCTCTCAGATCAAGCTGGACGCTTCTTATCCTGGCCTCTCCCCGCAAGACAATTCTCCCGCATGGACGCTTTTGCTTTCTCCCGGAAGCGGCTACTACGTTCTTTTCCAGGTTAACAGTGCCGTGGACTCGGGCTTTACAGCGTACACGCTGGCAATGAAGATGACCCAGCTAACTCTGGGAACGGGGCAGTTCTTGCCTGGAGGCTCCTTATCTGACGCAAATATTAGATCGATCGTTGCCGATACCCGCAAGGTCACCGTATATGTTCAAACCGAGGAACTGACGCCTGCTGACTTTCCTTACGCCGATCCTTATGCCACCTGGGACGGCGGCTACACGACACAACCCGGCATGCTCGTGCCCGTAGAAGGTTCCGAGCTTTCCATTGTGACTGGCGAGCAGTTCGGCAATGGACAGCCGGTTGCGATTTCGGGGCAGCGCGTCCGGTTGCAGGTAACCGGTAATGTTCAATCGGATGCTGAGGCGGCGTTCTTTCCCGATGGCAGCAGCAGCAGTCTGCTGCTGGCCGCGAACCAGATATTTCTCGTTGACGCCTTTCCGCCCACGCCCGCCACGAGCGGCTCCGACATGGTTTGGTCGGTCGTCACGACCGATGGCGTGGCGGGAACGCTTCAGATCAACGATGCGAACGTTCTGCTGATTCCGGCGGATCAGAAGAACGATCCAGTTGTGGGCGAAACCGTGACGCTCAACCAGATACCCAGCGTCGCTGGGCCGATCGTGACTCTGAACCTTACGCCCGCTCTGCAGCGCATCTACGACCGCAGCACGGTAGCGGTGAATGCAAACGTTGTGGCCACTACGAACGGCGAGACCATGTACGAGATCATGGGCAGCGGCGACGCCACCAACGACGCTCTACAGTTCACTCTAAAGCAGTCACCGCTGACCTATGTGGCCTCGTCCACGGGGATGGGAGCAAGTTCCACGCTGCAGGTTTGGGTGAACAACATGCAGTGGCATGAAGTCGACAATTTTCTCAACTCCGGCCCGACCGACCGCGTGTTCGTTACGCAGATGAACGCGAGCGAGCAAGTGACGGTGCAGTTCGGCGATGGGCGAGACGGAGAGCGCACGCCCACCGGGCAGATGAACATCCGGGCGGTCTACCGAAAAGGCATCGGCTCTGCAGGCAACGTTGTCGCGGGGCAGCTAAGTCAGGCGCTCGACCGTCCACAGGGACTGAAGTCGGTGACCAATCCCAGCCCGGCCTTGGGAGGCGGGGACCCGGACTCGGCGGCCACTGCGCGGGTGAGCGCGCCGTTGCATGTGCTGACGCTCGATCGGGTCGTGTCGCTTGAGGATTACCAGAATTATGCGCTCGCTTTCGCTGGCATTGCGCAAGCGCTCGCGACGTGGACCTGGGTGGGACGCGCGCGGAGCATATTTCTGACGGTTGCCGGGGCAAACGGTCTTGTGCTCGAACAAGACCAGCCGCCGATCACGAATCTGATCAAAGCTCTGCGCGGTGCGGGCAATCCTTACGTTCCGATCACCGTCGTGTCTTATGTCCCGGTGTTTTTTGAAGCAGGCGCCAACGTCAGCATTGATACCGACGACTACGACGCGACGCTGGTGCTGGCGCAAGTGTGGCAGACGCTGGCAACTGCATTCTCATTCGCGCAACGGCAGATTGGGCAGGGAGTGGCGCAGAGCGAAGTCATCGACCTGATTCAGAGTGTGCCTGGCGTGATCGGTTGCGAGTTCAGGTTATTTGACCTGCAGGGTTCGGCGGCCACTACTCTTCCCGATGTTCTGCAGGCTGCTTCGCCGGTCGCCGGCACGCAAGGAACCCCGACGCAGGGAGCGCAAATGCTGCTGCTCGATCCGGCGTCACAAGGCAATTTCAAGGAGTGGTCACCATGAGCCTCACTGCCGACCAACTCTATGCCTTGATGCCGGCGATTTATCGCACCCTGGATGCGAACAACGGAGGACCGCTCAACGCCTTGTTCTCCGTAATCGCCGCTCAGGGCGCCATTCTCGAAGAAAACATCGAGCAGTTGTACGACGATGAATTCATCGAGACCTGCGCGGAGTGGGTCATTCCATATATCGGCGACCTGGTGGGATGCACTCCGATTTATGAAATTGACGGAGTGGCCACCGGCCGGCGCGCTGAAGTCGCCAACACCATCGGCTATCGCAGGCGCAAAGGCACGCTGTTGTGCCTGGAGCAGGTCGCGATGGACGTCTCAGGCATGAGCGCGGCAGCAGTGGAGTCGTTCAAGCGGCTCATTACCACCGAGAGCATGCACCGCATTCGCCCCTGCCACGAGGCGTGGGTGAATCTGCGGAAAAGCGGTGCGCTGGAGCGGATGAACACTGCCTTCGACACGCTGAACCGCACGGTGGACGTGCGGCGGATCGGTCCGCGGGTTCGCGCGGTTACGGACCCGGATCCGACTGCACTCGATATCAACCTGCACAACGGAAAATTCAATATCCCCAACGTGGCCGTGTATCTGTGGCGCTGGACGCCGTTTCAGGTAACGCAGGCGCCCGCGTTTCAGCTGGATAACTTGCGCTACATGTTCAGCCCGCTGGGGCAGAACATTCCGCTCTTCAACACGCTGCTGCCGCGCAATTCGTTCAGCCGTTTGACCGGGCGAATGGACGTGTCGCAGCCGATTTCGCGGCGGGAGTTCGAACGAAATATCAGCCAGTTCTACGGGTCGGGGAACAGCATCGTGCTCTTTGGCGACGGCGTGGCCATCGATTCGTCCTACATTTACTGCCTGAATCTTTCCGATTGTCCGCCCGACGTATGGCCCAGTACACCGGCAGGAAAAATCGGAATCGATCCGGTTCTCGGCAGAATACAATTCGCCGCCGACTACCCGGTTCCGGACCAACTGCAGGTCAGCTATTGTTACGGCTTCCCTGCTGCGATCGGCGGCGGTCCTTATGATCGCAGCGCAAGTCTTCCATCGCCGCTGGTTGTGGATCCCAACTTTATCGCGGTGGTTGGAACCACCGTGCCCACGCTTGAAGCCGGTGTTGTGCAGTGGAATGCGTTAGCTCCGGGCTCCAAGGGATTGATTATTTTGCCGGGCTACGGATCTTACGATGTGGACCTGACCGGAGCGGCGACGATTCAAATGCCGGCGCAGAGCCAATTGTGGATCATCTCGGCTCAGGTTCTGCCCGGCGGCGGGAACGCCTTCACTTATGACGATGCCTGCATCACCCTGCGCGGCAATATCGAAATTCAGGGATTGGCTGCGTCGACTGGAGCTAACGATCCACCCCCGGGTCAACTGTCGCTGAGCGGTCTGTGGATTTCCGGTTCTCTGAAGATCGGTGGCCAAGCCTCGATTGTGCAGGTGATGGACTGCACGCTCGTCCCCGGCGTCGCGCTCACGCGATGGGGAAAACCCACCATGCCGGGAACGCCGAGCATCATCGCTTCCGGGTCGGAAGTGACTCTGGGACTTACCCGCTGCATCACCGGTCCCATTGGCGCTTCCGTGGGCGGCACGACGCGAATCTGTTCGAGCCTGGTGGACAGCGGCTCACTCTGCAGCGTGGCCTATGCAGCAACCGACTTCGCTTCGGAAGGTGCGGATCTTCACATCGAGGACAGCACCGTCATCGGCAAAGTTCATGTTCGGCTGATGGAGATTGCGTCGAACACCATTTTTCTCGCGAAGCTGGCTCGCAACGATGCCTGGAGTGCAGCATTGTGGTGCAGTCGCAAGCAGGCCGGATGCATCCGTTTTTGTTTTCTTCCGGCCACCGCCATTACGCCGCAGACTTTCCGCTGCCTGCCCTCTACAGACTCCACGGAGGAGGGCTTATTCATGCCCAAGTTCGTTGACCTAGGCTATGGCAATCCTTCTTACGGAATGCTCGGCGGGGATACCCCGATGGCCATCTGGACTGGCGCCGATGACGGCTCGCAGATGGGCGTGTACCACTTTACTCAGGAAACCCAGTCGGTCAGCAACGTACAGTTGCGAGCGCCAGAGAATGTGCCATTCGGAATGGAAGCAGGAGTTTTTCTGGTGCCATCGAGGCCGGTCATCAAGCTACCGTGTTTTGCCTATGGATACGGGTACGGGAACTTTGCCGACCCATGCGGCGATGAAGAGGAAGATCTTAGATTCATGAGTATCGGTGCCGCACTCATCTAGCAACCCAGTATGAAGTTCGGAAGCAGCTTGAGTTCCAACAGGAGAAACTGCCATGAGGGGCGACTTCAGTCGACTGCGGTTCGAACGCAGCAAGAATTACGTTTCCGTTCTGCAGCAGCAGGGCCGTGTAGCTCTGGATGCGGATGCCAACGAACAGTGCGCCATCAATGACTATCTTCGTGACACCGAGACATGGGATATTGTCGGACCCCGGGGCGGACCGCGACTGGATTATGGCTTTAAGATCTCCGTCGACAGCGGCGGCATCCAGATCGGCAAAGGGCGCTATTACGTCGAAGGAATTCTCTGCGAAAACGATGATTCTTTGCCCTACTCGCAACAACTTTATCTGATTAATCCCAGCCCCACCGACGCCGCGCTGCTCAGCGAACTTCGACAGGGCGGCAACAGTCCCATCAACGTCATTCAAGTCTATTTGGAAGTGTGGCAGCGCATGGTCACCGGCCTGGACGATCCCTGCCTGCTTGAACCCGCTCTCGGCCAGGCGGATACGACCACGCGCCTGCAGACCGTGTGGCGTGTGGTGGCCGAAGGTTTGAAGCTCTCGGAGAGAGCCTCCACATCTGCACCTGCGGACCTTTCCAACATCTCCGCAGAGTACAGACCAACTCTTTTCAATTGTTGCAGAGACATGACTCGTCTTACGGGCCCCAAGACGACTGGCGAAATGATGGTACCGCTGATCGCCGGCTCCGATGATTGCTCCTGCCAGCCTACGCCTCCGGCCGGTTACCGCGGCGTGGAGAATCAGCTCTACCGCGTGGAGATCCACGAGAGCGGCGACGAAACCACCGCGACTTTCAAATGGTCGCGAGACAACGGGTCGGTCGTCGTGGCGGTAAACAGCGTTCTCGGCACCACGGTGAATGTAGACAGTCTTGGCCTCGACGCCAATCTCGGATTCAGCGCCAACCAATGGGTCGAGCTCAGCGATGACACCTACGAGTTCGGGCAATGTCCCAACCAACGCGGAAATCTCTATCAGATCCAGAGCACAACCCCGGAACAACTGTATGTGACGATGTTCCAGCCAGTGCCAGGAGGCACGATCGATCACACTAGGAACGCGCGGATGCGGCGCTGGGATCAGTTTGGCTCCTCGGCCGGCACAACGGGCGTGCCCCTTTCCGTGGGATCGCCGGTCCCATTGGAAAATGGCATTCAGGTTCAGTTCACAAAAGGGTATTACCATTCGGGCGATTACTGGCTCATTCCGGCCAGAACTGCCACCGGCAAAGTGGAATGGCCGCCCTGCGGGAGCAACGGAAATCCTTGCCAGCCCCCGAACCAAATTGAAATTTATCGCGCTCCCCTTGCGTGCATTGACTGGGAACCCGAGACGAAACAGTTCGCTGTCCACGACTGCCGTCGCAAGTTTCCGCCGCTGACCGACATCAGGGCCTGCGACGTCTATTACACCCCGGGAAAATGTCCGGAACTGGACTCGGCCACCACGGTGCAAGAGGCTCTCGATCTTCTCTGCACCCACGGACCTTGCACGATCGTGCCCAAGCCTGGGTTGAACTGGGAAGCTCCGCTCTTGGCGCTCAAAGCGGACGCCGACGCCGATATTTGTTTCCCAGTCGGTATCTTTCCGCTCTCCAAGCCGCTGGTGCTGCAGAAACTTGGGAATCTCCGCATCAGTGGCGGCGGTCCGGGCACGATCATCACAGCAACGGAAAGCACGGCAGCCCTGATCTTCAACAACTGCAAGAGCGTAGAAATATCGGATCTCTATGCGGTGACGGGACGAGCAGTAACGCGGACCGAGCGTTCAGGAGGTAACAGCACTCTGCTGCCGGGCGGAACCATCAGCTTTGTGGATTGTCCCGACGTCTCGGTTGAGAACGTGTGGCTCCGGTGCGGATGGGCGGAGGCCCGCGTGGCAGCTTGTCTCTCCGTCGAGAACACCATCAATGCTGCCAATTGCAATACCGGCACTGGGCACGTGCGAATCCGCCATTGCAATCTCGCCGTGGGACGTAACCAGGATGGCGTTCTGCTGGTGCAGGTGCAGCGCGCTGAGGTTGAGGACAACATCCTGACCGCTTACACTCCGACCGCCGTAAAGCTGAACACACGCCTGCAGAACCGGACTTTCCGTGCCAACGTGATGCGCGAGCTTGTCGGCGAACCTGAGTATGTCAAAGCTTCGTCGCCGACGCCGCCAGCTCCTGCACCGGCTCCCGCAGCGCCTGCAACAGCGGCACCGGTTCCCGCACCAGCAGCGCCGGCACCAGCACCGCCTGCACCGGCTGAAGGCTCGACTTCAACACCCAAGTCCAGCGCATCTACGCCGAAGCCGCCGGCGCAAGTGTCAAAAACCCTGACGCCGGTCGCGCTGCACCTCAATACCACAGTGACAGCGGGAAAACAGGTCATATCATTCCGGACACACCCCTTGCTCAAGAGCTTCTGGCAATCTTACGTGGACACGAACGCGCCCAAGGGATTCGCCACCAACCGCGATCTGCTGGTGTTTATCAAGAAAGCGGCGCTCAATTTCCTGCTGCACCCGAAGCTGCGCTTGAGCAACTCAGCCCTGGCTGCGGTGATGAAGTCCATCGAAAGCGCAGACCAGATCGCTATGGCGCGCGGAATCGCCGTGGCGGGTGAGGGCGTTCAGGAATGCCGCATCCTCAACAATTCCATTCAGGACGCCGTCCAGGGGATCACGGTCGGAATGAGCGATCACAAGCTCAACCCGAAGATTCGGGAATCGGCGTCGGTGGTGACCATCGCCGGGAATCAGATCTATGTGGGGCTGCCGCCTGGAGCGCAATTCCACGCGCGCCATGCGATTTTTGTCGGCAACGTGAATAGCGCCGTGATCGAGAACAACTATGCCCGCGTAATCGCGAATCCCAATGAGGTATCGCCGCGGGAGGCGATCCGGCTTTGGGGGGGGTTCGGCACCCGAGTCATCGTGCGCCATAGTCACCTCGTGGGCTTCTCGATTGGAATCTTGTTTAACCCCGTAAGCCCGAACGTCGAAACGAGAGCGCTCTGGCTCATCGCTGATAACGTAGCCGACAATGCGACTCCAGTGGTTACGAGTTCTACGAAAGTGATCCAGCAGAATAATATCGCTTGACATACTCATTGCAGACGCGCACACTGTTTTCGCCTTCCGCTTGCCGGCGGTGCGGCGTGCTTACGCACGACGGGTTCGACTCCCACGGAGGGCATTTGCTTTTGTATCTTGTGGTTTTCCCGCGGAGCAATCCACCCTTTTTCAGTTCAACACAACAGAAGCGTCGCATCGAGTCGTTCGCTCCTACTGTTGACATCTGGTACGTCTGTGGTCTCGCAGCTCAGAACGTCGCCGGATAGGGCAAGGAGAATCCGTGCGCGCAGTCTGGTCTTTCTGGAGCGTTCCATTTCTCGCAGGCCGCAGTGTCAGATGGTGCACGCCGTTGCACCATCTACTCGCTTGGGGACTCTCCTTCCGCCTTGCGAGCCGGCACTATTCCGAGACAATGTTGGTTACCGATCGGGCCGGAAAACGTTTGCTCGTCGAGCAACTTGGGTTACCGTTTGCGTACGTTTCCACGGAACTGGAGCAACTGGCTACCGTCGATCCGGGATGGTGGGCGCTAGGAAAGTTTATCGCCTACGGCCTTCAAGACCGGCCGTTTGTGCACATCGATACTGACGTTTTTCTTTGGAAGCCGCTGCCGAGGGATGTCGCGCAGTCTCCGGTCTTTACGCAGTGTCCGGAGTTTTACCCGAATGACAGCAAGCCCTCTCTTCGCGAGATTGAATGGGCGTTCAAGGAACAGGGCGCAAAACTTCCCGACGAATGGGAGTGGGCGCGATCGAAAGGGGATGCTTATTTTAGGGAGGAAAGCTGCGGTATCCTGGGCGGATCTCATATCGACTTCATTCGGCACTATTCCCGTACTGCGCTGGACTTGGCGTTGAGTCCGAAAAATGCCCCGGCCTGGTCACGCCTGCCAGACAAGATAAGCCACAACTTCACCCTTGAACAGTTCTTCTTGGCGGCGTGCGTTGACTTTCATAATTCGCATCCGGCCTCGCCGTATCGCGGTTTGACGGTGAGGCACTTATTTTCATCGGTAGCGGAGGCCTGCGACATTCGTCGCGCGTCGAGGACCGGTTTCACTCATCTGTGGGGCACTACGAAATCGCATCCCGCCGTTGGCAAGCGACTGGAAGAACGCACGCGGAGAGAAGATCCGGCATTTTTTCGGCGATGCGAGAGAGTGGCCGCCTATGCAACTTGAGCGCACTCGCGGGCGCACCGGGTTACAGCTGCGTTCCGATCTCGAAGTTCAGCGTGGAAATCGACAGCCTGTATTGATATTGCGAATTTACATAACCGATGGCGGCATCGGTTTGCTGCAACTGCGCCTGACTGAGTTCGACAATCGAGCTGAGGCCAAGTTGATAGCGGCTCTCGGCGAGGCTCAGACTCAAGTCGGCTTCCCTGGCGAGTTCCGCGGCCCCGCCGACGCGCTGAAATGCCGTGTTGGCCGCAAGCCAGGCGGTGCCAAGCAACTGGGCGCGACGCTGTCAATTTGCTACGCCGTTGCACCCCTCACCAAGCGTGGCTGCGGCTGGAATCCCCCGTCCTCGCTTTTCGTTTCCAAACAAGCGCTGTTTTCAGCGTTGCCACTACGCTGCGTAAAACGTGGCGAAATTCCGGCACCACTTGGAAGGGTTTTGCAGGGCCGGCCATATGTTCGCCGGCCTGATCGATCAGTGCAGCAGAAGCGTTGCTGAAGAATCTTGCTCCCTCATCAAATGTGTGCGATTCGAGCGGGCTCAAACCCCATCAAGCTCACGCATGTTGCGTCGGCAGCTACCGGATCATCCGCCGGGACAATTTTGCCGAAGGGCCGAAGAGCGCCATTCAGCGGCCCATTGCCTTCCATTGCGATAATTCCATCCGCAATCACGAAGTTGACTGGAACGGTGGCGCACAGATCGAGAATGCTTTCCTGAATGCCCTTTCAGTGGAGAATATTCTTCGGCCAGCCGTATCGTGCGCCCGGAACGACACCGAACATATTCTTCATGCTCAGCGTGACCCCAGACCAGTGATGGGTCTTGATCTTCGGCATGGAAACCAGGAAGTCGCAATCCAGCACAGTACGAGGCAGCCAAAAGATGCTTCATCCCTGTATCGCTCGCCCGCAACGGCGTGCGAACCAGATCGTCGCGATTGAGATCGACAAACCGGATCTTCTCCTCCCGCAAAACTCGCTCATAGCCGTTCTGTGAAAGCACTAGCTGGGTGTCTCGCTGGTGTCCCGATCCCGCTGGCACAACCACGGACTTGGCACCCATATGCCGAAGCGATTCCGCCGCAACAGGTGCGATTCTCAATGAGTGTTAGTGGCGTTGATGGCAGTGTAATCCAGCAAATGAGTTCGAAAACCGACCTCTTCCACAACTTGGAACAGGTCAACAATGGTGTGAGGGATCGTGTCTTCCGGTGCTCTGCGGCTCGAGCCATAAAAGTTGGCTAAATTCTTTCTTTTACTTGGGTTTCTTAGCCGCCGTCTCGATGACCAAATTCTGCTTCGCGGGTGTATAGTCTCAAGCGTGGGTGGACCAGTTGACGCTATTTGCTACCAAATGCTACCAAACTGCAAGTGAGCGGAGCCATAAGTTATTGAAATTGGTGGACCTGGTCGGGATCGAACCGACGACCTCTTCCATGCCATGGAATCATCAGGGTGGCCGACCATTGATTCTAAAGCAGTTAATGGCCGGATAAGCCGGTAAAACCGGCATAAAGAGCGCAATTTGCTACCAAATTGCTACCAAACTGAACGAGTGGGAAAGGGGGGCTGATTCGTGGGGGATCAGCCCTTCACATTGTAGAGCCGTCGCTGAAGTCATGCATGGATCTCCGACCCTGATTGGGTTGGTCTTTCTATCAACAGGGCGCAGTTAGACCGAATTCTTCCTGAGGGCTACAGCGGCAGCGGTAAGGTTTCTTGCCCGGTCAGCGTACGTCTGGCAGAATCCGGAACGCGCGTTTACGAGCAGATCGATACACCGAAAAATCGCGCCTGTCGAGGGTGAAGATCGTGTCGATACCCTCCCGATCCGCCAAATAGACCAGCGCCGCATCGGCGAGCTGCGGCCAGATGTCCTCATACCGCTTCATTATCTCGGCAATCGCTCTAGCTTCGGAGCCTGCTAAAGGAAGCAGGACAAGGAAATGCTCGTTGCTACTGCTCAGAAGTTGCTGGGTTGCACCTTGATACGTACGAAGGAGCCAAACAGCTTCCGTGATCACAGGCCAGCAGGAAAACAGGGGGCCAGGGAGAG
>Ga0209039_10000676_pt1 | contig 32678 bp, 25 predicted proteins | sample BogFormECP12_OM1_FD_188238 | JGI IMG/M metagenome (GOLD analysis project Ga0209039, IMG submission 188238) | Bog forest soil microbial communities from Calvert Island, British Columbia, Canada - ECP12_OM1 (SPAdes) (version 2) | ecosystem: Environmental > Aquatic > Freshwater > Wetlands > Bog ... | reverse complement strand
CAAGAGAGATTGGGAGGCGGGTTGGGCTTGACCCAGGAGATGTCGTTGAGGAGCTTGAAGCCGAGCTGCTGCATGGCGAAGCCGACGGAATGGATGATGTGGGCGGTGCCGGAGACCCAGATGGAGCCGTTGGGTTTGAGGACGCGCTGACAGGCAGCGAGCCAGGCGCGATTGAACTCGTGATTGGCGGCGGGGCCGCGGGATTTGTCCCAATCGCCTTTGTTGACGCTGACCATGCGTCCGGCATGGCAGGTGATGCCGCCGTTGGAGAGGAAGTAGGGCGGGTCGGCGAAGACGAGGTCGACGGAGGATTCGGGGATGAGGGCGAGGAGATCGAGGCAATCGCCCTGATAGAGGCGGATGTGGTGTTTAGGGTCGTCGAAGACCGGGGGAGGGAGTTTGATGGGGGATTTGGTCATGGGGAGTTGATCGATCAGGATCGTTGATCAGGAGGGTAACGGTGTCAAGGTCGGAAGAGCGGAGAAGAAGAAGAGAAGAAGTATAAGAGTGAAAGAGTTTAAGAGTGAAAGAGTGCAAAAGCCCAAGAGGAAGAGGGATTCCTCACTGCGCAGACTCCGTTCGGAATGACGGGGGAGAACTTAGGAGTAAGAGAGTGGAAGGACACCGCGCGCCGACATTTTTACTCTGGTCCCCTCCTCGCTCCACAAAAGAGACAAGCCGCAGGGCTCCCGCCAGAAAGCGGCGGGCAGGCGCGGACTCGCCCTGCGCTACATGGGCAAAAAAGAACGAGAACCAGCCTGAAGGCTGGCCACTACATCGGAGAAAAAAGGGATTACGCGGAGCGGAGGAAGCGGGCGGCGCGATTGCGCAATGTGGGCTGGGGCGCGATGGATTGTGGCTGGACCTTGCGGCGGGCCAGCGGATAGAGCTGCTCGGCGAGGGATTCGGCGGAGGCCATGCGCTGGTTGGGATCCTTGGCCAGGCACGCGGCGACCACTTCATCCACGGTAGTGGGAATGGACGGATTGCTGCGCGAGGGCGGCTGCGGCGAAGACGAAAGCACGTGGTTGCAGACAGCCTGCAGCGAATCGCCGGCAAACGGCGAAATGCCGGTGAGCATTTCGTAGAGCACAACGCCAAGCGAAAAAATGTCGGAGCGCGCATCCTGTGCGCGGCCAATAATCTGTTCCGGGCACCAGTAAGCAGGCGTGCCGAGCAGCGAAGTATCCGCTGTGTCGTGGCTGGCGAGGCGCGCCATGCCGAAGTCGGTGAGCTTGGTGCGGGATTCCTCGGTGATGAGAATGTTGGCGGGCTTGACGTCGCCATGGATGACGCCGCGGCGATGCGCCACGTGCAGGGCAACGGCGACTTCGGCGGCCCAGGCGCACGCGGTGGGAAACGGCACGCTGCCCTTGGCAAGCACCTTTTCCAGCGGCTGGCCCTCGACCAACTCCATGACGAGATACGGCGTGGAAGTGCTTTCCTCGATGCCCATGTCGTGCAACGTGACGATAAAGGGATGAGAGAGCTTGCCGACCACGCGAGCTTCGCGGAGGAAACGCGCACGAGCATCGCCGCGGGCGAGTTCAGGGGAGAAGAGTTTGATGGCGACGGGACGGTCGATCATGGGATCGTAGCCGCGAACGACGCGGCTGTGCGCGCCCGAGCCGATGGACTCCAGAACTTGATAACGGCCGACTTGCAAGATAGTCCTCTCCATGCTGCGGAAACTCTGACCCAAAACCACCAGAGAGAATGGTAGAGGAAGGGTTCAGATAAGGGTATGAAGCAGGAGTCACGAGGAGAAGAGTACGAAAGTACTGGGTGGAACGGGGTAAGGCGGGATGAGACCCGGTGCGATGGCAAAAGCAGGCAGGCGGCTAAGGCACGGGGAGAGCGGCTTTGAGCGTGGGATCGGATTGCAATCGAGCGGGAAGTTGGCGGACGAAGGTGGCCATGCCGGAATGCCAGGGGTTGTGAAAGCCGAAGGCGTACATTTCGGAGAGGGCTTGCTTGGCGGACCAGTGCTGGAAGGCGATGCGATAGGAGGCGATGAAGACGCCGGTGCGATCTTCTCCATATTCGCAATGAACGAATATTTTCTGTGGAGGGGTTTCGCGGACAAGCCAGAAGAATTGCGCAAGCTGCTCGGAAGAAGGATTGGAGAAACCGCCGACGGGGATACTTACAAAACTCAGGCCGAGGGATTCCGCGACGTGGCGCTCCTTTTCGCGAATCTTTGAGAACTCGAGGCGGAGGTCGACGATAGTAGTGACGCCGAGAGTCTTGAGTTGCGGCAGAGAGGAAAAATCGGGTTGCGCGCCGCGAAAAAGATGAGCGGAGATTTTTGCGGCGTTGGGAACGCCAGGAAGCGAAATTCTTTCGGCGAAAGCAGGCGAGGAAGGCACAACGGGGGGCGATTGCGCAAAGGAACGGAGCGGAGTCGAAACGCAAGAGAGCGCGGCGAGAAGAAATGGGAAAAATCGCATAGCGAGTTGTGTGCAAAGAGTTTAGAGAAAAGAAAGTGGCGGCAGAAGAAGAAAATGAGAAGGGCGCGCAGGGAACCTCACCACAAGATATGGGCGCTTAACGAAAAAGTTAGCTAGATTTTGCGATTTTCTCTTGACAGCTACCGCGCGCGGGACAATACTGCTCATCCAGATTCGGGGGACGTGGAAGCGCCAGACGGACCAGAGTCGAGGATATGCCTTGGTCCGGCAATTGACCCACGCAACCAGTCCGGGATCACCGTAAAAAAACGAGCGCGAAGTAAATGCTCCGCGCAGTTCGGTAAGGCGCGGGGCGAGCTGTTCGGCCGTGTGGAAAACACCGGCACCGGGCAGGGCATTCGCTTTTTTATGTTTCTCCCAGGCAACGTCATCCACGAAACCTGGAATTGAAAGGCGCGACCACGGTAGTGGCGTGTGACCCCCTGTCCAACAGGGGAGTAAAATAGAAAGGTTCCCCGCTGGACACGGGAACCTGCAGCGGGGAGGAAATCGGATGGCAACGGTGAAGCAAGCACTGAATGGCGAAGCGGTGGAGAAGCCGAGCGAGATGAAGAACGCGAGAACAAAGAGCGGCTTGAGGTTTGAGCGGTACTTCACCGACGGAAGGACTTCCCCATTCAACAACGTGGAATGGGAAAAGCGCACGGCGCTGATCGGGAACGAGAAGGGCGTGACGATCTTCAAGCAGGAAGACGTGGAAGTGCCGAAGAGCTGGTCGCAGACGGCAACGAACATCGTGGCCAGCAAATACTTTCACGGGAAGCATGGAACGCCGGAGCGGGAAGGGTCAGTGCGGCAACTGATCAGCCGCGTGGTGAAGACGGTGGTGCGGTGGGGCGAAGAGGGCGGGTATTTCGCGGACACGGCGTCGCGCGATGCGTTCCGGGATGAGCTGACGCACCTGCTGGTGGAGCAGAAGATGAGCTTCAATTCGCCAGTGTGGTTCAACGTGGGCGTGCAGGCGAAGCCACAGTGCTCGGCGTGCTTCATCAACTCCGTGCAGGACAACATGGAATCGATCATGGGGCTGACGCGGACGGAGGGGATGCTGTTCAAGTGGGGCTCGGGAACGGGCACGAATTTTTCGGCATTGCGCGGGAGCAAGGAGACGTTGTCGGGCGGCGGGATTGCGTCGGGGCCGGTGAGCTTCATGAAGGGCTTTGATGCGTTCGCGGGCGTGATCAAGAGCGGCGGGAAGACGCGGCGCGCGGCGAAGATGGTGATCCTGAACGTGGATCATCCGGACATCGTGGACTTCATCGAATGCAAGGTGAAGGAAGAGAAGAAGGCGCAGGTGCTGATCGAGCAGGGGTACGACAGCGCGATCGACGGGGAAGCCTACAGCTCGATTTTCTTCCAGAACGCGAACCATTCGGTGCGCGTGACGGATGAATTCATGCGCGCGGTGGAAGAGGACCGCGACTGGTGGACGAAGAACGTTAATGATGGGCAGCCGACCGAGAAGTACAGGGCCAAGGACCTGCTGTTGAAGATTGCGGATTCCACATGGCATTGCGGCGATCCGGGGATGCAGTACGACACGACGGTGAACCGCTGGCACACGTGCAAGAGCACGGCGCGGATCAATGCGAGCAATCCCTGCAGCGAGTACATGTTCCTGGACGACACGGCGTGCAACCTGGCTTCGCTGAATCTGATGAAGTACGCCGGCGGAAACGGGCAGTTTGACGTGGAAGCGTTCCGGCACGCAGTGGACGTGACGATTACGGCGCAGGAAATCCTGGTGGACAACGCCAGCTACCCGACGCCGCGGATCGCGGAGAATTCGCACAATTTCCGGCCGCTGGGGCTGGGTTACGCGAACCTGGGCGCGCTGCTGATGTCCATGGCGCTGCCGTACGATTCGGATGAAGGACGCGACGTGGCGGCGGCGGTGACCGCGCTGATGTGCGGCGAGGCGTACGCGCAATCCGCACGCGTGGCGGAAAGAATGGGACCCTTCCCGGGCTATGCGGTGAACCGGGAAGCGATGCTGAACGTGATCCGCATGCACCGAGAAGCGATGCGCGGGATCAAGCCGGACCACGTGCAAACAGAACTATACATGGGAGCACAGGGCGCGTGGGACGCGGCGCTGGAACTGGGCGAGCAGCATGGCTACAAGAACTCGCAGGTGACGGTGCTGGCGCCGACGGGCACGATCGGGTTCATGATGGATTGCGACACCACGGGAATCGAACCGGACCTGGCGCTGGTAAAGACGAAGAAACTGGTGGGCGGCGGCGTGATCAAGATCGTGAACAACACAGTGCCGCAAGCTTTGATGAAGCTGGGCTACTCGCCGGAAGAGACCAGCGAAATCGTGAGCTACATCGACAAGAACGGAAAGATCGAAGGGGCGCCGTACTTGAAAGAAGAGGACGTGCCGGTGTTCGATTGCTCGCTGGCGCCGATGGGCGGGGGGCGTTCGATTGCGTGGACGGGCCACGTGAGGATGATGGCGGCGGCGCAGCCGTTCCTTTCGGGCGCGATCAGCAAGACCATCAATATGCCGGAAGAATCCACGCTGGAAGACATCATGAACGCGTATATTGAGTCGTGGAAACTGGGGCTGAAGGCGGTGGCGGTTTACCGGGACAACTCGAAGAGGTCGCAGCCGCTGAGCGCCTCCGGGAAGAGGGAAGAAAAGAAAGCAGTGGCGGCGGTGGAAGAGCCAGTACAACGCGAACTGTTTGGGCGGATGCAGCGGGAAAAGATGCCCGTGGAGCGCGCTTCGGTCACGCACAAGTTCAGCGTGGGCGGGCACGAAGGATACTTGACCGTCGGCATGTATGAAGATGGCCGCCCGGGCGAGCTCTTCATCAAGATGTCCAAGGAAGGTTCGACGCTATCGGGCGTGATGGATGGACTGGCGCTGACGGTTTCACTGGGCCTGCAATACGGCGTGCCGCTGAAGGTGTTCGTGGACAAACTGGTGAACACACGGTTTGAACCGAGCGGCATCAGCGCGAATCCGAACATCCGGTTCGCCACGTCGGTGCTGGATTACATCGCGCGGTGGCTGGGCGGGCGATTCATTTCGGCGGACTACCTGAAGCTGAACGGAATGCCTCCGGCGGAAGGTTCCATCATTGCCGGGATGCCGGCGGCGACCGGCGCAATGTCCATGCCGGTGCTGCCGCGGCCGAGCGGAACGTCGAGCACATCACCGCGCGACACGCACGAAGGCGCGCCAACGTGCTCGGAGTGCGGCATGCTGATGGTGCCGAACGGGGCGTGCTACAAGTGCGAAAACTGCGGCAGCACGAGCGGCTGCAGTTAGGGCGGTAAGAGGAAAATGGAGAAGACGCGATGAGCGCACTCCCAAATGGAACCGCACTAGTTGCAAAACTGACGTCGAATCAACCCAAGGCGCGGGGATTCCTGCACATCGTCAGACACGGCGGAGGGCTCAACGCCTTCTACATCGTGACCTATCACCGGCTGGACAAGGTGGGGACGCGTCCGCGCGCGATGCTGGCAGAGGGAGCACAATCGCTGATCGATCTGCTGGAGAAAGTCGGCGTGGATTTCCGGCTGCGGGAAGTGCGCGGGGCGCTGGAAGATATCCTGCGGCTGGGCTCGGCGAATATTCCGGATTTGTGGCTGAGCGATGAAGAGATGCTGGAAAAAGGGCTGGTGGAGACGTAGGCCAGCCCGAGTATATTTTTTAAGAGCCGGGGCAGAAATGCTCCGGCTTTTTTTTTGAGCCGCCGGTAACCGCGAGACCCCGCGGCGCCAAGCACGAAGGGATTCTCACCCAAGAACCTCCCGGACTATTGATCGTAGTATCTGGCGCGGTGGTAGTAGAGGCTGGTTTCGGCACTCAACATCGGAAAACATCCCGTCTGTCCCCAGTTTTTATTTCGTGCTTGGGAGGGGTGACCTGACTCAACGCTCCTGTTGTTTTTAGAATAGGCGAGCTTGGAGCGACGCTGGCGACCATTTGGAGCCTTGTAGTGGGCTTGTAAACAGATTACGGGTGTTCTTTTTGGGCTTTCTTAATGGCCTTTATTGAGGCCATCATTTCTCGCGAATAGGGCGGCAAGAGGTAAGTACGCTCAAGGGCCGTCAATCCACTGGGGTCCCTGATGTCCGCGTCCGCGCCCCGCTCGAGCAGAAGCTTAACGACGTCACCCTTGGATCGTACTTCGGCAGCAAGCATGAGAGCTGTATTTCCGTACGAATCCGCAGCATTGACATTCGCCCCGGCATCGAGCAACTTCCTCACCGCATTGACATCGTTCATGTGAGCGGCCGCGAGGAGTTGATCATTCAGCTTGCTCTTTTCCGCGTCGACGGGATTTGATACGGGAACTTCGATGTTCGAGTTCTGCGTGAAGGGCAGCGAGGCAAGGTCGAAGGCAAGAACCGACGGATAGGCGCCAACATCCCGGACACTAATGACGCGCTCCGGACTTAAGAAGCTCTTATGTATTTTATGCCAGTCAGGATTGGGCCCGAGGCCCTTGGACACAATCCGTGATCCATCCGTGGAGAAAGCGGGCAAGTGCGTGGCGAACTCATCCGGTGTCTCGTCGGCGTCCGAGGACAGAAGAATGTTCGCATGCTTTCCCGTTTCGAGATTCACCACGTGAAGCGACCATCCTATGTGCTGCTCGTAGGTCGGGCGCATGTAGAACTTTCCCTGCAATGAACTTGCGTGGGTGAGCAAGGTATGCTGCACGCGCTCCTGATGGGAATCCACCATGCTTTGAACGATCGATTGGTTGATTGCACCACCTACTGCCTCGGCTGAATTAGCGATGGCGCCCGCGAGGGCAACTGTCCCGCCAGTTCGCTGCTCCTCAGGCGTCGGCGTGTGGCCGTATATGCCGATGTTTGTCCAGGCCATGCGCGATTGAGTAAAGGCGCGAAGCATGTCGTCAGCCACCAACTGCTGAGCCATGGCCACGCGATAGTTGTCCTCGGGGCTGGCGGAATTCTTGCCGGCAAGGGGCGCAATGGCGTGGCGAAATCGGCTGGTGGAAAAATCATAGGTAAAGCCTTCTCCGCCAGTCACCCGGTCGGCGAAGAGAAGCTTGCCATCCGATTTCTGCACGGCGAGCACGCCATTTTCCCTGGCCACAATGATTCGGTCGTTCACGATGCGCAACTGATCCGGTAACTGTCTTCGTGATTGGAGATTGGAGGGGATCTCGGCCTTGAACATCACCGAGCCGTCCGAAGTTTTCATCGCGATCACGCTGCCTGGCGTGGTCACATAGAGCCGATCTCCTACAATGTTGATGGGGCTTGCTGCACGATCGAGGAGGCCGGATTTCCAGAGGGGCTTGCCGGTGTTGCGGTCGAGGGCCGCGATGGAGTCCGGCGGGTTCTCTCCACTACCCTTCAAAAGGATAAAAACGCCACTCTCGTTCGCCGTCAGCGCTTGAAAAGTGCCGTTGCTGACTGGCGCACGCCACATCTCCTTGCCCGAAGCCGGGTACGACCTGGTGATCGTGGAGCCGTCCGAGAAGTAAAGATCATCCCCCAGCGGGATGGCCTGGGCCTTCGGTCCGAGAGTACCCGGGAATGGTATTTGCCAGAGCAGTTTCCCGTCGGAAGCAGAGAATGCAGCCGCCTCGGGTCCGGTGAGAAGCACGGCGCCGCCCATGCTTGAGAGGGCGAGCTTCGTATTCTTATCTCCGGGATAGTTCTCGAGCGCGGTTTTCCAGGCTTCGCTGCCCGTCTTCACATTCACAGCAGACATTGTCATGGGATGTGCCCTGCGGTTGAGCAAGACTAAGTACTTGTTGCTGAGAAGCAGAGAGAGTTCGGGTTCCTGGCTCCAAATCCGTGTGCCATTCTCCGGATTCAGCGCCACAATCTGTTTACCCCCCTCGATGAGGATCACCGGGTTCACATCCATGAGCGTCTGACCAAGACCAAAAGAGGCGCGGGGTACGGTCCAAACCGTCTCTCCGGTGGCAGAGTTCAGCAGCATCAGTTCACGTGGGATAGGCCCACCGCCGAGGTCGTCGTTATCAATGGTGCCGACTAAAACGCGGTCCTTCGAGACGAACTCGATAAAATCCGTTTCCTGGACTTTCAGCTTTGACTGCCACAGCGGTTTGGTCGGCTCTGGTGATTGTTTTTGTGCTTGTGGCCACGCGAGCGAAACAAAACAGGCAGAAAGAATCAGGATGTTGATGCGTTTCATGAATACCTCCATGAAGGAGTTCGGATTGAATCGATTGATTCGAATTGAAATAGGACTAGCCTCGCCCGAGGGGTGTTGCATCCCGTGGTGGGAAGCGCTCTTCGGAAGAAAGCGCGAGAAATTATGGGCAAATCTTACAATCTGGATGGGGGGACATCAGTGATGCTGGTCACAGTTGAGACGGAGCGAGGCGTAAGGTGCATCCTACCGCAAACCAGCGGAACAAAGAGTTGGGCTTGTGTCAGTGATTTCAGTCACCGGGGCGAGGAGAACATAGCGCGGTCATTCATGGCCGCCGTTCTGGCGCAGCAACTTCACCATATCCTTCAATTTGGCTTGCTTCGCCAGACGCATTGGCGTGTCACCCATTTCATTCCTGGCATTGACGGCTGCACCGTGGGCTAGAAGCAGTTCCGCAACTTCCTTATTGCCTTCCTTCGCCGCGATGTGCAGTGGAGTCTGGCCATCCGTTTCCTTGGCGTTGACGTCGGCGCCGTGGGCCAGAAGCAGTTCCGGAACTTCGGTGGAGTGTAAGTATGCCGCCGCATGCAATGGCGTACAGCCCCAATTATTCCCGATCTTAACGTCGGCGCCGTGGGCCAGAAGCAATTCGGCAAACTTATAGTTTCCTACTGCGTTGCTCAACGGGGTTTCGCCCAAGTGATCTTTGGCATTGACGTCTGCGCCGTGAGCCAGAAGCGATTCCAAAACCTCGCTGCTTGAATGGCCCTGCAGTGCCCGGTGCAACGCCGTCATGCCCAAGCTATCCCTGGAATTGACGTCGAAGCCGTTGGCCAGGAGCCCTTCCACGAGCTCTTTATTTCCACCATACGCCGCCCGGCCCAGGGCCTCCGCTTCTAGTATCCGGCCGGCTTCTGCGCGCGCTTCTGCCTCTGCGCGTGCAGTGTCGGCATTCCTGGCTGCCTCCGCGCGTGCGATATCGGCGGCAAGCTTGTGGTCGTAGCGCCAGACCGTGCCTTCGCTGACCACGGCGTCCACCCGCTTCTTTTCCTCGAAATTGTCCCATCGCAGGCAATTCGTGTTGTATTTCGGTCCGTCGTTCATGGTGATGCAATGTTGAAAACCGTGGATGTCTGTAGAGCAGTCCTGGTGCGAGGCCTGACCAGCGTAGATTTGTTGCTCTTGCCCACAGACGTGCATCATCTTACCTGTTGGCACTTCCGAGGTGTCCACCACGCCTTCCCTTGCAAAGTGGACGATATCGCCGCCGGCCTCCGCTGCCCTGCTGAGAGCCGCCGCGCGCAGGCCCTCCGTTACTTCGGCGCCGATTTTCTTTCCGGGCTGGGCGGCCTTAATCGTTCCGATCTTGACGTAGCCCTTGTTCGTCAAGGCACTCTCGTCTTCGGTCGTTACTTTGGCGGGTGCGGAACGCGCATCGAGTTTCTGAGCGATGGAGGGCGTGAACGTCGCTGGGCTTTCACTTTGCGCCCAGGTGCATGCTGGCCATAGAACGATCGCAACTGCCGCCGCGAACCGCATAGCCCTGAGAATATTCAGTCGCGATCGAGAACTGTTGGCCATGTTTGGCCTCCTCGCCGAGCACTCCAGCAATATGTGCGGACTTCGCAGTAACGGAGCCTAGAACAGCACAATTCATGGTTCTCGTCAGTGCCCTGCATCACCCCAAGTTGCTAGTAGCTTTGATTGTGTGACTGAGATTTGGCGCGAACCGCTGCCGGGCGAGCTTATGAGCAGGTGTGACCCCCCGCGGGATAGTCATCACCAAAGAAGGGAATCGAGTTTCGCGAATTCCTGCTGCACGGGCCGGAGGAACCGCAAATCGCTTTAGCACGCCAGAAACCCCAAGACCCAGGCACGAGGAAGAGTAATCAGTTCTAAGTTTTCAGTTCTAAGTACGGAAAGAAACGACAACACCTCGCTGGCATGGAGGACGCGGGGGTTCGCAGAGGGAGAGGGACCCAAGACCCAGGCACACACTCCGTGCCTGGGGCAACCAAATCCCAGACAGGCCACCGACCGGACCGGAGCATCTTGCGCGGTAGTCGGATCCGAGAGGGCTACCGGAAACTGGCGGCGGCATCGCGCGTGGCGTTTTCGTAGGCGTCGATTACCTTGTCCAGAGCTGCGTTCAGAGTTGCGTCAATTTGTTTTCGAGAGGGGTCGGCTTCGAACCAAGCCAGGGTTTGGCGAATGCCGTGGGCGAAACTCGTTGTGGCGCAATAGCCGGGGACGAAGCGCTTGATTTTGGTGTTGTCGAAAACGACGCTCACCGACTTGTCCCCGATCAGGGTGCCTTGCAGTTGCGGCATGCAGGCGATGAGGAAATCAGAGGGGATGTGAACGATGCGCGGTTCGACGCCGATGGCAGCGCCCACAATGCGGTACCACTGGTCCCAGGTCATCACTTCATCCGAGGTGATGTGAAAGGCGTGGCCAATCGCTTGCGGGTGTCCCAGCAATCCCACAAGTCCCTTGGCGAAATCGCTGTTGTGCGTGATGACCCAGAGTGACGAACCGTCTCCCGGCACGGCAACCTTTTTCCCCTTGAGTATGCGGTCAATCATTGTGTACGGCTTCTCCCAACTATTGAGCACGAGCGGAATCTGGGTGTCGCCATAGGTGAGCGAGGGCCGAATGATCGTCACCGGAAAGCCGGTCTCGCGATACGCCTTCATTAACCGTTCTTCGCAGGCAATTTTGTTGCGCGAGTAATCCCAGTAAGCATTGGCGAGCGGCGTGGACTCGGTAATCAGGTAGTGCGTGGCGGGTCTTTGATACGCGCTCGTCGAGCTGATGAAAATGAACTGGCTCGTGTGTCCCGAGAAAAGCTCCAAGTCGCGCTCCACGTCTTCTGGGACAAACGCGATCCAATCCACCACGGCGTCGAACGAGGCGCCCGCGAGCGCTCGAGCCGCGGCCGCCTTGTCTTTTACGTCCAGGTTGAGGACCGTGACCCCGGGAGGAACGGTACCTTCGTGGCGCCCTCGCGTGAGGAGTGTGACCTCGAAGCCCCGCTGCGCGGCTAGCTTCGTACATGCCGTGCTGATGATCCCGGTCCCACCGATGAATAAGATTCTCATGAAAGAGTTTGTAGCAGGAACGTTGGCGGCAAGGCCAGCGAAAAACGCGCCAAACCAGGCGCCGTGAATTGGAACGGGTCGGCGGCTACTGAGCGAGTGAGTAGATGACGTCGATTTCGGTATCGATTTCGACGGGTTGGCCATTGAACAGGGTGGGAGAATAGCGCCACTGACGGACAGCGGCAACCGCGGACTCCGCGAGCGAGCAAAATCCACGCACGCCGTTGATTTGGGCAATCTGGCCGTCTTTGCCGATGATCGCGTGAATCTTCACGGTGCCCGAAATACGTGCGCTACGCGCTTTTTCAGGGTAGACCGGCTGCACTTTGTTAATCAACCTGGCTGCTTGAACAGCGCCGCCAACGGCGACGCGGCGGACGGAAGGAGCCTGAGATGTGTCGGGAGGATTTTTGTCTTCGTGGGGCGTCTTCTGGGAGTTGGCAGGAGGGCGGAAGTCGGGGGATAAAACGTAGCGGAACGCGCCATCGACATAGACAACCGGGAAAAGGCGAATGAATTTGTTGCCATTGTGGAAGCGGAGTTCGTAGATGGGAAAGGGTTCACGGCGGCGGAGCAAGAGGCCATAAGCGTCTTCGGCGGCATCGTCGTCGCAGGAACGCTCATAGCGCAGAGCTTTCACTTGAGAGAAATCCTGCTGCTGGATGTCCACGAAGGTGTGGGCGAGAAACGGAGCGATGGAGGGGGCGGCCTTTTCGTAATATTCGCCGACAACGTCAGCGGCGTCGCGTCCAAAGAAATGGTCATACCAGTCGTAGGCGTTCGGCAAAACGAAGGATTTCAGAAGGGCATCGGCACGAGCCCCGTCGTTTTGCGCCTGGGCTTTGAGGATGTCTTTCACGAGGCGCTCGAGGCCCGAGGTGGAGTCCGGATAATCGGGCTTAAACGTGGTGGGCACAGAGGGAGGAGCGGGGGACGCGCTCTCAGGTGGTGTTTGCGCAGGGAGCGAGGCGGCCAGCGCCAAGGAGAGCGGAAGAACGATAAGGAGAGAAAGTTGACGCAGCGCGCGGAGCATGGCGGCATCATCGCAATGGAGGGCGATTATTACAAGTACATGGCACGTCACAGGCTTGAGTGGAAAGGCACCACGGCGGGTACGTGGTGCGGCCGGGCGAAGCGAGCTGAACCTAGCGCGGGCGGAGAGGCGGGCGCGGCGCGAGGGGGCGGGGGCGAAAACGCGGACGAATAGCGAGTGGCGGAGGAACGTAGCGAAGGGATTCGCCGCAGGTGGGGCAGTGTTCAGAGGGAACGAGATCAGCGCGCAGCCAGTGGCCACGAGTCTGGCAGAGCGGGTTGATGCATTGCAGCGTGGAGCCCGGCATGAAGGCCATTGCGCACTCCCCCAGCGGCCAACCAACTCACCAGCGGAAGTGAGTTCCCCTGGAAGGCCAAAAGAATTCGCAGGCAAACGAGCTGAACGGAAGAGATTGTTGCGCTAACGCAATATGGTGTCAATTGAAAAGGACCCCAAGATATAGGGGTAGTGTTACAAAGCTGTGGAAAAGCGAAAGAGGGAGATGCAAAACGGAACGCAAGACTGAGGAGGAGACGAGAGGAACTGGGTAGGCGGAGCAGTTGGCGGATAGGGCGCACGGGGCGGGATGAAAGAAAAAGTGCGCCGGACGCGTAGTACAAGAAGAGATGAAGGTGTGTCCAACAAAGATTGCGAATCGTTAGCGGGCCGAAGCCCGCTGCGGGTGTGGCAATGCTGGCGGAGCGAGAGAGCCGACACGCCAAAAACGGAGGAATGCGATGGCCAACGAGACGAAGGGGTTTGACTTGGGAGGGAACCTGCGCGGGATGCCGAATCTGGGCGGCTTCGGGGGGAAATTTCTGAAGGTACTGGGATTGATCGCGCTAGTGATCCTGTTTTTTTCGAGCGTGGTTTCCATTCCGACGGGAAACGTGGGGGTGCTGACGTTGTTCGGGCGGGTGACTGGCGAGGCGCTGGGAGAAGGGATACACCTGATCAACCCGTTGAAAGCAGTGCAGAAGATGTCGATACAGACGCAGTCGGTGAAGGAAAGCGCGAATACGCCCTCGAATGAGGGGTTGATCCTGGCTCTGGATACCTCGCTGCTGTTTCACCTGGACCGGACGAAGGCCGCGGAGGTGTTCCAGAAGGTGGGCTCGAACTATGCGGAAAAGGTGGTGGAGCCGACGTTGCGGGCGGCGATCCGCGCGGCAACATCGGCGCACACGGCGAATGCGCTGTATACGAATGCGCGCGAACTGGTGCAACAGCAGATTCAGGACGAACTTACGATGCAGCTTGCACCGCGTGGAGTAATCGTCGAAAACGTGCTACTGCGGGATGTGCAGTTGCCGGCGATGCTGAAGAACTCGATTGAGGCGAAGCAACAGGCGGAACAGGACGCGCTGCGGATGAGCTTCATCCTGCAGAAGGAGAAGCAGGAAGCGGAACGAAAGAGGATCGAAGCGCAGGGCATCGCGGATTTCCAGAAGATCGTGGCGCAGGGAATCAGCCCGCAATTGCTGGAGTGGAAAGGCATCGAGGCGACGGAAAAACTGGCGACCAGCGCGAATACGAAGATTGTGGTGGTGGGCAACCCGAAGAATGGGCTGCCGCTGATCCTGGGGCCGCAGTAGAGGTGCTTCGCAGACTGCGCTCGGAATGAGAAGCATGGACGTACTGTGTGGCGTGGAACTGGAGGCGTGCCACGATCCCTCCACTGCGTGCCACAGAATGCGCGGCACTCCGGCCGGGATGACATGAAGCGCAGGACGAGCGAGGCTAGCGGAAGGAGCGAAAAAAGATCAGAGGGATTCCTGGCTTCGCAGACTCCGCTCGGAATGACGGATTGGAGTTTGGAAGCGCGGAGTGCGGTCAGGGTTTGGCGGGGGGAGAAGTAGTTTTGGGTTCTTCCACGAAGCCGAGTTCGGCAAGTTTGGCTTTGAGTTGCGCGAGATCGTCTTGCTTCAGCTTGAGATCGGCGAGTGCGGCGTCAAGTTTGGCCTTGCCATTCTTATCGTTGGAAAAGTCAGGCTTGGAATAGAAAGCGTCCTGGTCAAGCGAAAGGGAGCGCTGGGCGAGATCCACTTCACCCTGCAGAGCGGCCAGCTCTTTTTTCAAATCATCGATTTGTTTCTTTTTTTGTTCGGCGTCCTCAGGAGTAGCGGACGTTGCTGGGGCGGAGGAGGCGGGTTGCTGTCCCGCTGGAGTAGAGGACTCGGCACCGGGAACAGGCGGAGTGGTTGGCGAGGTTGCGGGTGCGGAAGCGGGCGCAGGAGACAGAGTGTCGTTGGTGATGACTGCGGCGGGTTTGGCGGAAGCCTTTTTCTGTTCACGAGCGCGGCGCGCGGCTTCAGCGACGGAAGTATCCTGAGAATCCTGTGCCGCCAGGGGCAAGGCAATAAAGCAGGCAAGCGGCAGGATCAGAGCAAGAGTCCGCACAATGGCAGTGTGGCGCATGGGAACCTCTTCCAGCTTCCAGTTGGAGGCTTCACGGATAGGATACGACCCGGGGGAGGAAGGCTCAATGAGGAAGAACGAGGAGGGGCGAATCAGGCAACGGGGGAAAGGAAGCGGCTGTGGTGAGAGAGGCATGGCATACTCGCGGTGTTAAAACTGCCAGGGGCAAGATTACCGGGAGCAGCAGACCTTGAGGAGAAGCAAAACGCGGAGGGCCGGATGCGCGTGAAGGTGAGCCGAACAGGGCGAGGCTGGCTGGTGGCCATTCTTGGAGTGTGCGCGATGGCGATGTGCGCGCCGAGACTGCCGGCCAAACTGGCGGGCGCAGCAAGCGTTGCCGGGCAGATGCAACAAGCGGGCGCGGCGGGCGGCGCTGAAAAAAAGGAGCAACGAGCGACGGGGCAATACCAGTTGAGCCGGGAAAGGTACGAGAAGGCGGTGGCCCTTTCGCGCGCGGAATATAGGTTGTACTTCATTTTCGTAGCGTGGGGGATTGCGGCGTTGTTGCTGGTACTGCGGCTGGGAGTGGTGGCGAGGCTGCGTGATTTTGCGGAAGCGCGTGGAGGCCAGAACCGCTGGTTGCAGGCGGTGATATTTGTGCCGGCATTGCTGGTAGTTTTGGCGGTGCTGCATTTGCCGTTGCGAGTGTACGGGCACACGCTGGTGGTGCGGTATGAGTTGTCGGTGCAAGGATGGGGCTCGTGGTTGTGGGATTGGACGAAGGGAGAGCTCTTAACCATTGGGTTGGCGATTGTGGTGGGACGCCTGTTGCTAGCGGTGATTCGGTGGAAGCCGCGGACCTGGTGGCTGTACTTCTGGATGGCGGCGGTACCGTTGGCGCTGTTCCTGTTTTTCATCAACCCCTGGTTCGTGGATCCGATGTTCAACAAGTTTGTGCCGCTGCAGGAGAGGCATCCGGAGTTGGTGGAGTCCATCGGGAAGCTGACGCGGCGCGCGGGCGTGCCCATTCCTCCGGAGCGGATGTTCCTGATGGAAGCGAGCGCGAAGACGAATGAGTTGAATGCCTATGTGACGGGGATCGGGGCGTCCAAGCGCGTGGTGATCTGGGATACGACGATTGCGAAGACGAAGCCGGACGAGTTGCTGGTGATCGTGGGACACGAACTGGGGCACTACGTTCTGGGGCATCTGGCCACAGGGTTTGCCGCGTATCAGGCGGGGCTGCTTTTGGGATTGTACGTAGCGTTTCACGCGCTGCAGTGGATGCTGAAGCGATGGGGGAACGGCTGGGGAGTTCACGGACAAGAGGATTGGGCGGCGCTGGCAGTGCTGTTGCTGATCATGAGTGTGCTGGAGTTCGTGAGTATGCCGGTGGAGAACGGGTTCAGCCGGATGCAGGAGCATGCTGCGGACGTGTACGGGCTGGAGGTGGTACACGGGCTAGTGGCGAATTCGCAAGAGGCCGGGGCGCGCACGGAACAAGTGATGGGCGAGGCGGACCTGGCGGATCCGAAGCCGTCACGATTTATCGTTTTTTGGTTGTACAGCCACCCGCCGCAGGCGGAGAGACAAGAGTTTGCGTACACGTATGATCCGTGGTCGAAGGGAGAAGCGCCGAAATACGTGAAGTAGGCGCGAGGCGGAGATTCAGGAATCGCGGTGACGGGCGGTGTGGCGGCGGAAGAACGAGGCGACTTTGTGGCGATTGCCGCAAACGGCCATGGAGCACCAGCGGCGGCGGCGGGTGCGCGAGTCGTCATAGAAGAAGAGGCGGCACGCGGGATTGGCGCAACGGCGCACCGGGGCATTGGGGCCTTCGATGAGGAGTTCGGCGGCGGAACGCGCAATGGCGGCGAGAAGCCATTCAAGGCCGCCTTCGCGGGCGATGAATTCCAGGCGCCAGCCTTCGGTGCGGGGAACGAGCTCGTCGTGGCCCTCGGTAAGACGCAGCAAGTCGTTGATGGGCTCGACCCAGATTTTCGGGAAGGGCTTCTTCTCGACGAGGGAAGCAAAGATGGCGCGGAGAGACTCACGGAGACGCAGGACTTTGAGGAGAACCGCGTCGACAGCCTGCGGCTCGGTGGTGAGCAGGGGATGAAGGCGAGTGGCACGCTCGGGAGTGACGACGCGGGCGTTGACGAGGAAGGAGACGAACTCGTTCCAGGAGAGGTCATGCGCTGCGGGAGAGGTATTGGCAAAATCGAGGGCGAGGCGTCCGGCGATGAGGCGGGGGCTACGATTGGAGAGTGAGTCGGTCACGGGGAATCGAGTAGTGGGAGCGCAATGATAACTGGTTTGGGCTCCGTGATAGGTTATACCATGGCCAGTTGCATCTGTCCGACTAAAGGAACGCAAAACGGCCCATGGGAGAACTTTGTCCGGTCAGGATCGATCGGTTTTGCTTAGGTAGATAGAGTGATGGTGTAAAAGAAAAGAGAGGAGTGGAGGAACAGGCCTTGGGTCAAGAATCCGAACAGCTTGACAAAACTGGGAACGAGGAACAGAAAGCGATGGCCACGCCAGGGGATCGTCTTCCGACAGCGCCTCTGAATCTTTTTGCAGGGCAATCCAAGGTGCGGTCACTGGTGAGGGTCGCGATCTTCCTGGTGATTGTGTTTGAGTTGGGGCCGACGATCACCTACACACTGGCGCAGGTTATTTTTGGATCATTCCGCGTGATCGATTCTCCGGCGATCTTGTTGTTCATGGAGGCGGGAAACCTCGCGATTCTCTTTGGAGTTACAGCGGTAATGGCGCTTCTGGAACATCGGCACATTGGGGATTACGGCCTGCCATCACAGGGAATATTGGGCAAGAACTTTTGGATGGGAGCGCTGTTAGGAATCGCTGAGATTTCCGCGTTGATTGGTTTGATCGCGGCATTTGGCGGCTACTCCTTCGGGAATCTGGTCCTGCAAGGTGGGGAAATGCTGCGGTGGGGTGCTGTTCACCTGGTGCTGTTCCTGGTTGTGGGCTTGTATGAGGAGTTTCTGTTTCGAGGTTACGCACAATTCGCGCTGGGCGAAGGGATCGGATTCTGGCCGGCAGCTGTGTTGCTTTCGGTGGGATTTGGCTATGTCCATCTGAATAACGGCGGCGAGAACTGGATTGGCGCGGCGAGCGTGGCCATCGTCGGACTGCTGTTCGCCTTCACATTACGGCGAAGCGGGAATCTTTGGTATGCAGTGGGATTGCATGCGAGTTTCGACTGGGGCGAATCCTTTCTCTATTCCGTGCCGGACAGCGGGGTAGTGCTTCGGGGACATCTATCCAGCGCCTTGCTACACGGGCCGCCGTGGCTGACAGGAGGATCGGTGGGACCTGAAGGGAGTATTTTTTCTTTTCTGACGATGGGGTTGCAGTTTTTGGTGGTGATGCTGCTGTTTCCGAAGAGAGAGAACCAAGGGGCGTCGAAGATTGTTGTACCGACAAGCTAGGGTTTCGTCGCCGAAATAGGTTGGGAACCGTCCGAACCTTTTGACTGTGGTGGTTTCAAAGGCGCCCGCCTCAGAAGGCGTCCGCTACAAAACCCCCGTCGTAAATCAAGATAAAGTTCATTGGACTAAGTCCGAGGCGTGGACGAGGTGGACGCCCTGAGCTTCCACCTGTGGCAAGAACTCGCTTAGAGCGCGAAGCGTTTCTGGGTGAGGATGACCGATGGCGATGGCCTCGCCCTTTTCCTGTGCGTCATGCAAAGCGAGTTGGAGTTGCTTGCGAATCGCGGAGACTTCCTCGACATCATCGAGAAAAGGAACATTGCGGTAGGCGCAGCGGACGCGGGCGTTTTGCGCGGCATCATAGGCGACAGTGGCGGCGGTAGTGCGGCTGTCAATGAAGAAGAGATTCCGCTGGCGAAGGATGGCCATGAGACCGGCCATGAGCGGGCCATCGGTGGTAGCCAGGGAGCCCTGGTGGTTGTTGACACCAACGGCGTAGGGAACGTTTTGCAACATGCCGTTCACGGCCTCTGCGATTTGAGACGAAGTCATTCCGGAGTGGAGTTGCTGCGCTTCGTGGATTTCATTGCCGAGGGGCTCCATGGGCAGATGAAGCATGACCTGGTAGCCGCGGCTGTGGGCCTCTTCCGCGATTTCGCGAGAATGGGGGTATGAGGGCAGGAAGGAAAGAGTAAGCGGGTAAGGAAGGGCGAAGATCGAGTCGGCGACCGAGCGATCGTTGCCCAAGTCGTCCAAGATGATGGCGAGGCGAGGAGCACCGGCGCGCGCGGAGGATTGGGGATGCAGCGTGGCATGCCCCTTGGAAGCATCGCGCACCTTGGAGCGGAGATTCCCCGCCGATCTGGGATTGTCGCAACCAATCAGGCAAGCAAATAGGAAGACCAGAAGTAACTTTACGGGCAAGCGAAGGACCATCGGCGTTGCCGAAAAAAGGAAAGACACGAGCGGACTAGGCGGCTTTCTTCACCGGGCTCTTCAGAAGTTCGAGGGCCTTGCGAAGAACGGGATCGTCGGAAGAAAGGGGACGCGGACCGAGGGTGGAGTCCTTGGGCGTGCCGGGAGTTGAGGTTGCAGCGTCTTCGCCGTCGTCGCCATCATCACCGGAGGCAGCCGAAGCGCGCACGATCTCCGTGGGAGTAACGCCTTCTTCGAGGATGGATTTGCCATCCTCATTGTAATAGTTGGCAACGGTGAGGAAGAGGGCAGCGCCGTCGTCCAAGGGAATGAGCTTCTGTTCGGAGGCGAGACCAAAGGTGCGATCGCCAACCAGGTCGCCGCGTTTGGTGTTGGCCAGAGAAGCGGCGAGAACTTCGGCAGCGCCGGTGGTGGTGCCGTCCATCAAAACGGAAACGGGCCCTTTCCAGACCACCTTGGTGGGGTCGGCGTTAAAGTCCTGTTCGGGGAAAGTCTGGCCGCGAAGAGCGACGAGTTTGCCGGAGGGAACAAACAAACGTGCGATAGCGATGGCCTCGGTGATGGGGCCGCGGCCACAGGCACGCAAGTCCAGGATGACGCGGGTGACTCCTTGCTTCTGAGCATCGAGGAGGCGAGCGCGCACTTCATCGGCGCGTCCAGCGTCCAAGGAGGGGAAACGCAGTGCGAGAGTGTCGTTATCAACGCGCTGTGCAATGAGTTTTGGAGCCGAGAGCTTCTCCCGGACGACCTCAACTTCTTCCGGGTCGGTTTTTCCGCGGCGAATGACGCCGACCTTCACGCCCGTTCCCAATTGACCTGCCAGAAGGTTTTTGGCCTGGCCGACGGACATTTCGCGCGTGGTGAAACCGGCGATGGATTCAAGGATATCACCGCTACGCAGGCCGGCCTTTTCAGCGGAGGTATCGGGAAGAACGGAAGTGACGATGATATAGCCAAAGCGCTTGCTCAAGTTGAGGCCGGTGTCGCTGGCGGCAGCATTGGCGGTCTTCTGCTTGTATTCGGTGTATTCGCGCGGGGTGAGGTAGCTGGATTCCGGGTCGAGGGATTCGAGCAGGCCGTGGAGAGACCCGGCGGTGACGAGATGCATGTTGGGCTCGTCAACATAATCCTGCTGGATCTTCTGAAGAACTTCGCTATAGACCACGAGCGATTTGTAAGTGTTGTCGTTGGCGCTACGGCCAAGCACCTTTCCGAACCCTACCCAAGCGATAATGAGTACGGAAACGGCGATAATGGCATAACGCGTGAAGCGATTCATCCGGCACCACCTTGCTTGAAGATAAACTATAAGTGTAACACTGAGATGAGACGCTGGGCGCTGAGAGTTGGATAGGGTTAAATGGGAAGGAGGAGGGAAAGAGGATGCGCTAAAGACACGCGGAGAAGGGGAATTGTTGTATTCCTGACACACCAGAACTAAGTCTAGTGTACTTTTGTGCATCTAAACAATTGATAGCAAAGCACAAAGAGGTCTGAAAACGCGTTGCAATATGCTATCGTGAAAGACTGTAGAGACTGCACCATGTTTCAAACCAGCATTCTACAACCGGCTGAAACGCAGGGCGTAGGACTTCACACAGGGGTTCACGGAAAGGTGCGACTGGTGCCGGCCCCGGCGGACACGGGAATTGTGTTCCGGCGGGTGGACCTGGACGAGTTCCCGATTGAAGCGCACGGGCGAAACGTGGCGCGCGTGAGTTATGCGACCAGCTTGATGAAGCAAGGCGTGCTGCTTTCCACAACGGAACACCTGCTGGCCGCTATCTATTCCTGCGGGATTGACAACGTTTTTATTGATATTGATGCGATTGAGGTGCCCATTCTGGATGGGTCGGCGGAGCCATTCATGCGGCTGATCGATCAGGCCGGGATACGGCGGCTGCGCCGAAAGCGGCGGTATCTGAGAGTATTGAAGCCGGTTGAGGTGATTGAAGACGGGCGGCGGATCGGGATCTACCCGGCGAACGAATTCCGTGTGCGATGCTATGTGGATTTCCCGCATCCGCTGGTTGGGCAGCAGGAAGTGGAGATGGTGGTCAACGCGCAGAGCTTCCGGCAGGTGCTTTCGCGCGCCAGGACGTTCTGTTTTGAGAGCGACATCGAGCCCTTGCGAGCCATGGGACTGATTCGCGGGGGTTCTCTGGAAAACGCGATTGTGCTGACAAAAGACGCGATGTTAAACGGGCCGCTGCGGTTTCCCGACGAGTTTGGGAGGCACAAGGCGCTGGACCTGATCGGCGACCTGGCTCTGGTGGGACTGCCTCTGTTGGGGCGAGTGGAAGCGAGGAAAGCGGGCCACGCCTTGCACACACAGTTGGTGAGCCGGTTGCTGGCCGACCCAACGGCCTGGGAGGTCACCATGCGGCATCCGGAGACCGCAGGGACAACGGAGAGCGAAGCAGAGGCGGTACCCGCCTCGGCTGCGGATTAAAGTCAGAGAATAAAGCACGCTTGACGCGGGAGGCTCCTGGACGATAATGCCAAGGAGCAAAGATACCTGGCGGCTGAGGCGGGGTGCCATCCCCCAATGCAAGGTCGCGCAGAGATTTGGCGGGCAATCCCTTGAGAAAAAGTGGAGTAAGAGGTTCGAAGCTGGCAGTGAGTCTGCTGGTGGCGAGCATTGTCACGTTGGGTAGCGCGTCGCGCGTGCGGGGACAGGATTGGGGAACGCCGGTATGGTCGGATGAATTCGACGTGGTGTCAGGAACGCCAATCGACCCCACGAAGTGGGGGTATGACACCGGGATCCTGAACGTCAACAATGAGGTGGAGTATTACTGTTCGCCGGGGATGACGACGGGAGGGTGTGTGGGGACGAATCCGAATGCCTACCTGGATGGCAACGGAAACCTGATCATCCAGGCAATCAATGTGGGAACGAGCACGCAAGCGAACAGCGGAAGCTGGACTTCGGCGCGATTGAAGACGGAAGGGCTGGAAGAGTTTCAGTACGGGCGCGTGGAAGCGAAGATGAGTTTGCCCACAGGTCCCGGGCTATGGCCGGCATTTTGGGCGCTTGGCGACAGTACCGGATGTAGTTGGCCGGCATGCGGAGAGATTGATTACATGGAGAATGTGCCGACTTCGGGTGGGCTGGGGCCGACAAAGATCAGTTCCACGATTCACGGGCCGGGGTACTACGGCGCGAACGGATTGAGCGCGATTTACACATTTCCGAGCGGCGACGTGAGGGGAATGCACATTTATGGGGCCATCTGGTCGCCGAACATGGTGCAGTTCTACGTGGACGATCCGACGAAAGTGTTTTTCGTGCGAACGGCATCGGATGTGCCTTCGGGACAACCGTGGGTATTCAACCGGAAGTTTTTTCTTCTGTTGAATTTGGCGATCGGCGGGGACGGGTCGTGGCCGGGCGCGTTTGACGCCACGACGCCGAATCCGGCGGTGATGACCGTGGATTACGTGCGGATTTATCAGGCCGCGCCCGTGACGGCGCCGAGCATGGGCAATGCGGCTGCGATCAGCGTGAAGGCCGGGGCGACGACGGGGAACACAAGCGACATCAGCGTGGGTGAGAAGCTGGGCAGCGGGCGGGTGTATTTCGCTTGCACGACGACGGCGCCGAAAGCTGCTTGTACGGTGAACACAGGCGATGCGCTGAACGCGAATACCGTGGATTTTTCCGCCACTGCCACGGGGACGGTTACGGTCAGCGTCGCGACGACGGCGAACTCGATGGTGCTGCCGTTCGGCTCCTGGTGGAGGATGCTAGAGGCGGCGAGGTTTGCCTTTGCGGCATTGGTGGCGGTGCTGCTGCTGGGGTTTGCGGCGAGGTGGCGCGGGCGGGCACTGCGGCCGGCCTATGCGTTGGGCGGAGTGCTGCTGCTTTGTGGCGGCTTGTTGCTGGGCTGCAGCGGCGGGGGCGGCTCGACGCCAACGCCGCCACCCGGCGGAACCACGCCGGGGAGTTACACGGTTACGGTGAATGCCTACACGCTGACGGGCAGCGGGACAACGCCGGACGCGACGGCAAGTATTCCGTTGAGCGTGAATTAGCGAGAGTTTGGTAACAGCGCACAGTCAGGAGTGACTGTGCCACAAATGGGGATGCGGAAGCTGCAATGGGCTAGGGCATTCCAGAAAAGATTGTCAAAGCAGGCACCGTCACGGGAGAATGCTGGGACCATGCCGAACAACGACGTTGCAATCCTGATCCTGGCCGCGGGCAAAGGCACGCGGCTGAAGTCCAGCCGGGCGAAAGTGCTGCACGCCGCCGGGGGGCGCGCGCTGGTGGAGCACGTGGTGCGTTCGTGCGAGCCGCTGGGAGCGAAGAGAATCATTGCGGTGATCGGCCACCAGGCGGAGAAGGTGGCGGAGGTCGTCGCGCCGTACGAAGTGGAAACCGTGGTGCAACAGCCGCAGAACGGGACGGGCCATGCGCTGCTGGTGGCAAAGCGGGCGATTGGCAATGCGAAGTATGTGCTGGTCTTGCCGGGCGATGCGCCGCTGGTGCGAACAGAGACGCTGCGAGCGTTGATCAACAAGCACAAGAAAGGTGCGGCGGCGGCGACGATACTTACGGCCGTGCTGGCCGATCCTTCGGGTTACGGGCGGATCCTGAGGAAATCCGGAGACACGGTGGCGGCGATTATCGAGGAATCGCAACTGACCGCGGAGCAGCGCGAACTGAATGAAATCAATTCGAGCATCTATTGCTTTACAGCGGCGAAGCTGTGGCCGGCCCTGGCGCAGGTGAAGCCCAACAACAAACACCGCGAGATTTACCTGACCGATGCGATCGCCGTGTTGAACGCAAATGGAGAGACGGTGCTGGCGGAAATTGCGCCGGATGCGCGCGAGGCGCTGGGTTGCAATACGCGAGCGGACCTGGCGGGCGTGGACCGGACGTTCCGCGAATGGAAGCGCGACGAGCTGATGAACAACGGCGTGACGATTCAATTGCCGGAGACGGTGCTGACCGATCCGGACGTGACGGCGGGTGAAGATTGCGTGATCGAGCCGTGCGTGCAATTGCTGGGAAAGACGAAGCTTGGCGCGCGATGCACGATTAAGACGGGCAGCGTGCTGCACGACGCGGTGCTGGGCGACGACGTGACGATCGAGGCGCACTGCGTAATAACGAAGAGCCGGGTCGATTCCGAAGTGATTGCAGGCCCGTTCGCGCGGATACGGCCCGAGAGCCACGTGAAGAAGGGCGCGCGGATCGGGAATTTCGTGGAGTTGAAGAAGAGCGTGATCGGCGAAGGCAGCAAGGTGCCGCACCTTTCCTACATTGGGGATGCCAAGATCGGGACGAAGTCGAACATTGGCGCGGGGACAATCACGTGTAATTACGACGGTTTTTCAAAGCACCCGACGACGATTGGGAACCGCGTGTTCATCGGGAGCGATGCGATTTTGATCGCGCCGGTGAGGATCGGGGACGGGGCGTACGTGGCGGCGAGCTCCGCGATTACGGACAATGTGCCGGCGGATGCGCTAGGGATCGCCCGGGGCAAGCAGGTGAACAAGCCGGGGTGGGCCAGTAAGAAGCGGAGAGAGTTGGCGGCGGGGGAAAAACCGAAAAAAGGCAAGAAGAAGCGGCGTTAGGGCGACGCGGCGTCAGAATGTTGAAGCCCATACACCGAGCAAAATAAATGCATTGACAAGCAGGCTGAGAGCTATTGCTGCCCACAGAAGGGATTTGAGGAGCGGGGATATTCGTTCGATGCGACCGCGTTTGATCAGCATCACAATCGCAATTGCCGTGGTAATCGGTGTGAAGAAAAAGAACCACAGCGCAAAGATTTCATCGAGTTCTAGGTGAGGCCAGAATGGAACCTGGCGGTCAATTGGAAATGAGAAGAGGAAGGCCACAAAGCCCAGCAGGGAAGGTAAACACCACCAAAGTGGTAGCCAAGCTTTGTCCGAACGGAGAGGCGTTTGTTCTGATTCCGTCACCTGAATCCCTCGACGAACAGAATTGTAGCAGTCCCTGACGCGAAAAGCTGATGAGAAGGCTCTCAGCTTTGACGATTGCGTGATCTTGCGAGGCGCTTGGGATGTGCTAGAAGCGCGGCTCCGTGGGCCGCTTGATGTGCTAAAATCAGAGTTCCCATTCATGCTACCCGGAGGCACATCATGAAATTTGGAGTGGTGGTCTTCCCCGGGTCCAATTGCGATCACGACGCGTTTCATGCCATCGGCCACGTGCTGCAGAAGCCGGTGGAATTCATCTGGCACCAATCCGAAAACCTGCACGGCTGCGACGCGATCATTTTGCCCGGGGGATTTTCCTACGGCGATTACCTGAGGACGGGGGCGATCGCGCGATTTTCGCCGGTGATGAATTCGGTGGAGAAGTTCGCGAAAAGCGGCGGGCTGGTGCTGGGCATCTGCAACGGCTTCCAGATTTTGTGCGAGGCGGGGCTGCTGCCAGGAGCGATGATGCGGAATGCGGGGCTACGATTCATCTGCCGGCACGTATACATTCGCGTGGAGCAGACGGACAGCCCGTTCACATGCGCGGCGAAGAAAGGGCAGATTTTGAAGATTCCGATTGCGCACAGCGACGGGAACTACAATTGCGATGCGGCCACGCTGGCGGAGCTGGAGAACCATGGGCAGATTCTGTTTCGGTATACGACGCCGGACGGGCTGGATGACAAGGCTGGGAATCCGAACGGCTCGATGGCGAATATCGCGGGGATTTGTAACCGCGAGCGCAATGTGGCCGGGTTGATGCCGCATCCGGAGCGCGCAGTGGAAGATGTGCTCGATTCGGAAGACGGGATTGTGGTTTTCCGGTCGATGGTAGAAGCGCTGACGGGTGTGGCAAAGGCGACGGCGTGAAACGCAAACGGGGTTCAGAAGATTGAGGACACGTTGGGGCACGAGACATCGTGCCCCGATGATTTTCAACGGAAGAAAAAGGCTACAAATGGCGACGGCACAGACGGAAATCAAGGTGACGCTGGAAATTGCGGCGGAACACGGCATAACGCGCGAAGAATATGCGCGCATCCAGAAGGTACTGAAGCGCGACCCGAACATCACGGAGCTGGGGATTTTCAGCGTGATGTGGAGCGAGCACTGTTCGTACAAATCGAGCAAGGTGCATTTGAAGCGGTTGCCGACGCGCGGGAAGCTGGTGGTGCAGGGGCCGGGAGAAAACGCCGGCGTGGTGGATATCGGCGACGGGCTGGTGGCGGCGTTCAAAATCGAATCGCACAATCATCCGAGTTTCGTGGAGCCGTTTCAGGGAGCGACGACGGGCGTCGGCGGAATTCTGCGCGACATTTTCACGATGGGAGCGCGGCCGATTGCGGTGCTGGATTCGCTGCGGTTTGGGGAGATAAGAAGAAGTGGCGAGTGGCCCTCCTCCGCTGATGCTGCGGCGGGCAAGCGAGTGGCGAGTGGCGAGTCAAAAACGCAACCCGGGGCAAATGCAGAAACTCTTGCTGCCCATAAGACGACCGAAGAAGAGGCGGCAAAGAACCGGCGGATTCTGGACGGCGTGATTCGCGGCGTGGGGAGTTACGGAAATTGCTTTGGCGTGCCGACGGTGGGCGGGGAAGTGGCGTTCGAGCCGTGCTACTCGCAGAACCCGCTGGTGAATGCGCTGGCGCTGGGGATTGCGCGGAAGGAAGACCTTTTCTTTGCGAAGGCCAAGGGTACGGGGAATCCCGTGATTTATGTGGGCGCGAAGACGGGACGCGATGGAATTCACGGCGCTTCGCTGCTGGCGTCGGCGGAATTTACCGAGGAGTCGCAGCAGAAACGGCCCAATGTGCAGGTGGGCGACCCGTTCATGGAGAAACTGCTGCTGGAGGCGTGCCTGGAGGCGATGAAGACGGGCGCGGTGGTGGCGATTCAGGATATGGGCGCGGCGGGGTTGACGTGCTCGACGTGCGAGATGGCTTCGCGCGGGGCGACGGGAATTGAAATTGACCTGGCGAAAGTGCCGCAGCGCGAAACAGGGATGAGCCCGTACGAGATCATGCTCAGCGAATCGCAGGAGCGCATGCTGCTGGTGGCGGAGCGGGGGCGCGAGCAGGAAGTGCTGGCGGTGTTCAAGAAGTGGGGGCTGGACGCGACCGTGGTGGGAGAAGTGAAGGACGGTGGGTTGCTAGTGGTGAAGGACCATGGCGTTGTGGTGGCGCAGATTCCGGCGCACCCGCTGGCGGAAGAAGGGCCGGTGTACAACCGGCCGATCACGGAACCGAAGGCGCGGAAAGAGAGCGAGCTGGACTGGTTCCACTTTGCCGCGGAGGGCGCGGAGCTTACGGAGAATTTCAAGAAGCTGCTGGCTACGCCGACGATTGCGTCGAAACGGTGGATCACCGAGCAGTACGACACGATGGTGCGGACGAATACGCTGGCGGGACCGGGCGCGAGTGACGCCGCGGTGGTGCGAATCAAGGAGACGAAACGGGCGTTGGCGCTGGCGACGGATGGCAATGGCCGCTGGACTTTCCTAAATCCGAAAGCGGGCGCGATGCACGCGGTGGCAGAAGCCGCGCGGAATGTAGCGGCTAGCGGGGCGCGGCCGATTGCGGCGACGAATTGCTTGAATTTCGGGAGCCCGGAAAAGCCGGAGGTGATGTGGCAATTTTCGCAGGCCATTGACGGGTTGGGCGAAGCGTGCGTGGCGCTGGGCACGCCGATTACCGGCGGGAATGTCAGTTTTTATAACGAGACGCTGAGGAAATCGATTTATCCGACGCCGGTGATCGGGATTTTGGGAATCCTGGAAGATGCGTCGAAAGTTTTGAAGGTAGCGTTCCGGAATGAGGGTGATGTGATCGTGCTGCTCGACGGGTCGACTTCCTCCAATGCGGCGCGCCAGGCTCCGCCGCGAGCCGGGAAGCAACGGGAGTTTTCGTCGTCGGAATATTCGAAGGCGATTGGCGGCATTGTGGCCGGGGAGCCGCCGGCAATTGAACTTGGCGCGGAGAAATGGGTGATCGATTGCCTTGTCACGTTGGCGGATGCAAGCGTGCTGGAATCGGCGCACGACGTGAGCGACGGTGGGCTGGCGGTCACGCTGGCGGAATCGTGCTTCGCCGCCACGGGGCTCGGAGCGAATGTAATGGCGCCGGAAGATGTGAGCGCCGAATACGCGCTCTTTGGCGAGCGCGGGGCGCGCGTGGTGGTTTCCGTTTCGCCGGAAAAGCTTGGCGCTCTGCGGACGACTGCGAGACAATATGGTGTGGGGGCGCACGAAATCGGCAAAGTGACGGGTGACAATGCACTGCGCATCGAATATAAGGGGCATGCAGTGATTGCGGCCACTGTCCCTGCGCTGCAGGATATTTGGGCCAACTCGCTCGAGCGAACAATTACGAACCGGGGCTAGGAATGGACTCACTACTCGCTGCAAAGCTAGCTCGCTGGTGGCTCCTCTTCTACTTCGGGGTGCTTGGCTTTGGCGTGATTGGATTACTGCTAGTTCGTTATTTCTCTGGGCACCTCAGGGTTCCGTGGGGGTCTTGGGGTGTGATGTTTATGATCGTCGCGTTCTCGCTTGTTAATGTGTTCGCATTCGTGGGCGTCGCACTGCGGGCCCCTTGGGCGGTGAGCGCGGTCATCGTCGCGTGCTCGTTTGGAATCGCTCGTCATCTGTTGTTTGGGCTCTACAAAGGGCAATTTAACGAGGCAGAGGTGGCCCCCACAATTTTTTTCATAGTAGCTCTAATGCTGTTATTGGCGCCGAGCGTTAGGGCCGAGCTCCGAACAAAGGTGAGACCGGCGTGAAAACTAAATTGGCCTACGCGGACGATCATTTTCATGATGAATGCGGTGTGTTTGGCGTGTTTGGGCACCCGGAAGCGGCGAACCTGACGTATCTGGGGCTGTACGCGCTGCAGCATCGCGGGCAGGAATCGGCCGGCATTGTGTCCAGTGCGGGCGGCGACCTGCACATGCACCGGGCCATGGGCGAAGTGGAAGAGATTTTTCAGCCGCGGGTGCTGGCGAAGCTGCCGGGTGCAAGCGCGATCGGGCACACGCGGTACTCGACGGCGGGCGACAAGGCGCTGCTGAACGCGCAGCCGATCCTGGTTGATTGCAACAAGGGCAAGATCGCCGTGGCGCATAATGGCAACCTGACGAATGCGGGCGAATGGCGGCGGAAGCTGGAGCATCGCGGTTCGATCTTCCAGACGAACAGCGACACGGAAGTGATCGTGCACCTGATCGCGCGTTCGCTGGCGCGGAATTTTTCCGGCGCCCTGGGCGATGCGCTGAACCAACTGGAAGGCGCGTATTCGCTCTTGGTGCTGACGCCGGACGAACTCTATGCGGTGAGAGATCCGCGGGGATTCCGGCCGCTGGTGCTGGGGAAGATAGCGTCCAAGGAGAACGGGGACGCATGGCTGGTGGCGTCGGAAACATGCGCTTTCGATCTGTTGAATGCGCAATACGTGCGGGAAGTGGAGCCGGGCGAGATGCTGCGGATTTCGCGATGCGGGATGGAGTCCATCCGATTCAGCCCGCCGAAGCCGCACCAATACTGCATTTTCGAGCACGTTTATTTTTCGAGGCCGGACAGCATTATTTTCGGGCGGTCGGTGAACGGGTCGCGCGAAATGCTGGGGCGCTTGCTGGCGCGGGAACATCCCGTGGAAGCGGACATGGTTGTGCCGGTGCCAGACTCGGGAGTGCCGGCGTCAATCGGGTTCGCGCTGGAATCGAAAATACCATTCCGCATGGGGCTGATCCGGAATCACTACATCGGGCGCACGTTTATCGAGCCTTCGCAGGCGATACGGAATTTTGGCGTGAAGCTGAAACTGAACCCGGTGCGCGAGTTGATCGCGGGGAAACGCGTGGTGCTGGTGGATGATTCAATCGTGCGCGGCACGACCAGCAGGAAGCTAGTGCGCATGGTGCGGGAAGCGGGCGCAACGGAAGTGCACATGCGCGTCAGTTGCCCGCCAACGATTTCGCCGTGTTACTACGGCGTGGATACGCCCACGCGCGAGGAGTTGATTGCTTCCGCAAATACACCGGAAGATATCTGCAAGTACCTGGGCGCGGATTCGCTGGGATACCTTTCGCTGCCGGGGCTGAGGCGGGCGGTGAATGATACCGAGGGACATTTCTGCACTTCGTGTTACACGGGCGTTTACCCGACCGACCTGGTGCAATTGGAAGTGCGGGAAGGCGCGGGCGCGAATAAAGTGGGGGAAGTGGTGACGGTGAATCGTGAAAGCTGACGAAAACAAGAGCAAGAAGAAGAGCGCGAAGGAAGCAAAAGTGCCGATGAGCACGCGGGTGAAGAGCGAAATCATCGCGTGGTTCTGGGTGATTCTGGCGTTCATGCTGATCAACGGGACGCTGGGGCAGGCACGCGTGATCCCGTCGGGCTCGATGGAAGACACTTTGTTGATCGGGGACCACCTGATCATGAGCCGGGTGGGCTACGATGCCGGTGTGCCCTTCACGAATTGGCACGTGCCGCTGTGGCGGAATCCGCACCGGCAGCAGATCGTCATTTTCAAGCCGCCGTTCGATCCCAATCAGCCGGACTATGTGAAGCGCGTGATCGGGCTGCCCGGGGAAACCGTGGATGTGCACGACGGCGCGGTGTGGATCGACGGGAAAAAGCTGGAAGAGGACTATACGATCGGGCGATCGGAAGCGCCGACGAAGCTGCAATTGACGGTGCCGTATGGCGGGTTGCCGTACAAGATTCCGGAGAATTGCTATTTTGTGATGGGCGATAACCGGGAAAATTCCCTGGATAGCCGGTTTTGGGGATGTGTGCCGCGGAATGATATTCTAGGCACGCCGGTGATCATTTATATGTCGCTGGACGCACCGAAAGAAGCATGGAATGGGGACATCGGGGCGCGATTCCTGGCATACGCCAACGCGCTGATACATCCCAGCACAGTGCGGTGGCGCAGGCTGTTCCATCTGTTTTAAGCTGTAGGGGTCCGGCACTGCCAATAAGCCGGACAAGTTTCACGAAGTAGAAGCAGGATCTCCCACAGAGTGACTCATGACGGGTGACTCGTCCCTGGTGGCCGCCCTCCGCCCCCGCAGGGATGAGTTGGCAACTTCACCCGCAGGGGTGACGTCACTGATCAAACGTTAAGGCGGCAGACCATGAAATATGCCGACGCCGGAGTGAACATAGCTGTAGCCGATGACGCGAAGCAGCGCATACGTCATCTGGCCAGCCGCACGTTTACGCCCGCGGTGCTTGGAGGGATCGGGGGATTCGGCGCACTGTTTGCGCTGGATATCAGGAAATGGAAAGACCCGGTGCTGGTGTCCAGTTGCGATGGTGTGGGCACGAAGCTGAAAATTGCCATGGCGATGGGCGTGCACTCGACGGTGGGCGGGGACCTGGTGAATCACTGCATCAACGACATACTGGTGCAGGGAGCGGAGCCGCTGTTTTTCCTGGATTACCTGGCGATGGGGAAGCTGGACGCGAGCGTGGTGGAGCAGCTTGTGGATGGCATGAGCCGCTGCTGCCGGAAAGCGGGTTGCGCGCTGATTGGCGGAGAAACGGCGGAGATGCCGGGATTTTATGCGCCGGGGGAATACGACCTGGCGGGATTTATTGTGGGCGTGGTGGAGCGGGCGAAGGTGCTGAACGGGAAAGCGGTGAAGCCGGGGGACACGCTGCTGGCGTTGCCGTCGGCAGGATTGCACACGAACGGATATTCGCTGGCGCGGAAACTGGTATTTGAAATTGCCAAGCACAAGCCGGACACGTACGTCGCGGAAGTCGGGAACAAGATTGGGGCGGAGCTTATGAAGCCGCACCTCTGCTACGCGCCGGCGCTGAAGACGATTGTGGCGCGCGGGTGGGTTTCCGCGATGGCGCATATCACCGGCGGAGGGCTGCCGGGGAATCTTCCGCGCGTGCTGCCCAGCGGCGTGAAGGCGATCATTGATCTGGATGCGTGGCCGATTCCGCCGATCTTCAAATATCTGGCGAAGCTCGGGGAAATTGAGACGGACGAGTTGCTGCAGTCGTTCAACATGGGCGTGGGGATGGTGGTGGTGGTGCCGGCGGCGCACGTGAAGGAAGTGGAAGCGGATTTGAAGCGGCGGCGCGAGAAGTTTTACCGGATTGGACGGATTGAACGGGGAGACACCGGGAAGGCGCGGCTGGTGTATTCCGGGGCGTTGAATCTGGCGTGAGTTACTGCCGGCATTGGCTTTTTCCTTGACGGGAGAGAAAAGCAGAGCCCT
>Ga0209039_10000674_pt1 | contig 32767 bp, 31 predicted proteins | sample BogFormECP12_OM1_FD_188238 | JGI IMG/M metagenome (GOLD analysis project Ga0209039, IMG submission 188238) | Bog forest soil microbial communities from Calvert Island, British Columbia, Canada - ECP12_OM1 (SPAdes) (version 2) | ecosystem: Environmental > Aquatic > Freshwater > Wetlands > Bog ... | reverse complement strand
GCCTGAGTGAATCCGGCTACGGAAAGCAGAACAATAAACAGCAACCGCAGCATGCTACCCTCCGCTGTGGTTATATTATACAGCGGTCGCCGCATACTTTAGCACGTCAAAACGCACGGGGATGAGCAGTGGAAGAGCGGCTCGCGGGATCTGGAAGTCAGAAGCGAAGTGCCCGCTGAGCGGGGCCATAGGGGAGAGGAACTCCGCCTGCGTTTGCAGTCCAAATTGGCATCTTTTTCGTTTCTCGCCAATCGATTGTTATCAGCAACTTCCGGGGGAGTTCCTCAAAAGTCAGGAGTCAAAAGTGCCAAACCGAGGAACTCCCTGCCGACCCCTTGCAGGAGTATACTCTCTTCATGTCACTAACTTTGACCTCCGAACAGAGGGCCGATTTCGCCCGGCGCGGCGTCTCCCGCCGCGGCTTTCATCAAATTGCAGCCATGCTGGCCGCCGGCAGCGCTTTCCCGCTCTTCACCGAACGCGCCTTGGCGCAACGCGCCACCGATCGCGTGCTCGAGCCCGGAACCGTCAAAATCGACGCTAACGAAAACCCCATGGGACCCATTCCCGAGGCGGCCGAGGCCATGCGCGCCATCGTCCAGGACGGCGGCCGCTACCTGGACGATCTCACTCCCAAGATGGTCCGCGCCATCGCCGCCATGGAGAATCTCGATCCGGCTTCCGTCCACGCGTATCCCGGTTCGAGCGACCCTCTCTTTCGCTCTGTGCTGGCCTTCTGCGGCAAGGAGCGCCCATATGTGGTGGCCGACCCCAGTTTCGAAATTGGCGCCCACGCCGCCGGCATCGTCGGCGCCCCTGTCATCAATGTGCCGTTGGTGAAGGGGACCTTCGCGCACGATGTCAAGGCCATGGCTGCCGCCCACCCCACTCCCGGCATTATTTACGTCTGCAATCCCAACAACCCCACCGGCACGGTCACTCCCAAAGCTGATATCGAATGGCTCGTCAACAACAAACCTAAGGATGCAGTGGTGCTGCTGGACGAAGCCTACATCCATTTTTCGTCCAGTGCCGTCATGGGCTCCTACCTGGTGGCCGCCGGCAAAGACGTGATCGTGCTGCGCACGTTTTCAAAAATCTACGGCATGGCCGGCCTGCGCGCCGGGGCCGCCATGGCCCGGCCCGACCTGCTGCGCAAGATAAACCAATTCACATCCGGATTCATGCCGGTCACCGCTACCACCGGCGCCATCGTGAGCCTCAATTCCAAGACTTTGATCCCGGAGCGGCGCAAGACAGTTCACGACATCCGCGAGGAAACCCTGGCCTTCCTGGCATCGCACAAGATCGAGACCATTCCGTCGGAAGCCAATATGTTCATGATGAACGTGAAGCGGCCCGGGCGCGAATTTGCCAATGCCATGCTGAACGAGAAGGTAGCCATCGGCCGTACCTGGCCGGTCATGCCCACATGGGTCCGAGTCACTGTCGGCACCGCTGCCGAAATGGAACGGTTCCGGGCGGCGTGCATTAAGTGCTATACGGCTTGAGGGCGTAAATTGAGAGGACCGATATGTACGACGTGATCGTGACCGGGGCCCGGTGCGCCGGATCTCCGCTTTCCATGCTGCTCGCGCGCATGGGACATCGTGTTCTGCTGGTGGATCGGGCGACCTTTCCGAGCGACACCATCTCCACCCAGATGATCTGGCCGACTGGCGTGGCATGCATGAAACGGTGGGGGCTCCTGGATCGTCTGCGCGCCACCAATGCTCCGCCGATGTATGAGATCGGCTTCGACCCGGGCCCCTTCCAACTGAAAGGCACGCCGCCGCCGGCGGCCGACGGCACGGCGGAAATGTACGCGCCGCGGCGGACGGTGCTCGACAAACTCCTGATCGATGCCGCCAGGGAAGCCGGCGTAGAGGTGTCGGAGGGGTTCACCGTCACCGGCCTGACGTCGAGCGAGGGCCGCGTGACCGGCATCAGGGGGCACACGCGTACAGGAACGGAGATCGCCGAACAGGCAAGAATCGTCGTGGGCGCCGACGGACGGCATTCCTTCGTGGCCGCTACCGCCGGCGCCGAGGAATACAACGTCCGCCCCGTGAAAACCTGCGTCTATTACAGCTACTGGCGAAATGTCCCGCCGCACCTGGTGACCATCCGCGCGCGCCCCCTTCGGCTCCTTGCCACTTCCCCAACCAACGACGGATTGACGATTGCGTTCGCCGTGTTTCCGATCGACGAGTTCGAAACCGTCAAATCGGACGTTGATCGCCACTTTATGGATGCGGTGGCTCAGGTGCCCGAACTGGCGGAGTTGCTGGCCGCCGGCGAACGCGTCGACCGATACTTCGGGACTGGCGACATCGAAAACTTCTTCCGCAAGCCATACGGCGACGGCTGGGCGCTGGCCGGAGACGCGGGCTATCACAAAGATCCATGTACCGCACAGGGGATTTCGGATTCTTTCCGCTCGGTGGAATGGCTGGCGGAAGCGATTCACGCGGGCCTGTCCGGCGCGCGGCCTCCAGCCGAGGCGCTGGCGGACTACCAGCGCACGCGCGACGAGCACTTCCTGCCGATGTACGAATTCACCTACGGTCTGGCACACCTGGGACCCCCGCCGCCGGCAATTCAGGCCCTGCATGAGGCTCTGCGATACAACCAGGCGGAAACGGATCGCTTTTTCGGTACGATCGCGGGCACTGTTCCGATACCTGAGTTTTACGCGCCGGAGAACGTGAGCCGAATCGTGCAGCAGCGAGCGGGTTCATAGCCTCATCCTCGTGTAGAATTGATAAGCTCCCACTTACGTCCTTCGGACTTGGGCGGCGAAAAAAACTTCGCGGCGCTGAAACCGTGGGGCGTGCCTCTCTGCTTCTGCTTGGGAAAGTGGCGTAAATGGGCCGGCTGGCACCGATTGACAATATTGACAATCGGTGCGCAGGATACCATCCTGCCCCACCAAACACCGGCGCTACCAGTTATGACAGCAGCCGCGCGGCCGGTTTCGCAAAATACGTCAGAATAATACTGGCCCCCGCCCGCGCGATCGAAGTCAGCGTTTCCATCATCGCCCGGTCGTGGTCCAGCCACCCATTGCGCGCCGCCGCGACAATCATCGAGTATTCCCCGCTCACCTGGTAGGCCGCAATCGGCGCGTCGAACCGCTGGCGCGCCCGGCTGATCAGGTCGAGGTATGGCAGCGCCGGCTTCACCATAATAATGTCGGCGCCTTCCTCGAGATCCAGTTCGATCTCCTGCATCGCCTCGCGCCCGTTGGCCGGGTCCATCTGGTAACTCCGCCGGTCGCCGAACTGCGGCGCCGATTCCGCCGCCTCCCGGAACGGCCCATAAAACACCGACGCGAACTTCGCGGCATACGCCATAATCGGAATTTTCTCGTAGCCGCTAGAGTCCAGCGCCTGACGGATTGCCCACACCCGCCCGTCCATCATGTCGGAGGGCGCCACCATGTGAGCCCCCGCCCGGGCGTGCGAAAGCGCCGCCTTGGCCAGCCACTGCAAGGTGGTGTCATTGTCTACGTCGCCATCCTTGACATACCCGCAGTGCCCGTGGCTGGTGTATTCGCAATTGCAAACGTCCGTCACCACAAGTAGGTCCGGCACTTCTTTGCGAATGGCGCGAATGGCGCGTTGCACGATGCCGTTTTCGTCGTACGCGCCCGACGCCATCTCGTCCTTCGATTCCGGCAGCCCGAACAGGATTACCCCGCCGATGCCCAGCGAGTGCACTTCCACGCACTCCTTCACCAGCTCGTCCACCGACAGTTGATAGTTGCCCGGCATCGAGCTGATCTCATGGCGCACCCCTTCTCCCGGGCAGGCAAACAGCGGCAGAATGAACTGGCCCGGATGGAGATGAGTCTCGCGGACCAGATCGCGAAGCGCCGGCGTGGCGCGCAGCCGCCGGAGACGGTGGGTAGGGAAGGGCATAAACCTGGATTGTAACTCCCAGCCAAAGGTACTATGCGGCGGCCGCGGCGGCCCGGGGGGCTTGACATGGCCGACCGCCCGGTTAAAATAAACCTCATCTAGCGTTGTTATGCAGACCGCTTGCGAGCACCCCCGCACCCAGATCATTGCCCGGCGAGATGGCGTGGACTACCTGGAATGTCTGGATTGCCATCAGATCTTCGAGGACGAAGACCTCGATCCCGTGAAGGTCGAGGAAGAAGAAGAGTAGCGGCGCCGGCATTCGCGCGAGCGAGCACTGGCGGGATCGCGCGAAGCCGCAAGGTTTGCGCGCAAGTGTGGAGCGGGCCTCCTGCCCGCAACGCCGGCTTTCCAGCCGGCGTCCGCCGACAGGAATGCCGGCGTTGCAGGCTGGAAAGCCTGCTCCACCGAGTTGCTAGTGGATGATGTGGGCGGCGGCGAAAGCGCCGATGTACGCGACCGCCGTCATGTAGGCGAATTGGGCCGCGGGCCATTTCCATCCGCCGGTCTCGCGCCGCACCACCGCGATGGTCGAAATACATTGCATGGCGAAGGCGAAGAAGACCAGCAAAGCCACGGCACCGCCGGGCGTCAGGTCGTTGTGCAGCGCGGCCTCCAGGCCATGCTTGTTGGATTCCGGATCCATTCCGTAAATGGTTCCCAGCGTGGAGATCATGGTCTCGCGCGCGGCCACCGCGGTAATCAGCCCGATGCCGATCTTCCAGTTGAAACCGAGCGGCTTGATGATCGGCTCGATGGTTCGCCCCGCCACACCCGCCATACTGTCTTCGATTTTCGGCGGGTGGCCGTTGGTGTAGGGCACATTCACCATCGCCCACATGATCACCGTTACCAGCAGGATGATGGTGCCGGCGCGGTGCAGGAATATCTTGGCACGGTCCAACAGCCGCAGCCCGAGGGATTGGAACGTGGGCCAGCGGTACGAAGGCATCTCAAGCAGAAACGGCGTCCGGCTGCTTTTCAAGATGGACGATTTCAAGACACGCGCGGTGAATACGGCCATGGCGAAACCTAGAGCGTAAAGCCCCAGCATGGCGGCTGCGCCTTCCGACAGGAACGGCCCCAGCAACTGCTTCTTGGGAATGAAGGCCGCCACAATCAGAATGTAGAACGGCAGCCGCGCCGAGCAGGTCATGAAGGGCGCAACCAGGATGGTGGCAATGCGGTCGCGTTTGTTCTCGATGGTGCGCGTCGCCAGGATGGCGGGCACGGCGCAGGCGTGAGCCGATAGCAATGGGATGAACGATTTGCCTTGCAGCCCCACCTTTGCCATGGTGCGGTCGGCGATGAGCGCGGCGCGGGCCAGGTAACCGGAGTCCTCCAGGATGCCGATGAACAGGAAGAGCAGAAGGATTTGCGGAAGGAAAGCAATCACCGAGCCCACACCTCCCAGGACGCCGTCTATGATTAACGAGCGGAACAGCGAAGCGGGCAGTACAATTGCAATCCAGTTGCCGAAACCATGCATTAGCCGGTCCACTGCAACCTGCGAAGGGGCGGCAATTCCGAAGATGGTCTGGAAGATCCCGACCACCACCACCAGGAAGATCAGCGCCCCCCAGAGCGGATGCAGAAACACAGAGTCCAGGCGGCGGGTCCATTTCGGCGGGATGGGCGGGAGGTAGGCTGCCTGCTCGCCCACTTGCCCGGCCCACGCGCGGCACTTCGGCACGTCCTGCAGCACGGGCAATTGCTTAGGCTCCGGCTTGGGCATGGCGCCGGCCAGAAAGTCGAAGACCTGTTCGATGCCCATGCCCTGCCGCGCGGCAATCAGCGCCACGGGCGCACCCAATTCCGCCGACAGTTTTTTCAGATCGACGCGGCCGCCGCGCCTCGAGAGATCGTCGGCCATATTCAGGATCACCAGCGTCGGCATGCCGAGCGCCAGAATGGGCGCGGCCAGCATCAGGTTGCGCGACAGGTTGGTGGAATCCAAGACCAGCAGCACGGCTTCCGGCCTGGCGGTATCTTCGCGGCGGCCCGTCAGTACGTCAAAGGCCACCTGCTCATCTTCCGAGCGCGGTGAAAGACTATAGACGCCGGGGAGGTCAATCAGTTGCACCTGGCGGCCGTCCGGCAGGGTGGCAACGCCGGTGTGCTGCTCCACGGTGACGCCGGGGAAATTGGCCACTTTCTGGCGCAGACCGGTAAGGCGGTTGAAGAGCGTGGTCTTGCCGGAGTTAGGCGGACCGATTACCGCGACTGTCCTGGGCGCAGTCTGCGGACCCGGAAACGGGACTGTGGCCGCGGCGCAAGTTTGGCAGTCGCTGCAACCGCTCATTACGCCCCCGGTGTCTGGACTGGCTTCGCAACTTTCTCGCGCCGTACCTTGAGGCGCCGCGCGGTTTCCCGCCGCAGCGCGATTTCCGAACCGTCGACCTGGAACACCTGCGGATCGCCCCCCGGAGCGCTGCGCCCGGCGGTGATCTGCGTGCCCGGCAGAAAACCCAGTTCCATCAACCGGCGTGCTTCTTCCCCCGGCAAATCGATTCCGTCGAGAATCGCCCGATCGCCGCGGTGGAGATCGATCAGGCTCCCCTGGATCGCGTCCGAAGTTTGGTAGTTGCCACTGAGTTGCATCTCTATTCCAGTATGCGGGAGTCCGAAATGCTTGTCAAGGGCCAGTGGTTTTTTCCTGCGTTTTTTCGATCCCAATGGTATCCCCAAGGGCTCCAAGTGCGCCAAAATAAAGGATAGCAGAATGTCCTCTGAATTCACCATAAGGCGTTTCCGCCTCTCCGATATGGATAGAATCCTCGAGATCGAGCGGGCCATTTTTCCCCGCGATGCATATGATCGCAACCTGTTTGCAGAGTATTTCCACACCTGCGGGGAGCTGTTTCTCGTGTTGCTGAGGCGTGGGGACATTTGCGGGTATATGCTTACCTGCATCCGTCCGCGACCGGAAATCGTCTCCATAGCGGTTCAACCCGCGGAGCGGCGCAAAGGCGCGGCATTCTTGTTGCTGAAGTCCACCATCCGGCGGTTGCGGCGGCGCCAGGTGCACCGCCTGAACCTGATGGTTCGCGTGAAGAACCGCGCGGCACTGAAGTTCTACGTAAAGTGTGGGTTTGTGAAAGTCCGGGTGGTCCGCCAGTACTATGAAGATGGCACGGACGGCCTGCTAATGTCGAAGAATCTGTAAACCTCGACGAAACGTGCGGCCCTTGCGGCTACGTCTAACGGGCATGCCTCAACATGTCAGTCTGTTTCCCATGAGCCGCCGGATGATGTTGGCACTGGCCGGCGCGGCCCTGGCGCCGTGGGAACTTCTGGAAGCCTCCACGTACGGGGATTTCTGGAATAAGAAGGACCCGGCCAAATGGAGCCAGGACGAAATCGAGCGGCTGACGACGAAATCGCCCTGGGCGAAAGAAGTGACGGCGCAGTATGCGCCCGGCAGCAACCCCGGTTACGGCAACGGTTCGCCCAACGGAAACCCCAACGGGGGCGGCTATCCGGGCGGTGGTTATCCGGGCGGTGGTTATCCACGCGTCGGAATCGGCGGGATTGGAATGCCGCGGGGTCGTGGCATGGGGGGCGGGCGCGGCGGTCAAGGCAACGGCAGCAACCTCTCTACCTACAAAGGCACGGTCCGCTGGGAGAGCGCCCAACCCATTCTGGACGCGCTGAAGACGCCGCTGCCCGACGCGTTTGCAGGCCACTATGTGATCAGCGTGATCGATTTCCCGCTGCTTTCCGACCGGCGGCGCCAGGACACGGATCAGGATTCCGGTTCCTCGAACTCGCAACAGCTGGACGACAAGCAGTTGCTCGACGATCTCAAGCAATTCACGTCGCTGCAGCCCAAAGACAAGGACCGTGCGCAGCCGGGAGTTGTCCAGCGCCAGACTACCTCGGGCAGCATTTTCCTTTTTGGCTTCAAGAAGGATTTCTTCGATTTCGGCAAGAACGACCACGAAGTGGATTTTTCCACGCGTCTGGGCCGCCTGCTGATCAGGGCCAAATTCGATCCTCGCGACATGATGTATCACAAGAAGCTGGCGGTATAGAGGCTCCTGTGGGCCGCGCCTCGTGTTTTGCCCGGCATGGTTTTCCACGCTGCCGGCAGCGGTGTGATGGGCAATACTAAGTAATACCCAGAACCAGGAACAGATCCGCATTGAGCGGGCATTGGCGCTGATGGAGCGCGATCTCTTCGCAGGAGACATCAAGCGGCCAGCACCCTCCGGCTGGCGCAGTAGGTCATCATTGGGTAGCTGTGAGAGTTAAAGAAGCGCCGTAAAGTCTTGCAACTTTCGCCGAGCGTGCGTCGTTTTATTGGTAATGGGGACTTTCTTCGCCGACCTTCGCTACGCCCTGCGCAACCTGCGCACCAATGCCGGGTTCACCGCCGTGGCTGTCGCGGCTCTGGCCCTCGGAATCGGCGCCACCGTGGCTATTTTCACGGTAGTGAACGGCGTCATGCTGGCGCCGCTGCCTTATTCGCAGCCTGACCGGCTGATGCGCCTCGGACGCAAATTCCCCGGCGGAAGCGGCTATTCCAATTCCATCCCCAAATACATGGTCTGGCGGCAGAATGACGTCTTCGATTGCATGACGCTCTATGAACAGGGCGGCCTGAGCATGAATCTGGGCGCCGGCGAAAACCCGGCACAGGTGAAGGCGGCGCACGTTTCCAGAGATTACTTTCGCGTGTTCGGCGCCGCGCCGTTGTTCGGCCGCACCTTCAGCCAAGCGGAAGACCTGCCGCACGGCGCGCCGGTTGCCGTGCTCAGTTACCGGCTGTGGCAGGGCCGTATGGGCGGCGACCGGCAAGCGACCGGGCGCACCATCCTGCTGAACCAGGAACCTTATACCGTGGCGGGCGTGATGCCAAAGGGTTTTGAATCGAATCCGCCGATCGATGTGTGGATTCCGCTGCAGGCCGACCCCAACAGCACCAATCAGGGCCACTACCTGGCCGTCGCAGCGCGGCTCAAGTCCGATGTCTCGATCGAACAGGCTCGCGCCGCCATGAAGGTGCTGGGCGAGCGGTTTCGCGCTTCTAATCCGAAGTGGATGGATGCGGCCGAGAGCGTAATGGTGGTGCCCATGAAGGAGTCCATGGTGGAGGATGTGCGGCTGGCGCTGCTGATTCTTCTGGGTGCGGTGGGCTTTGTCCTGCTGATTTCCTGTGCCAACGTCGCGAACCTGTTGCTGGCGCGCGCGGCGGTGCGGCAGAGGGAGTTGGCGATCCGGGCGGCCATGGGGGCCGGGCGGGGGCGCATGATTCGCCAGCTTCTGACCGAAAGTGTGTTACTGGCTGTGATCGGCGGCGTGCTGGGATTCGCGCTCGGCGCGTGGGGTGTGCGCGCGCTGCTGCTGGTGGCGCCGGGCAACATCCCGCGCCTCACAGACGAAGATGGGCTTCACCAGGCGCTGCCGCTGCTCGATTGGCGCGTGGCCGCCTTCATCCTGGGGATTTCGGCGCTGACGGTGATTCTCTTTGGGCTGTTTCCGGCTCTCTCCATCTCCAATCCCGATCTGGTTTCCACGCTCAAGGAAGGCGGCCGCACGGGCGGCGGCACGCTGCGCAAACGCGCGCGATCATTCCTGGTGATCGCGGAGGTCGGGCTCTCCCTGGTTCTGCTCACAGGCGCGGCCCTGCTGATCCGCACTTTCGCGGACTTGCGGTCGGCCGATCCCGGACTGAAGCCGCACAATGTGCTGGTGTTCCAGACGTCGCTGGCCGGCGGATCGTACAGTTCCACGGCCCAGGTGGATGGCCTTGTCCGGCAGGTGGTCGAGCGGGTGGAGGCGCTTTCCGGAGTGCAGGTGGCTTCCGCGGCGAGCATGCTGCCGCTGAGCGGCAACGATGCCGATCTGCCGTTCAGCATTGCGGGCCGTCCGCCGGCCAAGGGTGAATACAATGGCGACGAGCAATGGCGTTCGGTCTCCGCGCATTACTTCAGCGCGTTGCAGATTCCGCTGCTGCGCGGGCGCACGTTCGGCGATACGGACACGGGCGGGGCGCCGGCAGTGGTGATCGTCAATCAGGCCATGGCTAAAGAGTATTGGAAGGATCAGGACCCCATCGGGCAGGTGATCGTCATCGGCAAGGGACTCGGGCCCCAGTTCGACGACCCGCCGCGGCAAGTGGTGGGGGTGGTCGGCACGGTGCGGGAAACCGGCCTGGGTGCGGCGGATCGAGGCGTGATGTACGTTCCCGAGAGCCAGGCGCCGGAGGGCCTGACCAAGCTGCTGAACAGCGTGATCCCGCTGAGCTGGGCGGTTCGCAGCGCGGGGAATCCGATGGCGCTGCGGGCTTCCGTCGAGCGCGAGATCCGCGCCGTGGACCCGCAGATGTCGACGGCGCGCGTGCGGCCGATGGAAGAGATGATCGCGCAGTCGCTCTCTCGGCAGAACTTCAATATGATGTTGCTGGGAGTTTTCGCGGGCATCGCTCTCCTGCTGGCGGCCATCGGGATTTACGGGCTGATCTCATACTCGGTGGAACAGCGGATGCAGGAAATCGGCATTCGTGTGGCGCTGGGCGCGGCGCGCGGCGATGTCTTGCGGCTGATCGTGTGGCAGGGAATGAAGCTGGCCGGAATCGGCATCGTGCTCGGCCTGGCCGGCGCGTATGGCGTGACGCGGCTGCTCGAGAGCCTGCTTTTCGGGGTTAAGGCTACGGACCCGGTGACATTCGGCGGCGTTGCCGCGTTGGTGGCGCTGGTGGCGCTGATGGCGAGCTTCGCTCCAGCGCAACGGGCGGCGGGGATTGCGCCGGCGGAGGCGTTGCGGCATCAGTAACGGCTGGCGTGGGGCAGGCGCTTTCGCCTGGCAACTGTCTGGCCAGTGGGAGTCATTGATACACGCCGGATCTCAATCAATGCCTGGAGCCAGCCGCGCCGCTTGCATCACGCGGCCGGCTGCGGCATGGTTATAGAAGATGCACGTACCGATCGAATTTCTGCGCGGCCTGATTGGCTTCCTCGGCATCGGCTGCGCTTATCTGGCGGGCCGTGCCGCCGTGGCCGTGCGCAAGGGCCGGCAGAAACGGCAGCACCTGACCGGATGGATTCTCCGCATGGTGCTGTGCATCGCAGCCGTGGCGTTTCGCCATCCGCTGGACTTCGCCGATGTTGCCATGGTGGCGCTTTGCGCAGTGGCGTTCTCCGCGGCCGTCTGGAATACGTCTCACGAAAAGCCCCAGGAAGATCTCACTCACACGATATTTCCGGACGAACGCTGAGCAACGGTTGCTAGAATCTTCTCTTACATGTCACTCATCGTGGTAGGTTCAGTTGCGTATGACGGCGTCGAGACGCCGCATGGAAAAGTCGACCGCATGCTCGGTGGCGCGGCTACATATATTTCGCTGGCGGCGTCCTATTTCACGCCGGTCGAAATTGTGGCGGTGGTGGGCAACGATTTCGCGCAGGAGGATGCCGATCTGCTTCGCTCGCGGAACATTGGCCTGGAGGGGCTGGAGCGCGTCGCCGAAGGCAAGACTTTCTTTTGGGCCGGGGTTTATTCGGCCGATATGAACGACCGCACCACGCTGCGCACCGATCTTAACGTCTTTGCGGGCTTCAATCCCAAGCTGCCGGCGTCGTACCGTCGAGCGCCGTATCTGTTTCTGGGCAACATCCAACCGGAGCTGCAACGGAGCGTGCGCGGCCAGATGGAGCAGGTGCGCCTGACCGGCGGCGACACCATGAATTACTGGATCAACGATTTCCGCGCCGAGCTGCTGGAGACCATCAAGCAATGGGACTTCCTGCTGATCAACGATAGCGAAGCGCGGCTGCTTTCCCGCGAACCGAACATCCGCCGCGCCGCCGCGAAAATTCTCACCATGGGGCCGAAGATCCTGGTCATTAAGCGCGGGGAATTCGGGGCCGTCGTGTTTCACGGCGACCGGCACTTCATGGCGCCGGGCTACCTGCTGGAAGAGGTGTTCGATCCGACCGGGGCGGGGGATAGCTTTGCAGGCGGCTTCATCGGGTATCTGGCAGGGCGCGAGATCACCAAGGTCGATTTCGCGGATCTCCGCCGCGCCGTCATTTACGGATCGGTGATGGGCAGCTTCTGTTGCGAAAGATTCGGGGTCGACCGCTTCCGCACATTGACCCGCCAAGAAATCGAGGCCCGCTATCGCGAATTCCAGGACTGCACCGCGTTTTAGCCCGGCGGCGGTTTTGCTATGCGGCGCGCTTACGTTGTGGAGCGCGCTGGCGGCAGCCTTCTTTTACTCGCGCGGGTGGCTGCTCTACTCGGGCGACGCCGAAGCGCATTTGGATATCGCCCGGCGAATGGTGGATTCGCGCACTCCGGGCTACGACCAGGTGGGCACGGTGTGGCTGCCGCTGGAACACTGGCTGGCGGCGCCCTTCGCGGCGCTGAACGCCTGGTGGCAAAGCGGCATCGCCGGAGCGATTCCCTCGGCTATCTGTTTCGTGGTGGCGGGTTGTTTTCTGTTTGCCGCCACGCGACGCATTTTCCAATCGGCCGCCGCCGCGTGGACGGCCACGGCGCTGGTGGCGCTGAATCCGAACCTGCTCTACCTGCAATCGACGGCCATGACGGAGGCGGTTTTCTATGCCTGTCTGGCGGCGCTCCTCTACTTCACGGTGCGGTTTCGCGAGAGCCAGGGTTGGGGATCGGTCGTCGGAGCGGGCCTGGCCGCGTGCGCCGGCACGCTGACGCGTTATGAAGGCTGGTTCCTGCTGCCGTTCGCCGCGGTGTATTTCCTGTGGGCGGCCCGGCGGCGGCGCATCGTCGTGGCGGCGGTGTTCTGCCTGGTCGCCGGGCTGGGCCCGCTCTTCTGGCTGGCCCACAACTGGTGGCTGGGTGGAGACCCACTGGCGTTTTATCGGGGCCCCTATTCGGCGCGCGCCATTCAAGGCGAGGCTCCGTATCCGGGCCGGGGCGACTGGGCCGCCGCGGTGCTATTCTTCCGCACGGCCGTGGAACTCTGCTGTGGCACGGGCCTGATACTGGCTGCCATAGGCGGGTTCGCGGCCGCTCTGTTCAAGCGCGCCTTCTGGCCGCTGGTTCTGTTGGCGCTTCCAGGCGCTTTCTATGTATGGAGCGTGCACTCGGGCACGGTGCCGATCTTCGTTCCGTCGCTATGGTTCGGCTCCTACTACAACACGCGCTATGGACTGGCGGTGCTGCCGTTTCTGGCGCTGGCGGCGGCCGGCCTGGTAGCGGTGACACCGCCGGGGTGGGTGCGCGCGGCCATCGCAGTGCTCGCCATTGGCGCCGGAAGCGGGCACTGGCTGGCTGATCGGCAGCCGGAAGATTGGGTCGTCTGGCAGGAATCGAACGTCAACGACCAGGCGCGGCGGGAAGCCGTGCGCGAGGCCGCCGACTACCTGGGAGCCCACTACGTTCGCGGCACCGGCATCTTCACCACTTTCGGAACGGTTACGGCGATTTACCGCGAACTGGGAATCCCGTTGCGCGACACGTTTACGGGCGATAATGGTCTTGCCTGGGACGCCGCTGTGGCGCGGCCGGAACTGGTTCTTCAGGAGCCGTGGGCGGTGGCCATCGAGGGCGATGCGGTGGAGGCGGCCGTCCTCCGCGCCGGTCATTACAGGTTGGAGAAGAGCATACTGGTGAAAGGCGCGCGGGAGATCCGCATCTACCGGCGCGCGGGGAGAGAATCGTGATTCCTCATGAGTTCGTAACGACGACATTCGACCTGCCGGGCTACCGCGTCCGGCGCAACATCGGGGTAGTGCGCGGCATCGTGGTGCGCTCGCGCTCGATTGTGGGCACGCTGGGCGCGTCGCTGCAGACCATGATTGGCGGCAACATCTCGCTATTCAGCGAGCTGTGCGAGAAGACGCGGCAGGATGCCTTCGAGCTGATGCTGCAGCACGCCGCGGCGGTGGGCGCCAACGCCGTCCTGGGCACGCGTTATGACGCCACGGAGATCATGCAGGGCGTCACGGAAGTGCTGGCTTACGGCACCGCCGTGGAAGTGGAGCCGGTGAAATAGGCGTCGATGCAGATTCCGTTCACCAAGGCCCACGGGGCGCGCAACGATTTTCTGCTGACCTGGGCGGCGGATGCGCCGGCGGGCGACCGGGCGGCGCTGGCGCGCGCCATTTGCGATCGCCACGCCGGGGTGGGAGCGGACGGCTGGATTCTGGTGACGCCGCCGGCGGACGCGGCGTCCGATGGGGCCATCGAGCTCTATAATTCCGATGGCAGCGCGGCCGAACTTTCAGGCAACGGCACGCGGTGCGCGGCGGCGTTTCTGATCCGCCATGGCCTGCAGGCGGAGGTGGTACGCATCGGCACGGGCGCCGGTTTGAAGACGCTGCGACTGCTGCAGCGGGATGGCCTGGCTTTCGAATTCGAGATGGAGATGGGGTTTCCCGAGATCCGGGCGGCGCGTTTCGATCTGCCGCTTTCCACGGGCGCGCGCGACGTCACGCTGGTCTGGGTAGGTAACCCGCAATGCGCCGTGCCGGTGGAGGATTTCGATTTCGACTGGCGCAGCATGGGCGCGGAAATCGAATCGCACGGCCATTTTCCCAACCGAACCAACGTTTCCTTCGTGAAGCGGGTGGGTGAGCATTTGATCGAGGTCCGCTTCTATGAGCGCGGCGCCGGCGAGACCATGAGCTCCGGCACGGGTTCGACGGGCGCGGTGGCGGCAGCCATGGTGCGCGGCTGGGCGACGCCGCCCATGGAAGTGCGCACGCCTGCCGGACCGCTGCACGCCTGTACGAAAGATGGGTTGGTCTGGCTCACAGGTCCCGCCGAGATCGTGGCGGAAGGTTTGTTTCTGTTATGAGAAAATGGCTGGTTCATGCCTGAATTTGAAGTAGCAGCCGCGGATACCGCCGCGGCGCTTGAAGAAAAGATCCGCTCCCACAGTGCGCGAGTCGGCGTGGTGGGGCTCGGATACGTCGGTCTCCCCCTGGCGGTGGAGTTCGCGCGGGCGGGATTTGCCGTGACGGGTATCGACATCAGCGCGGAAAAGGTGCGGCGCATCAGCACCGGCGATTCCTACGTGGGCGACATCCCGAGCGCCGTGCTGGGCCCGCTGGTGGAATCGGGAAGACTGCGCGCCACCACTGATTTTTCGGCCGTTCTCGAGCTCGACACCATCAATGTCTGCGTACCCACGCCGCTGCGCAAAACCAAAGATCCGGACATGAGCTACATCGTCGCCTCGTGCCAGGAAGTGGCGCGCCACTTTCACAGCGGCATGCTCATCATCCTGGAATCGACCACCTATCCGGGCACGACCGACGAGCTGGTGCTGCCGATGCTCGAAAAATCGGGTCTGAAGGTGGGACGGGATTTCTTCCTGTGTTTTTCGCCGGAGCGGGTGGATCCCGGCAACCCGTTGTACCAGACCGCCAACATTCCCAAGGTGGTGGGCGGCTGCACGGCAGCCTGCACCGAGATGGCGCGGCTGTTTTATGCGCAGGCGCTTGACAGCGTGGTGCCGGTGAGTTCCACCCAGGTGGCGGAGATGGTGAAGCTGCTCGAAAACACCTTCCGCATGATCAATATCGGACTGGCGAATGAAATGGCGCTGATGTGCGACCGCATGGGCATCGATGTCTGGGAAGTGATCGACGCGGCGGCCACCAAGCCTTTTGGCTTCATGCCGTTCTACCCCGGGCCGGGGCTGGGCGGCCACTGCATCCCGGTGGATCCGTTTTATCTTTCGTGGAAGACCAAGCAGGCCGGCATGGAGGCGCGCTTTATCGAGCTGGCCGGACACATCAACGGGTACATGCCGCAGTTTGTGGCGGACAAGGTGCAACAGGCTCTTAACCACGCTGGAAAGCCGGTGATGGGATCGCGCATCCACGTGATGGGAGTAGCTTACAAACGGGATATCGACGATCTGCGGGAATCGCCCGCGCTGGATGTGATGTTGCTGTTGAAGCGGCGCGGAGGCAAAGTCGCTTTTACCGATCCCTACGTGCCGGCGCTGCACCTGGAAGGGCTGGACCTGGAATCGCAGCCCGAAGAATCGATCGCCGCGGCCGATTGCGTGGTGATCGTGACCGACCACTCGGCCTTCGACTACCGGAAGATGGTGGAGCGGGCCGCGTTGATTGTGGACACACGCAACGCCTTGAAGGGTGTCGATTCCCAGAAGATCGTCAGGTTGTAGCGGGGCAGCCTATTCAGGCTGCGGACCCGGGTGGCAATGTTGATTCCTGACGAGCCCTTACGTCTTGATTTCAATGCGATGGCGATCCGGCAAGCGCGATGGTTCCATAGCGCCCCGAAGCCTGGCAACGCGGTCCAAAGCCGTTTGAATCTGGCGATAGCCCCGCATGAACGCATCGGCGTCGCGGCCCATGGGATCCCTGATCTGTATGTGCCAACCTTGCGCCAACAAGCCCAGATAACGAATCTTGCCGGCCTCGTCCGGAAAGGCACGCCGGACAGCCCTGTCGTGCTCCTCGTCGAAGATGAAGATGACGTCCGCCCAGCGCACCTGCGTGGCGCTCAACGAATGCGATCGATGTTCCTTAAGGTCCACGCCGAACTCCTTGGCCGCGGCGACGGCTGCACCCGGCGAAGGCCGCCCGTCCTGAGGGTAATGGCCCGCCGAATCCACCTCGATACCGGGAAGCGCCAGCCCTCGCAGACATTTTTCGGCAAAGGGACTGCGACAGATGTTGCCTTTGCACACGAACAAGATGCGCCGGGCAGTCCGCACGGCGCGGGCCGCACGATGCGCCATGTACAGCCGTAACGGGGGGAACATCCAGAGCAGGGGCCACAGTTCCCGGCGCAAGAACTGGGTCACCTCCTCAAACCCCGGCGACGGGTCGTCCCAGGTCAAGGTATCGATGTGCTCGCGAGGCAGATGGAGCGGCTCCAGCATGACCTTCCAGAGCGGCACCGTCATCAGGGTGGGATCGTTCCGATCGGTCAGGAAGTTCCGTGCCAGCCAGCGAAGGTCCAACATCCAACTCCGCGCATACACTCTGTGCGAGTACTGTTGCGGGAACTCCCTGCGTCCCTCCACCAGCATTTCGTATAGGTACCGGGGAAAGTCAGCGCCCGCGGCGAGGGATAACGGCAGCGAGCCCCAGAACCGGCCATTGATCTCCATCAGCACCCATGAGCCGGTCGCGGGATTGACCTTGAACTCGACCATGCCTACACCCGTGTAGCGCATGGCGTGCATCAGGCGGCGGGCAGCTTCCAACCGGTCCGGCGACAGCGAAACGCTTTTGCGGTACGTGCTTCCTCCGCCCTGGACTGGCTCGTGGACCCGCTCGTGCTCAAACGCCACCAGCACTTGTCCTTCGTGGCAGAGCACTTCGATGCCGGCGCCGATGCCGATGAAGTTTTCCTGCACCAGCAGTGGACCGCCGGCCAGCATGGCCTCCGCTACGACCTTGATTTCCGCCGTGCTTCGCACTTTGCGCACTTCACTGCGGGCGCCAGCCACAACTACCGACCTCATCGGCTTCAGGACCAGCGGCCAGCCAAACACGCCGGCGGCCTCTTCCACCTCTCGAACCGTGGCTGCCATTCGCTGCCGCGGCAGAGCGATCCCCAGCCCTTCGGCCAGTTCATAGGTCTTTTGTTTGTCAGAGCATAGGGCAAAAGCCCGATCGCTGAGCAGGCAGAGCCTGGCGGCGGCTTCCAGCCTGGCCCGATTCTGCTGGAGCGGCAAAATGGCGAAATCGTCGCACGGCATGACCAGGTCGAAGCGCACAGCCGCGAGAAGACAGGCCAATCCCTCCGGATCATATCGTGGAATCGCATGGACCGCATGAATATACTTCGATCGCAACGCCGGAGAGTCTGCCGGGCACCATGCCACGTGCACCTCGTGCCCGGCGCGGCCCAGCGACCGGATCACGCTCAGGAAGGCCCGAGTGTCCCTGCCAAGCACCAGAACGCGTCCCATCAGGCGGCCACCTCCGCCATCCGAAACTCCTTGGCAAAAGCCGAAAGGGTCGCGCCGCGGAAGTTCCTGGCGGCGGCCGCAAACAGCGCGTTCAAGTCCCGGTTGAGAGTATCGATCGAACCCGCGGTGCGAAACGCCGGGCTGCCTCCCGGCATCAGTTCCGAAGAGTGCAGAGTGAACTCGGCATAACTCTCGCCGCGCTCGACCACGCCGTCGAGCAGTCGCAACATTCGCGTCAGGTTCCGTCCATTGGGTTGCACCCAGGTCTGGACCGGCGCCAGGCGATTCAGCGCGCGGCGTGCCAGCGAGCCGGCCGGACATATTTGGCGCAGCCAATCCAATCGGGACGGCGCTTCCGGCAGCACCGTCATGGGAACTTCCAACAGGCCGGAATTCCCCCGCTTGCAAACGTCATTGAAGTCCAGGAAATATGGCTCGCGCGGCGCGACTCTGAAATCAGGCCCTCCGCCGGTGCCCCCCGGATCCCCCGCCCAGGAGACATGGGGCGTCACCGAACAATCCACGCGATAGCCGCATGCTTGCAACATCCGCGCGTAATCGCCGTTGAAGCCCCATCTGCCCGCGCGATGGCTGGCGATCTCCACCTCGAACGTATCGCGCAAAAGGCTGGTCATGAATTCGACTTTTTCGAGCATCGCCTCGAGCGGGTATTCGATCAAGTATGGTGCGCAGGCAAAGTCATCGGCCGTCAAAGGCGCCAATGGCGGCGAATTCCATGCGTGCAGGTGCATCCCGATTTCCGCCGTGCCCCGCCGCACGACTTCCCGCCCAAACCGCTGGAAGACCGGGCAGCAGGCCATCTCGTAGTTCACCAGGTACGTGGGCAGCAGGCCATACGCTTCACACGTATTCTGGAAGCCGGGCAGCCACTCGGAATTGCGCGTTGTGATCTTGTGCGGGCGCGACCACAGGTCGTCGCCCTCGGTATCGATTGTGACGAGGAACGCTGGACGGCTCAAGCTCATAGTGAATCTATCGGCGGCGGCGCGAGGAAGCTGCACACTGAAGCCGCTCTTCGGAGATGAAATATGACTGCGACCGGCGTGCTTTCAGGGGAAGGCCCCGGCTGGGCCATGGCGCCTCGCGAGAGAGCCTGCCGGCGAATGCGGGTTAGACTGGTTCTGATGCCGCCCGCCGGTTTTGAATACGTCAAGGATTGGAACGTCGAGCGCGCCGAAAAAGGCTGGTGGCATAGCTTCGAACTGCCGGACGGCAGACGCATCGAGGGTGTGTGCAGCCTGGAAGGCCTGCGCAGCCGCCTGGGACAGTTTCCTATTGCGGAGTCGCTCGCGGGCAAGCGGGCGCTCGATATCGGCTGCTGGGACGGGTGGTTCAGTTTCGAGCTGGAGCGCCGCGGGGCGGAAGTGGTGGCCGTGGATTGCTGGGACAACCCGCGTTTCCGCGAAATGCACTCTATTTACGGATCCAAGGTGGACTACCGCATCCTGGATATGTATGAGCTGACACCCGATCGCATTGGCCGGTTCGACGTGGTTCTCTTCATGGGGGTGCTTTACCACCTCAAGCATCCACTGCTGGGGCTCGAACGGGTGTGCGCGCTTTCGACCGATCTAGCGGCGGTGGATTCGTTTATCCTGCGGGACAAGCAGCGCCCTGGGGCGGACCTCGAGCGGCCGATACTCGAGTTTTACGAGACCGACGAAATGGGTGGGCAGGCCGATAACTGGTTCGGACCCAGCCTGCCGGCGTTGTTAGGCATGTGCCGGACGGCCGGGTTTGCGCGCGTGGAGCTGCGCTCGGTGCTGGATTTCAGCGCTTGCGTGGCCTGTTACCGCCGGTGGGAAGAGCCGGGCGGCAGGACGGCGCCGCCGCTGGTCCATTCCGCCCTGCACATGAACAACTACGGGATTAACTTTCGCTCCGATCGCGACGATTATGTCTCGGCCTGGTTCGATTCGCCGCTCGCGCTGAAGCTGGACGACGTGAAGCCGGAGGTTTCCGGATACGGCGTCCGGCCGCTTTCCGTGTTCAACTGGCGGGAGCATGTCTGGCAGGTGAACTTCAAGCTGCCGCCGCTCGATAAGCCGGGTTGGCACGAGGTGCGGATCCGCCTGATGGACAGCCTGCCGAGCGATCCGCAGTGGATCGCGCTCGATTTGCCGTTCGAGGTGGGCGAGGTGCGGCTGCTCGGCGCCTTCGATTCCGCCACTTGGAAGCCGGGGGAACTGGATACGGCCCAAGGAACATTTGTCAGCTTTTGGGTGGAGGGTTTGCCCGAAAATGCCGATTTGAACAATGTCAGGGCCACTTTGGGGGGCCAGCGGTTGCGTTTGTTTTACCTGGAGCCCGCGGCCGGCCAGGCGTCGGCGGGGCTGTTTCGGAGCGCGGCGGCGCGTCAGGCCAACGCCAGCCTCACCGGGTCGCCGCCGTTTGGCCGGGTTCCGCTGGTGGTGACTGTGGGAGATCGCACGGCAGGGCAGATTGTGGTGGACGTGAAGGGTTAAATTGCGGTTGCTAGCCCTAAAGATACCCTCGCTCCCTGTTGACATTGACGCAGTGAAACCGCAAGCTATAACTGAGCGAGGTGTTTATGAGACCTATGCGGTTGGCAATTCTGGCCATCGCGATGCTGGCGTTGGTCGTGGTAACGGCGTCCGCCCAGCCGATCATCTCCGCCAAGTCTGGCGTCATTGCCGGCATGGAGGGCAAAGTCTTTCTGGACGACCAGGCGCTGGAATCCTCGGTCACACACTTTCCCGACATGAAAGAGAACTCGGTGCTGCGTACGGAAGACGGCCGCGCCGAAGTCCTCCTGCCTCCCGGCTACGTGCTGCGGATCGGCGAGAATGCGTCATTTAAGATGCTCACGAACCGCCTGATCGATACCCGGGTGGAGATGATGACCGGTTCGGGGATCGTGGAAGTGGATGAAAACAGCAAAGATACCAACGTGGTGGTGGCGTTGAAGGCCGGCGCCGCGTCGCTTACTAAAACGGGCGTCTACCGGTTCGATTCCGAGCCGGCGCGGATCAAGGTATTTAGCGGCACGGCCAGCGTGCTGCTTGGCGAAAACACCATTCTGGTTCCTACGGGACACATGCTTAGCCTGGCCGGAGACCCCGCACTGGTGGAAAAGTTCGATATCGGCGACACCGATGCGCTCGATCACTGGGCGCGCCGGCGTGCCGAAGCCATGGCTGTGGCGAATGTCTCGGCGGCCAAGTACGTCAATGACAACTATGGCAAGCTGAACCACAGCTCCTGGGGATTCAACCCCTATTTCGGGCTCTACACGTACATTCCGATGTACGGCTCGATGTGCAATCCCTATTATTATGACTCCTGCTATTACAGCCCGCAGGTGGTGTACAACCGATTCTACTCTCCGATGGCGTACTATAACGGCGGAGCTTTCGGACGCAGCAACACTTCCACTGGGTATTCGGCACTGAGCGGGAATTCCAGCGGAGTGTCCAACACGGTATCCGCGGCGCGCTCGGCGAGTTCGGCGCCGGCGATGGGTTCGGGTTCAACGGCCTCTTCATCCGCGGCTTCTTCCTCGGCCGGACATGGCTCGGCTTCGAGCGGCGGCGGTCACGGCAAGTAATATTCATCAGGCAACAAAAAGGGCCGGCCAGCTTTCGGAAGCTGTTCGGCCCTTTGATTTTTCAGGAGTTGGGTTAGACGGCTTGGCGGAGAGGCCGATACCGGCGGCTGGCGCGCACGCCAATCAACTCCGCGACTTCCGCCAGCAGGTTGGGCAGGTTCTCCGTACAAATAGAAACCTGCTGTCCGGGTTGAGGACGGCGCGCGCCATCCTCGTAGGAAGTCACTAAGGCGGTGGCCGGATGATAGTCCTTCACGCGAGCATAAGCCAGCACGTTCCGTCCAGCCATTTCAGAACCGAAATCGGAGTCGCTGAGGACCAACTCATATTGGCCTTCGTCCAGTTTGCTAATGGCTTCGGCCGGGGTGCCAGCTACGTCTACAGCGTAACCCCCTGCCTGTAGAATGGTTTGCAAGGCAAGGCGGGAAGCCAGCTCGCGGTGCATGAGCAATACCCGCGCCAGATCTAGCGCCGGGCGGCCAACTCGGTTCGAATTATACGTCTTCTGCATTCATCTCCTAGTTTTACTTTAACCGAAATTGCTGATTCTTTAGCCACTAAATTTTTTAGATCGGAGGCATCAGGGGTAAATTCCTCAGTACTAGTACTTGAGAGCTACCAGGAGCCTTGTCAGGAATACCCGTAGCACCACTTCGAGAGTCTTCTAAGCCTGTAGTATCTCTTCGCGGCTATTCATGCGGCAGGCTTTCGGACGTGCTTCACGATCACACGTTCCCCGGAATGAGTTTTGATATCAAGATAACCAACCAGAGGATAGGGAAAAGGATTCAGGGCGGGCGATGGAGACGAGCGGGCTGGGGGTCTGGCTGATTCCTTGGAAAGCGTACGAGGCGATGCGGCAGCACGCGCGCACGCAGATCGACCCCCGAGCTGTGCCTTTCGGATTTCGAGCGGCGCAGGTTGTGGCGCTCCGGAAGAAGTCGGGCCTCGAAGCACGACGCTTTGTTGCGATAACTGCGCAAAACGCAAAAAGAGATGCGCGTTTTTGCAAAGGTTGAGATAAGATAAATTGACCCGCACAGCGGAGCACACATATTCGAGGTAGATCAATAATGGCAACCAAGAAGAAGCCCGCGAAGAAAGCTGCGAAGAAGATCGTCAAAAAGGCTGCAAAGAAAGCTGCGCCGAAGAAAGCTGCGCCGAAGAAAGCCGCCGTCAAGAAGGCCCCGAAAAAGGCGGCCCATAAAGCGGCTCCGAAAAAGGCCGCTCCGAAGAAGGCTGCGCCGAAGAAAGCCGCGCCGAAGAAAGCCGCCGTCAAGAAGGCCGCTCCGAGAAAAGCTGCTCCCAGGAAACCCGCGCCTCCCGTAGCACCGCCTGACATGGTGGCTGTCGTGGTGGAAGAAGATCTGGTTCCGATTGTAGAAGAACCTCCGGAAGGCACTGGCGGCTTCTAGCACAGATTTTCATAAGGTCGGGCCAGTGTCGCCAGACCGCTTGCTTACGCGCGCGGCTCCGAATCGGAGTGGCGTGTGTGAGTGAGTGGCTGTCTCCAAAGCTCCCGACATCAGTCAGGTCGGGGCGGGCGTCCTCGCCTGCCCGCGCCGACAAGAATGTCGGCGTTGCAGGCTGGAAAGCCTGTTCCACGGCCATTTACCAATTGCGGCAGCTTGGCCGTGGAGCGGGCCCCGGGCCCGCAATGCCCGCTTTCCAGCCGGCGTTTGGCGCCAGCCCGATCAGATGAGCAGGTGCCGGAAGGCGTCGGCTCCGTCCCAGAGCGCCAGGGCCTGCAGAGCGAAGGCCGTGGAGACAGGGTTGATATAGGGCAGGAAGGCGCCGGCGGCGCACCCGAAATAGAAGCCGCCATCGACGCGCGGATCTGCGGACGCGGCCTGGAACGCGGCTAGCCGCTCGGCCTCTTCGTGCGCGGCGGCGCGGTCGAGGGGGGCAATTTCGGCGGCGTATAGGCGCAGGCGCAACAACTGGGCGTAGACGTCGGAGCGTTCACACTCGGGGGCTATTTCGCGCAGGGATTCGCCTACACGCGCGATGCCTTCGCGGATAACGGCGGCGCAGGTCGCCTCAGTGGCGCGAGGCAGCAGACCTTCCAGGAAATAGAGGTAGGCGTGGAGGCGGTCCATCACCTTGGCGCGGACGGGATGGCCCGGCAGGAAGCCGTGGGCGTCCTGAATGGCGGCGGGCAGCAGGGCTTCGTAGGGCTCGTGGAAGGCGAGGTCGCCGGTAGCTTCGGAGAGATCCCACCAGGCCATGGCCGATTTCAACTGGTAGCAGCCGGGCGATTGCGACCAGCGGGCGGCGTCGCGGGGCATCGGCCGCTTATCGGGAAGCGAGAGGATGGGGTGGAATTCGGCGGGCCCGGCGGTGAAATCGCGAGCCATGGAATCACCCAGCATCGCGGCAACGGCCAGGAATTCGGCGCCGCCGGTGGCCCGCCAGACGGAAAGCAGGCCGCGCACGGCGATTCCGCAATCGAAGAAGTAGGTAAAGGCGGGAGGGTCGAGCTCAAAAGGGAGCACGCAGGAAGCGGGGTCCCAGGCTACGCCGGCGAGGAAGCGGCCGGCGGCGAGGGCGCGGTCCAGAAAGCGCTGGTCACCGGTGAGCGAGTGCAGGTAGACGAACGTGCTGGCGGCATAGCCGGTGATTTCGGTCGAAACGCGGTGGCTTCGTTCCAGGTCGGCGCGGTAATAGCGGGCGACGCCGCCGGAGGGTTCTTGAATGCCGGAGCGCAGAAACCAGTCGCCGGCGCGGGAGACAAGCGGAAGCAAATGTCAGTTTAACATTGGGGAGCCGCAGGCGCTTTCGTTGCCGTCAAGAAAAACCATAATCCGGCTGTGGATCTGGTCGCGGATGCGGCGGAAGCTGGCCTTGCGAACTTCCTCGGAGCCTTCCACAGCAGCCGGGTCTTCAAAAGACCAATGCAATCGCTTAACGACGCGGGGAAAGACCGGGCAGGTCTCCTTGGCGTTGTCGCAGACGGTGATCACGAAATCGAGGTCTTGCCCGGCGAATTCGTCCACTGACTTGGAGCGGTGGCCGGAGATGTCGAGGCCGATTTCGGCCATCACGGCGATGGCTTCGGGCCGAACTTGAGACGGCCGGGTTCCAGCGGAGAAAACTTCGAAACGGCCGCCGGCTTCGTGCCGCAGCAAGCCCTCGGCCATCTGGGAGCGGGCGGAATTGCCGGTGCAGAGAATGAGTACACGCGGTTTCATGATTGGGCCTGCTGGGGCGCCGGAAAGGAAAACCAATGCCGGGTGCGGTTGCAGGCCGCACAAACGGAGAGCATGACGGGTACTTCCACCAGTACGCCGACCACCGTCGCCAGGGCGGCGCCGGAATCCGGGCCGAACAGTGCGATGGCCGTGGCCACGGCCAGCTCAAAAAAGTTGCTGGCGCCGATGAGTGCTCCGGGCGCCGCCACGGAATGCTCTACTTTGAACAGCCGCATCAATCCGTAGGCCAGCGAAGCGTTGAAGTAGACCTGGAGAGTGATGGGAACTGCAATCAACACGACGTGGAAGAAGCGGCCGGTGATATTGTCAGCCTGGAAAGCGAAGATGAAGACCAGGGTGGCGAGCAGCGCCGTGATAGTGACAGGCGCAAAGCGCGGCAGCAGTTGCTGCTCGAACCACTGCTTCCCGCGGCTGCGAATGAGCCACCAACGAATCAGCGCGCCCGCGACCAGTGGGATGACGATAAACACGATAACGGAATAGAGTAGGACCCGAAACGGAACGGTGAGCGAGGAAGCTCCGGTCACCAGGAACTGCACCAACGGCACGAACGCCGCCAGCATGATGAGGTCGTTGACCGACACCTGGACCAGCGTATAGGCGGCGTCGCCGTTGGTGAGGTGGCTCCAGACGAAGACCATGGCGGTGCAGGGCGCGGCGGCCAGGATGATGCAGCCGGCGATGTACTGATCGGCTTCGGTGCGGCCTATGAAGTGCGCGAAGACCAGCCGGAAAAAGAACCAGGCCAGTAGAGCCATGGAGAATGGTTTGACCACCCAGTTCACGAACAGCGTGACCAGCAGGCCGGTGGGCTTGCGGCCCACGTTGCGGATGGCGCCGAAATCCACCTTCATCATCATGGGCGTGATCATCAGCCAGATCAGGACGGCGATGGGAACGTTGATCTGACTGCCGCTGGCGAACTCCAAGCCGCGCAGGCTCCGGACGGCGGCCGGCAGCGACTTGCCGAACAGCACGCCGACGGCCATGCAAAGACCGACCCAGAGGGGCAAATAGCGTTCGAAGAAGGCCAGCCGCGGCGGGGCCGGCGGGACCGAAGTGGAGACGGCGGCGCGGCTCATGCGATTTCCATTACGAGCAGCACGTTGGGCCGCAGCAGGACTTGGCGATGGGCTTCACGGCGCGGATGAAGGCGCTCATGAATTTGCCGTCGACCTCCGGGGCGATCGCATCCACGTCGATGCCCGATTGGGAGAGGAACTCGCGGGCGTCCGCAATGCGGTAGACGCGGGTGGGTTCGACCGAGACCTGGTCGAAGCCGGCGGCAGCCAACTTGGCGCGATACTCGTTTTCTTCGAGCGCGCCGGAAATGCAGCCGACCCACAGCAGGACGCTGCGGCGGATTTCGGGGAGCATCCCGCCTTTGGTGACAACGTCGGAAACGGCCAGGCGGCCGCCGGGTTTGAGAACGCGGAAGGCTTCGGCCAATACGCGGTCCTTGTCGGCCGAGAGGTTGATGACGCAATTGGAAATAATGACATCGACCGAGTTGTCGGGCAGGGGAATGTCTTCGATTTCGCCTTTGAGGAACTCGGCGTTGTTCACGCCGGACTTCTGTTTGTTCTGGTTGGCGAGGGCCAGCATTTCGTCGGTCATGTCGAGGCCGTAGGCTTTGCCGCCGGGAGAGACGCGCCGCGCCGAGAGCAGGACGTCGATGCCGCCGCCGCTTCCGAGGTCGAGGACTGTTTCGCCGGGTTTCAATTCGGCCAGCGCGGTGGGGTTGCCGCAGCCGAGAGAGGCCAGCACGGCGGTCTCGGGGAGCTGGCCGGTCTGTTCGGCGTCGTAGAGGTTGCTGGTGATGGGGTCGCAGCAATCGAGGCCGGCGGGGGCCGCTCCGCAACAGGAACTGCCGCCGGTGGTCACGCGTAAAGCGGCCTGTCCGTAACGTTCTTTGACGACTTCTTTGATTTCCATATAAGGACTCCTATTTGCAGACTTGCACCAGCTTTTTCGGTTGGATGGCCTTGGAACGGGTGCAGCATTCTTCATACAAGAAATTCAAAAGTTCCTGCAGCGCGCCGGTGTTGGCGGTGTAACGGAGAAAAGTCCCTTCACGCGCCACCTGGACCAGGTCTTCGTTCTTCAGCTTGTCAAGGTGATGCGAGAGGGTGGAGTTGGGAATGTCGAGCTCGGTCTGGATGTCGCCGGCGTTCAAGCCGTCGGGATGAGCGGCCAGCAGGAGGCGGACGATGCGCAGGCGGGGTTCGGTGCCCAGTGCGCCGAACATGTCGGCGAACCGGGCGACGTCGGGGGTGCGGTTCATATTTCGATAATACTGGAAATATCGGAATTGTCAATACAATCGAAGGCCAGGTCAGGCGGCGCCTGTCAATTTGCCCTACAGCCTGACCAGCCAAACCGCAGCGCAGGCGAGAGTGCTGCCAATGGCGGCGCCGGCCAGGACGTCGCTCAAGAAGTGCATGCCGAGTAGAATGCGCGAGGCGGCCACACTGAGGGCACAGAAGAGCAGGCCGAAGGCCAGATCGGGATAGAAGCGGCTGAGCGAGACGGCCACCGCGAAAGCCGTGATGGTGTGGCCGGAGGGAAAAGAGAACTGGTCGGGCGGCAACAGGGTGGCCCAGCAGTGAGGTTCGAAAGCGCAGGGGCGGCGGCGGGCGGCGGCTTTCTTGAGGCGCAGGAAAAGCGTGGCGCCGAGCGAGGCCGCGAGCGAACCGGCAGCTACAGCCGCGAAACGTTGAGGGCCGCCTGCCAGCAGAATGATCGCGCCCATGGTGTACCAGAGCCAGCCGTCGCCGCCGCGCGTGGCGCAGATCATCCAGGCGCGGATCCAGCGGGGCGCGTGCCAGCGGTTGATGCGCCGCATCAGGGTGTGGTCGCGGTGCGCGATGTACGCGAGCATGGCGCCGGCATTGGCCATACCTCTTTGTAACCGGAATAAGGCTACAAATCCGTGACATCGCCAACAAACATTCGTTACGGCAATTGTTTTTGTGACGGAACCACCGCAGCGTGCCACAATCGGACTGATGAAGAAGCTGGACTTCATCTATTTCGACGCAGGCGGCGGCCACCGCGCGGCAGCCGATGCCTTGCGGCAGGTGATGGAGCGGCAACAGCGGCCCTTTGAGATCCGCATGGTCAACCTGCAGGAACTGCTGGACGGGCTGGACGTGTTCCGCAAGGTCACGGGGCTGCGCCTGGAAGACTGCTACAACCTGATGCTGAAGAAGGGGTGGACGCTGGGCTCGGCGCAGCTTACGGCGGGTCTGCACCTGGTGATCCGGCTGTTTCATGGCCAGCAGGTGCGGATGCTGACGGCGTTCTGGCGGCAGAGCCGGCCAGACATGGTGGTTTCCTTGGTGCCGAATTTTAACCTGGCCTTGTTCGAGAGCCTGCGGGTGGCGCTGCCGGGCGTGCCGATGGCCACGATTTTGACGGATATCGCGGACTATCCGCCCCACTTCTGGATGGAACCGCAGGCGCAGCACTGGATCTGCGGGTCGGACAAAGCGGTGGAACAGGCTCTGGCAATGGGCCACTCGGAGGAGATGGTGCATCGGGTTTCGGGGATGATTCTGAATCCGCGGTTTTACGACATCCAGCCGCTGTGCGAAGTGGAACGGGCGGAGGCGCGCGAGGCCCTGGGCTTCGACCCCCAACAGCCGGTGGGACTGGTGCTGTTCGGCGGGCAGGGCGCAACGGTCATGCGGCAGATCGCCGAGCGCCTGCCGGACCGCCAATTGATCTTGATCTGCGGGCACAACCAGAAGCTGCGGGCCAGGCTGGAGGGGCTTCGCCATCCGGCGGCCATGTTTGTGGAGGACTTCACCAAAGAGGTGCCCCGATACATGCAGCTGGCCGATTATTTCATCGGAAAACCGGGACCGGGAAGTCTCAGCGAAGCGGCGGAAATGAAGTTGCCCGTGATTGTGGAGCGCAATGCATGGACGCTGCCCCAGGAGCGATACAACGCCGAATGGGTCCGGGAACAGGGAATCGGCATTGTGTTGCCCGATTTTCGCGGAATTGGGCGCGCGGTGGAGGAGTTGCTGGAACCGGCGGCGTGGGAGCGGTTCCGGGCGGCCACGCGGCGGATCCACAATCGGGCAGTCTTTGAAATACCCGATATTTTGGAGCGGATTGCGGCGGATTAAATTGCGGCTGCCGGACTGTAAGCCGGTTTCTGTACCCTTGCGGGCGGTAGTCATTCCTCTTGGCCGGCCATTGCTGGCCGGCTCTAGCAACCTACCCGGAAGTCAAGCGGAGCGGGCCGCTCCTCCTCCCCTATTTGGTCTTGCTCCACGTGGGGTTTGCCTTGCCGGCGGAATTGCTCCCGCCGCGGTGCGCTCTTACCGCACCATTTCACCCTTACCCGGTTTTGAGGCCGGGCGGTATATTTTCTGTGGCACTTTCCGTCGAGCCCGATGGCCCGCCCGGCCGTTAGCCGGCACGCCGCCCTTTGGAGACCGGACTTTCCTCTCCCGGCAAACCAGGAGCGACTACCCGTCCGGCAGCCTGCTAACTATTGTCGCATTGCGGCGCGAACCATAGGTGCAGAGCACCAGCGTGGTCATATCGGTTTACGTGAGGTAACATCGGCAGACAGTACGGGCCGGGCGGCGTCAAAACCCTCCGGCCCTTTTTTGTTTGCACTCGCCCCGGCCGGAATGGGCCTGACGCTTCACACCTGTGCCATGGTGGAGACAAGCCGGAGTGCGATTCTTTCGTGCGGCGACCCACTCGATTGAGGCAGAATAGAAGGGAAGCGAACCATAAATGGCTCTTTGGATTGACGGGTGCAAGAGAGGTCTGCCTTGCAGCCGGATGAGCCGCGAAAATCTGAGTCGATGAGGCGTAAGTGAAGAAATCGTTAAGTGGCCTGATAGGAACCTGCCTGTTGGTGTGTGCGTGGAGTTTGCCGGGGCGGGCGCAACAGCAAAAATCCGATCCGCAAGCGGATGCGGAGCAGCAGCCGGCTCCGCCGGCCCAACAGCAGACGCCCCCGGCGCAGCAGACGCCCCCGGCGCAGCCGCCGGCCACCCCGCCCGCCCAGCAGCAACCCCCTCCCGAAGCAGCCACGCAACCCCAACAGCACGGGCGGATTCCGGAACCGCCTCCGCCGCCGCCCAAAGTGCCGGATGTGCGAAGACCGGGCGAGAGCGGCTTCTTTGTCGGGATTTCGGCCTGGATGCCCACGGAGCAGCCGATCTTCGATCGCGGCGACGCCTCCACCTTCTCGGGTGATTCCCGTGTGGCCATGCAGGGCAAGCCCAAGTACGCGGAAAACGTAGAAATTGGCGCAGCCGCCGGACTGCACAACAGCCTCCGGATTTCCTTCAATTCCGTAAACGCATCGGGCGACATCACGCCGGCGAACGCCCTGACGTTATGGAGCCAGCCCTACAGCGCCGGCGAGTACTTATCGACGAACTACAAGTTTGTTAACGCGAAGCTTTCCTACGAATACCTGACCTGGCCTTATCCCGTGGGCAGCAAGCAATTCCGGCTGAAGACGCTGTGGCAGGTGCAGTACACCTCGATCGCGTCAACCTTCGACGCGCCCAAGAACTATTACGATAGCAACGGCAACCTGATTATCGACCCCACCACGGGCAACCCCATCAGCCTGGTTGGATCCGGGACGCGGTCTTTCATTTCGCCGACGTTTGGGCTGGGCGGGCACTACTATTCGTCGCGGCACGTGCGATTTGAAGTCAATGCATCGGGTTTCGCGGTGCCCCACCATTGGACCATCTGGGACACCGATGCGACCGTGAACTTTCGCTTCCTGGGGCACATCGAACTGCGGGTGGGCGCCAAGGCGTTCCACTTCAAGACGTCGCCCTCGGCCGCGTTTTACCTGCGGGGTACCATGGCTTCCGCGATTGTCGGCCTGCGCTGGTATTCGAACTCGGAGTAGCGCCTCCGAGCACGCGGATCTCTTCGTCGGACAGGCGGCGCCACTTGCCGATTGGCAAGTCGCCGATGCGCACAGGCCCAATCGCCACGCGCACCAGCTTCAATACCTTGCTCCCAATGGCTTCAATCATGCGCCGCACCTGGCGGTTGCGGCCTTCCGTGATGACGATTTCGAGAAACGTGTACTTGGCTGAATCGCGGATGCGGGTCACGAGAGCCGGGCGCGTGGGGCCGTCATTCAGCACGGGGCCGCGGCGCAAGATGTCGAGTTGTTGCTCGCTGAGTAGCGTGGATGACTTCACCAGATACGTCTTGGGCAGCTTGTGTTGGGGATTGGTGACGCGCTCGGCGAAATCGGTGTCGTTGGTGAGGATCAGCAGGCCGCTGGTATCGAGGTCCAGACGGCCGACCGGTGAGAGCCAGGCGCCGGCTTCGGAAGCCAGATCGTAAACGGTGGGGCGCCCCTGCGGATCGCGCCAGGTGGTCAGATAACCTTTCGGCTTGTAGAGCAGGATGTAGGTCTTACCGGGCGCGCGCAAAGGCTTGCCATCCAATGTGACGGTGTCTTTGGCGAGGTCGACCCAATGATCGGGGTTTTCGACGATCTTGCCGTTGACGCGCACGCGGCGCGCGCCAATCCAGCTTCGGGCGTCGGTGCGGGAGCCCAGACCGGCCTTGGAAAAGACTCGCTCGAGCGTTTTAAGCGGGCGCGGCGATTGCGGGCTGCGGGGGCGATCCATGGGCACGCTCAATGCAGAATGGTAACAAGCTCGATGCTACGCTCAGTGGGACCGGCCTCCTGGCCGGTCTCTTTGGGCTCAATCCAGAATAGTAACAGGCGCGATGCTACAGTGAGGAGGCAATCGCCATGTCTGGCCTGAGCAGGAAGCGCGTCACGCCGCCGATCCTGATTCGGAATGCCCGCCAGTTGCTGACTCTGCGCGGGCCTAACCGCGCGCGGCGTGGGCCGGAACTGAACGAATTGGGAGCGATTCCCCACGGCGCCATGCTGATCCGCGACGGCGTCATCCAGGAAGTCGGCCCGGCGGTGCGGGTGGAGAACCTGGCGGCGGCGCGTGGGGCCATGGAAGTCAATGCTGTGGGTCGGGTGGTGGTGCCGGGTTTTGTGGACAGCCACACGCACCTGATATTTCCACCGCCGTGTACTCCTGGAGAAGCGCGGCGCGAGCACGAGAACGCGGTCAAAGTGCTGTTGACCATGACCGGACATCGGCTCGCACGGCGCGGGCGCGGATATCTGGACGCCATGGCCCGGCATGGCTCGACCACGGTGGAGGCCAAGACGGGATGCGGTCCGCACGAAAGCGCGGAGACCAAGGTGCTGCGGGTGCTGGCGGCTTTGCAGGGCAAGCCGTTGGACGTGGTGGCGACGTCGCTCTTCCAGTTCTCGCGCGCCGGTGTGGGCTCCCCGGAAGCCGATCGGGCCGTCGCGCAGTGGATGTGCGGCGAACTGATGCTGAAAATCCGGCGGCGCCGGCTGGCGCGGTTTGCGGATCTCGAATGGGATCCCGAGCCGTGGCGGCAGGAGTTGTTCCGCCGCTTTCTGGTGACGGCGCGAGAGATGGGTTTCGGGTGCAAGGTCCACGCCGACCATGCCATGCCGGCGGCGGCGGTGCGGCTGGCGGTGGAACAACAGACTGTGAGCGTCGACCACCTGGAGCACATTGGCCCCGCGGAAGTGGAGGCGCTGGCGTATTCGCAAACCATGGCGACGCTGCTGCCTTGCGCATCCTTTCGGAGCGGCCAGTACGCGCCGGCGCGGGCGTTGATCGATGCCGGCGCGGCCGTGGCCATCGCGACGAATTTCAATCCCTGCGATACGCCATCGTTGAACATGCAGACGGCCATTTCCTTGGCCTGCCTGGCCATGCGGATGTCTCCGGCGGAAGCCATTTCAGCCGCCACGGTCAATGCCGCCCATTCGATCGGCTGCGCTGACCGCGGGGTGTTGGCGTATGGCAAGCTGGCCGACATTCTGGTGCTGAATGCCGGCGATTACCGCGAGCTGCCCGAGCAGCTCGGCACCAACCTGGTGCACCTGACGATCAAACGGGGAAAGGTGATCTATCGGGAGGGGGAAGTGGCGGAAGGGGACTAATGCACCCCGGTAGCCGCGCCGCAAAACGGGGACTGCTACTGCGCCGCGCCCCTGTGGTGAGACACGAGAATCGGGGACAGATTGCCGTTCGCTGAAACATCATAGACAAACGACTGTAATCGTAGCAGAATCAGGCTG
>Ga0209039_10000673_pt1 | contig 32792 bp, 27 predicted proteins | sample BogFormECP12_OM1_FD_188238 | JGI IMG/M metagenome (GOLD analysis project Ga0209039, IMG submission 188238) | Bog forest soil microbial communities from Calvert Island, British Columbia, Canada - ECP12_OM1 (SPAdes) (version 2) | ecosystem: Environmental > Aquatic > Freshwater > Wetlands > Bog ... | reverse complement strand
TAGCGTACCCCATGGCTTTCGCTCGCGGCAGTGCGGCGAGTCTCGGCACTACGGACCGCCGTGGGCAATGGTGAGCAATGCCGCACGGCATTCCTGGCACTTACGGCAGCGGCGGCAACGAGGAATCTGTAACTTGCAGATCCTGTTGATGCATCGAGGGTCCGAATCCCTCTCTCTCTCCGCCATAATAAGCGAGGCGCCATCCCATTCGTGCTTTGGGTCTGGATAGAAACTGACGACCAGCCGGTGGCTTGGCGCCGAAGGCGGCCACGCCAAACCGCCTCGAGATAGCAGCAAGGTGCGGCTGAGAGAGACACGCTCAGCGCGTCACGGTGATACAATCTCCTGCCATGGAACATCGTCTTCTGAAAATGAAAATGAAACAACGAACTGTGCTTTACTGTTTGGTGATCTTCGCGCTGGCGATTACGACAGCGTGCTCACAAAACAATACTCAACCGGCCCCGACAGCTTTGCCTCATCTGGAAAAGCGGGGGCCGGCCACGCAAATGATCGTCGACGGCAAACCTTTTCTCATGCTGGTAGGAGAACTCGCGAATACGAAGTCATCCAATTTGGAGGAGATGCAGACGAGAATCTGGCCGATGCTGGCGGACAAGATTCACGCGAACACGATTATCACGGGCATGTCCTGGTCGTGGGTCGAGCCCGAGGAGGGCAAGTACGACTTCAGCATCGCGGACGCGGCCATTGAAAACGCAAAGCAGCATAACATGCGAATCGTGTGGATGTGGTTCGCGAGCTGGAAGAATGGGCTTTCCAGCTTCGCTCCCACTTGGGTGAAGGCCAATCAGGAGCGATTCCCACGCGCCCAGATCCTGGACGGCAAGACCGTGGAAGTGCTATCGACCCTCAGCGAGGAGAACCGGAATGCCGATGCCAAGGCTTTCGCGGCGCTGATGCGGCACTGTCGCGAGGTGGACGCCACCCATCGCGTCATCATGGTCCAGGTGGAAAACGAAGTGGGCTTGATCGGCGACTCGCGCGACAGGTCGCCGCTCGCAACTGCGGCCTTCGCCAAGCCGGTGCCCGCACAACTGATCGACTATATCCAGAAGAACAAAGAGAACTTGCAGCCCGAATTCCGCAAGGTTTGGGAAGCGGCGGGCTCCAAGACTTCCGGCGCCTGGGAACAGGTTTTCGGCAAGGGTCCCAAGGCTGACGAAATCTTCATGGGGTGGAACTACGCGCAGTACCTCGATTACGTCGCTCAGGCCGGTAAGAAGGAGTTGCCGGTGCCGATGTACACGAACGTGTGGCTGGTGCAGGTCGGCGACAAAGTACCTGGCGACTACCCGAGCGGCGGACCGGTGGAGCCGGTGCACGACATGTGGCGTGCCGGCGCTCCGAACATCGACCTCCTGGCCCCGGACATCCACGGGATCAGCTTCCCCGAAACCGCGGCCCGTTACACCCGTTTGGGGAATCCGCTGTTCACACCGGAAGAGCGTGCCGACCCGGCTGGCGTCGCCGACGCGTTTTACGCCTACGGGCACTTCCGCGCTCTCGGCCACAGCGTCATAGGCATCGATTCAGTACAACGGCTGCTAGGTCGCGGTTTTATGGGCGCCGCTCCGGGCGAAGTCCCGCCACCGCCTGCCGACCTTGAGACGCTGCCGCTCGCGGTGGCTTACAAGACCTTGGGCCAGCTTGCACCCTACATCCTGGAGCACCAGGGCAACGGAACGATTGACGGGGCGCTGTTGAACAAGCAGAACCCGGATGTGCAGATCAAGCTCGGGGATTACACGCTGAACGTCGGGCTCACGCGAAGCCCCCGTACGCCCGACGTTATACCGGACATCATCGGCTACGGCATCTTCATGGCGGAAGGTCCCAATGACTTCCTGATGGCTGGAAATAACATTCAGGTGTCATTCACGCCCAATACGCCTGGACCTCCAATCGCCGGACTCGCCTGGCAGGAATCGGGCCGGTTCGAGAACGGCAAATGGGTTCGCACTCGCATCCTGGGCGGTGACGATTCGGTGCTCAGATACGACTTCCCGCATATCGTCGCCATGGGTCAATCGGGCAGCGGGGTGCGCCTCTCGACCGGCGAGCAAGCCATTCAGAAAGTCAAGTTGTACCGTTACAAATAGCTCCGCGGTGGTTTGGCGCGCGCGATAGCCGCCTGGAAGCCCCAGCGATGGCGGGTGACCCTGTGCCCGATTTTGTACCTGTTCTGTACCAACGAAACAGTGCTCCTGATCAACAACGCCGAGCCGTCCGAATCCCTCTCTCTCCGCCGCTCGGCGACGATCCGCACCACGATCGAATTAGTATACTGATACGTGCCTCATGTCTGACCCTGGACAGAACCCACTGACGATCAAGCGGCTGCTACGCCCGCACCTCAGAGCCCTGTCGCTGGGCGTGTTGGTGGTGGCCGGCGGCAGTGTCGCGGACCTGCTGCAACCCTGGCCGCTGAAGATCATCATCGATACGGTTCTGAAGGCGCGAACCAGCAAGGCGTGGCTGAACGGTGTGGTGATGGGGCTTGCCGGAAACAATCCGCTGGCAATCCTGCGGCTGGCCGCGGTGGCGGTGCTGGGGATCGCGGCGCTGGGCGCGGCTTGCTCTTATGCCGAGAAATCGCTGACGACCACCGTGGGGCAGAAGGTGCTGCACGAGATGCGGCGGACGCTCTACGCGCAGATCCAGCGGCTTTCGCTGGCGTACCGCGACAGGCAGCAGACCGGCGATCTGATCAGCCGCGTGACCGGCGACATCGATTCGGTGCAGAGTTTTCTAGCGTCGGGCCTGCTCAGCACGCTGGTCAGCCTGCTGACCTTGTTCGGGATGGTCGGCGTGATGTTCTACATCAACTGGAAGTTCACGCTGATGGCGCTTTCGGTCATGCCTCTGCTGTTCGTGGTGGTGTTCACCTACACGCGCAAGATCAAGAAAGCCTCGCGTGCGGTGCGCAAGAAAGAAGGCGAGATGGCTTCCATCATCCAGGAGGTCTTCGCCGCGGTGCGCGTGGTGAAGGCCTTCGCGCGCGAGGACTATGAGCAGCGGCGCTACGAACTGGAGAGCATGGAGAGCGTGGGCATCGCGCTACGCGCCCGCGGATTGAAGGCCAGGCTCTCGCCGATGGTGGAAATGATCGTGGCCGCCGGCACCTGCCTGGTTCTGTGGTTTGGCGCGCGCATGGTTCTGGACGGCAGCCTGTCGACGGGATCGCTGATCGTTTTCGTGCTGTATCTGGGAAGGATGTATAAACCGATGCAGGAGCTTTCGAAGATGACCGATACCTATACCAAGGCAGCGGTGGCGTGGGAACGCATTCAGGAGGTGTTGCAGACCAAGCGGGACATAGAGGACTTGCCGGGCGCCGTGCCCGCTCCGCCGTTCCAGGGCCGCATCGAATTCGACCATGTCGCCTTCAGCTACGGTCCCGGGTTGCCGGTGCTCCACGACGTGAGTTTCGGCATCGCGCCGGGAGAGATGGTGGCGCTGGTGGGTCCGACCGGTTCCGGAAAATCGACCATCACCAGCCTGGTGGCGCGCTTCTACGATCCCACCGCCGGGGTGGTGAGGATCGACGGATTCGACATCCGGCAACTCCAGCAGTCGACGCTGCGCCAGCAGATCGGCTTCGTGCTGCAGGAAACGCTGTTGTTCCACGGGACCATCGCGACCAATATCGCGTACGGCAAGGCGGGCGCGACCATAGAGGAGATCGTGCGCGCCGCGGAACTGGCCAATGCCGCCGAGTTCATCGACAAGATGCCGGACGGCTACGACACCGTGGTAGGTGAGCGCGGGGTGACGCTTTCCGGCGGGCAGCGCCAGCGCATCGCCATCGCGCGGGCGCTGATCCGCAGCCTTCCGATCCTGATTCTGGACGAGCCGACCTCGGGGCTGGATGCGGAGTCGGAGCAACTGGTCTTCGATGCGCTGGGCCGCCTGATGGAAGGCAAAACGTCGATTGTGATCGCCCATCGGCTGGCCACCATCGAGCGGGCGGACAGGATTATCGTGATCGAGAACGGAGGGATCGTGGAGACCGGCAAGCACGACGAACTACTGGCGAAGGGCGGCCTGTACGCCCGGCTTCATGCGATCCAGTTCGGGGTGCACGAGCGGACAGCAGACTAGTGTTGTTGTGGGACAGACCATCGTTCTTTGTGGTCTGGCGCGGTTCGGGGATAGCGGGCCAGTCAACCTGTAGCGCTGTTTCCTTGACTTCAAACGGGGGTGGCGGTAGGTTAGGTTGTAGGGGGGCGCCGATGACCATCACCGTTGACATCAGACCCGAGGTTCAGTCTGAACTCGCCCGTCGGGCCGCAATGCGTGGAACGCCAGTGGCAACCTATGCCGCCAGCTTGCTCGAAGAGGCTGTCCACATTCCCGCCGATGTGTCCGCACCCGTGTGCGGCAGGAGCCTGCGAGAGGTATTCGAAGCCGTGAGGGGTCTCGCGGATGACGTCGATTTCAGCCGCCAGCCTACTACCGATCGCCCGGTTGACTTGGCGTGAGCGGCTTTCTGCTCGACACGAACATCCCTTCCGAGCTCATTCGCACTCGTCCCGAGCCCCGCGTCGGCGAGTGGGTTTACTCGCAGGACGAAGAGTCGCTCTACCTGAGCGCCGTGTCAATCGGCGAACTGAGGCGCGGATTCGTAATTCTGCCAAAAGGCAAGCGGCGTACCAAATTGGAGTTGTGGTTCGAGAAGGACTTGATGCTCCGGTTTCGCGGGCGGATTCTGCCGGTCACGTACTCGATAGCCGACCGATGGGGCAAGCTCCACGGGGAACGTCAATTACGAGGCACTCCCTTAAACATGGCGGATGGCATGATCGCAGCCACGGCGCTGGAGCACAATCTGACTGTTGTGACGCGAAACGTAAAGGATTTCGCCGGTCTTGGCGTCGCCATCCTCAATCCGTGGGACGCCGCGTGATTGCCCCTACGGTAGAACCACCAGCGGCGCTCGCAGGAATTCGAACTTCTTCGCGATTTCGTCGATTACGTTCACCTGGCACGTGTATCGGCCCGGCTTCAGCACATTCAGTGGAACCTGGAATTGCACCGGCAACGTGCCCTGGCGGGTGGTCGAGAGCGCACTCAGTTCGACCGGCGCCGACTCGAAGGCCTTCCGGCCCTGGCGATAGAAGCTTACTACCGCCACCACGCGCGGCTTCTTGGTCTCTGCCTGCCGCGCGGGATCGTAGACTTCGAAATAGACGTACAGGTTCTGCTTGGCCGTGAGGGCGCGGGTGATGCTGGGAATCAGTTTCTGACCTTCGTAGACCAGAGGGTGGTTGACCAGCAACTTCTGATTGGCGCCCGCGCCGATGGCCTCGGCGATGGGCTGGCGCTGTCCACTCCAGACCACCGAACTGACACGCAGGTCCTCCCGATCCGCATTCAGGTTGGGAACGGTGAAGCCGGTTTCGAAAGTGCCCATCTTGCCGCCCTGGTTTTCGCGCGCCAGAAACTTGAGGCGGTACTTGCCGGGCGAAAGCGTGAATCCCGTGTCGTATTGGATGTTCTTGCCGGCGAGTTGCGCGGCGCCCTCGCCCATTTTGACCTTGATGGTGTCGCGGACATTGCCCTTGACCTGCCCCTTGGCGTCGGTGACCTGGCCGATGAAGTCGAATTCCGTGGTATCGCCGGCGCCGCGGCGCGACAGGGCGACTTCGCTGCCTGCGATCTTGACCGCCACCGGCACAAAGTAATGGTCGCCCACCAGCCGGAAGTAGTTGATCTCCAGAGCCAGCGGCAGATCCGTCACGGGATCGCCGAGCAGCAGCGCTTCCTGAAGTTGCCGCTCCTTATCCGTGGAGGTCGATTTATTGAAGTCCCTGGCGGCGAAATACCCGTTGCGGAAGTCAAGCTGCGCCTGGAGTTGCTTGGGAACCTCGACCTGCACGCGGCGGAATTTGCCGTCCTCCACGGGATTGTTGTCGTAATAGCCCAGGACATAGTAGCTGCCGAGGTCTTCGTGGGCCTCCTGGATGCCCAGGGTGAGATCGTTGGAATCCAGCAGCGCCTTGCCGCCGGTGTCGTCGGCGAGCGTGAACAGGGTCTCCTGCTGGTCGTTGAACTTGGTCTTCTGCGTGGTGATGGCCTGTCCGGTGAACACCGACGAGCCGCGGGGAGAAGCCTTGCTGGCGTCTCCGCCCGGCGCCAGCGCCACCAGGCCGCGCGCATCGATGGGGTAGAAAGAGACGTTGGCGCGGATGGCGGCGTTGACGGTGGATTCAAGCTGCGAGTGATTCTCGACGCCCGTCTTGGGGATGCCGGCGGAGAAGTAGACCAGCGCCTTTTTCTCGGGCAGCGGAGCCAGCATGCGGACCGCGGATTCCAGGCCCATCAGCTTGCGGTCCGTGTTGAAGATGTTGAATTCGGCTTCGTCGGCGATGAAGGCGGCCCCGGTATATTCGCCGCTGTTGGGGTCGCCGGTATCCGCCTCGATGGCGAGTTCGCTGGCTTGGCCGATCTGAAAACTCTTGATCACCCGGGTCAGGCGGTCGCGGTCGGCGGTGAAATCCTGGGCCACTTGAACGGTGGCGCCGAGGGTCATGATGGACACCATGTCCGACGGGGTCATCTGCTCCGCCAGAAACTTCAACGCGGCTTCCTGCGCCCGGATCTGTTCCTGGGGCTGCATGGAAGAGAAATCGAAGAACAGCACCAACAAGCGCTTGTCCCGGTATTGGACCTTGCCCGCCGATTGGACATTGATGACGTTGGCTTGGGCGGCCATCGCGGGAGCGGGAGCGGAAACGGAAACCGGAGCCGGAGCCGCTGCCAGGACGGCAGGTTGCGCGGCTTCGTCGGCGATGCGTTGAAACTCGAACACCGCGATCTGCTGCGCTTTGCCGTTTTCGAGTAGCGTGAAGTCTTCCTTCTTCAGATTGCCGATGGCCTTGCCGTCCTTGCCGCGAACGAAGACATCCACTACCACCAGCTTGGTAGTGGTCTTGAACGTGGCGACCTCCGGTTGCTGCCCGGCCAGGCCGAGCGTTAGGAAGACGGTTGCTGCCGCGAGCCTGTACATGCTGGATCTCCTGGTTAGAACTTGTAGCGCAAAGTAGCCTTGAAGGTGCGCATGGGCAGCGCCGCGGTGGGCAGACCATAATTCAAGGCATTCAGCACCGTGCCGAAGTTGGAATAAGTCGCCGTGTTAGTGAGGTTTGTGCCTTCGATTCGGATTTCAATGTGGTTGCGCTCGGTGGCGTGGAAGGAGCGCGTGAGCGAGAGATTCACGGAGAACCGCGCCGGCCCGGGAATGGTGTCGCGCCCCGCGTCGCCGAATGCGCCCAGCGCGGGCGGCGCGAAAGCGGCCTGGTTGAAGAAGCCGCTTCCACCAGAGACACTGAGACCGGTGGCGTCGGCGCGGCTGGCCCCGAAATTCCCGCTGCCTCCGGAATCCGACAGGCTCCCCAAAACCCGCGCCGTGTAGGGCAGACCGCTCATGGCGGCGATGTTTCCCGACACGATCCACGAACGCAGGATGCCGGTAAGGGACGGGCTGGCGAGCCGCACGTTCTTTCCCACCGGCGATTGCGCCGTGAAAGCCAGATTGAACGACTGGCGCTGATCGAACGTGGAAAGGCCGCGCTCGGCGCGCAGGTTGTTGTAGTTCTGCGCCACCACGGCCGCGCCGCCCCCCAGCACGGAGGCATCGTCAATCGACTTGGAGAACGTGTAGAGCCCCTGGATGGAGACTCCCTTGCTTAGTTTGCGGGTCAGCCGCGCCTGCCCGGCGTGAAAGATCGAATTGCCGTCGGAGGTTTCATAGGTGAAGCCCACGGCGTTGTCGATCAAACGCCGGCTCTCGGCGGTCAAGGGCGAACCGGGAAGCGCACGGTTGGGCGCGCGCTCCACGTCGAGCCGCGTGCCCTTAGTGCCCATGTAGCCGATTTCCAGCGCCCAGGTCTTGCTGAGGTTCTGTTCGATGCCGATATTCCAGGTCTGCGCGTAGCCGTCCTTGTAATACCGGTCGACGGCGAAACTGTTGTTGATCAACTTGCTGTTGGCACTCGTGAAACCGGTGGCCAGGCGCAGCGCATAGTCCAGGCTGGCGAGGATCGATTGGCTCTGGGCAAATGGGGGCTGGGACGCCAGATGGCCCGGCAATTCCCCGTAGGCGGAGCCGTTGTAGAAAATGCTGTATCCCGCGCGCAGGACGATGTGTCTCTTCTGGGTGGGGCGCCAGGCAATCCCCGCCCGTGGAGAAAAATTCTTCGGGTCGCCATCGATCAGCGCCCGCGGGAACGTGCCGGTATAAGGCCCGCTTTGTCCCGGGGTGACCACCGCCGCGCCCGTGACACCGGGGGCCAGATCCAGGTTGGACATGCGGTTGTACTTCTCGGTGTACGGCGAGAAATACTCGTAGCGCAGGCCCACATTAAGGGACAGGTTGGAGCGGACCTTCCAATCGTCCACCACGTAGGCGCTGGATGCCGACGAGCGGAAGTAATTGGCGGAGCTTCCATACCGGACCTTGGCCTGGTTCGGAAAACCGAAAAGGAAATCCGCAAAATCGAAGCCGGTGCCCGGCAGCAGGCGCTGGTTGTTGTCGAAGCCGCTGGTCAGCAGACCGGTGAACACGTAGGAGCCGCGGCCGTACGTATCGGTGGTGGGATTGCTTTGCACGCGCCGGTATTCGCCGCCGAAGGTCAGGCTGTGCACCCCGCGCACCACGGTCACCGCATCGCGCAACGCGGAGGCCTGGTCGCGCTTCACCAGCGACGTGCCGTCCGTCATGTTGCCGAAGTTGGTGAAGGAGAGATTGGGCGGGCCGTAGTTGATGGGGTCGGGCGATGTACCCTGAATGCCCATGGCGGCCGCCACATTGGGACCGTTGGCGAAGTACGGAACGTAGTTCGAGCGGTTGCGGCTGAACGCCCAGTGCAAGGCGTTGATGGCGCGCGGCCCAAAGTTATGCGTCCAGCCGGCTTCGGATTGCCAGCCAAAGCCATCCAGCTTGTCTTGAAAGCCGTAGAGTTGCGACTGGCGTCCATTGCGGCTCTGCATGGCGAAGCTCAGGCTGAGGCGGTTCCGGTCGTTCAGCGTATGGTTGAGCTTGGCCGAGAGATCGGTGGTGTTGAGGGGCACCGCCGTCGCGATCTGGTAATTCTGGACGCCCCCGGGCAGGTTGGGTAGCGGGATATAGCTGAGCAACTGGGTCGAGATCGGGTCGAGGCGGCTGGCAGGCACGAGATTGCCGGCGAGCGGCAGATGGCTGATGGGATCGTAGAGCACCAGCGGCCCGGCAACCGTGGGCTTTGTAAAGTTACCGCTGCGCTCAGCGACGGTGGGGACGGTATCGAAGTTGGCGTATGGCGTCCCACCGCGCACGAGGGCGAAATTGAGGAAGAAGGTGGTCTGGGGGTTGCCCGGGAGGGGGCCGCCGGCGGCAGCGCCGAGACGGCTCTGGGAGTAGCTTGGCTTGTTCAGGGGCTGGCCGCTCAGCGAGTACGGGCTGGCGTCCAACGCCGAGTCGCGGAAGGTGTACAGGACGTTGCCCTTGATCTGGTTCTGCGGCTTGGTGGCGCCGAAGCTGCTCACCGTGTCGCTCAGGGACTTTTTCTTTTTTGCCTTCTTGGCGGCTTTCTTGGCGCGTTTTTCGCCGGGCGCGAGGTCGCTTTTGGACTTCTTCTCTTTCTTGGCAACAGTCGGATCCCGGTCCAACTGGTCGAAGAAGTTCTCCTGCTGAACGGATTGCAGTCCACCGCTGAGGCTTCCGTTCACCAGGAAGGCTGCATTGACATCGGAGCCGCCCATGGGCTGGGCCATGGGAGGAGCCGCGGTGGCCTCCAGTTGCTGTTCGATCTGCGCCGGGCTGTCGGCCGGCTCCTCCACATCCACCGTCTGGAATCCGGCGGCTGGCGCCACGGCCGGGGTTTCGGTAACGCCCGCAGCCTGTAGTTCCAGGTCGAAATCCAGGACCGATGACCCGCCTGCCAGGGTCCGTTCTTCGCGGGCTGGCGAAAAGCCGAATATCTCGGCTTGAAAAACCCACTTACCCCAACCGGGAAGCTCGAAGATGTACATGCCACTCTCATCGGTGGTGGTCACCAGCTTCCACTGGTCCAGCGATGCGGTGACGGTAGCGCCGGGAATGGCTTTCTTACCGGAGCGGACGTAACCGTAGTGCTCGCTGCCAAACAGAGTGCTGGAAATGAGAAGGATAAGAAAGCCGCGCGAGAGCCATTCCACAGAAGTGACTCAGCACATGCATGGCCAGATTGGAAAACGGTTCCCGGCTTCACGCCGACGCGGGCAGTTCCCGATCCGACGTTCATGACACGCAAAAATAATGCACTTGAATGCAGCTTTTGCCGGTACCCGCGTAGGCGCCCTATGGCCTGTCATCGGTTCGCATTAGGCCACGCACGTGCACTACGACGTCGGAGGGATTACGGTGGTATTCCAAAAGCAGTTCTTGTTGGCCGCGTTGTTCGGAGCGCAGGCGGCCGCGCTGGCCCAGACCCCGACGGCGACGGACCTGTTCGACGGCAGCGTGCTTCACGAAGTCCGCATGACCATGCTGGACGCCGATTGGCAGGCGCTGAAGGCGGGTTACCTGACCGATACGGCATTCAATGTCGCCACGTTGCAGTGGAAGGGCGCCGGCGGTCTGACCGCCTAGGTCGGCAATTTCCAGATGCATAACCGCGGCCACGGCAGCCGCAGCCCAATCAAACCGGGGTTGCACCTGACCTTCGATGCCAACGTCAAGGGCCAGACTTTCCTGGCCCTGTCCGCGCTCGAACTCAAGCCCAATACCCAGGACGCAAGCTTGCTTCACGAGCGGCTGTCCTTTTTGTTGTTCGCCCGCATGGGCATCCCATGTTCACGTGAGGTCCATTCAACCTTTTACGTGAATGGGGAGTATATTGGCGTTTACCTGCTGGTGGAGTACCCGGACGCGGCTTTTCTGACACGGATCTTCAACGAGAGCACCGGCTACGAATACAATTACATTCCGGGCGACTGGACGGGTATCGTCGGTGCCGGCTACCATTTTGAATACCTCGGCCCGGATCTTACGAAGTATGCGTCAGTCACCGTTCCAACGCCGTTCAGCCCCGAGTCCCACCCCAATGCGCCCGACACCGTGACGTTGGAGGGGATGATCCGGACCATGAATCAGGAGCCGGATGCCACTTTCCTTTCGGCGATGGCGCCTTATCTCGATCTCAAGCTGTTCCTCACCCACATAGCCGTGGAAACGTACGTAGCGGATTACGACTGTATTCTGGGCCAGTTCTTCGGGATGAACAACTTTCACTTCTACCGGTTTGTGAACAAGCAGTTGTCGCAATTCATCCCTTGGGATAAAGACGGCGCGTTCACTGCGACGGTGCGGCCGGTGCTCGAGAACGCCGACCAAAACGTGCTCATGCGGCGGCTGATGGCGATCCCCGAGTACAAGACTTACTACTTCGAAGCCGTAGTCAAGACGGCCATGAATGCGGTGGCGGGCAACTGGCTGCAACAGGAAGCCACGCGCGAGTACAACCAGATCCAGCAGGCGGCTTACGCCGACCACAACAAGCTTTTTCTGGATTATGGCTACCTTGTGCTCTGCGACAACGCTTGTTTCGACGCCGCGGCGGCATATGTAGTGGCGTTTGCCCCGCTGCGGACGCAGTTCGTTATGACTGACGTCGTGACTCAGGGCTACCAGTTGCCTTCCAACTATCCGCAGCTTAACGGCGGTGTAGTGAGCGCCGCCTCTTTCGTGGCCGATGTCGCGAGGGGCGGACTGGCGAGCATTTTTGGCTCCAATATGGGAAACGGCGCCAACACCACAGTCTACATCAACGGCTTTCCTGCCCCGGTGTTTTACGCCTCGCCGGGCCAGTTCAACGTGCAAATCCCCTGGGAAGTTACCGGGATGGGTACCTTCAGCATGATCGTGAACGGCGCGCCCAGCAACGTCGTGTCCAAAGGCGTGTACACCTATTCTCCGGATGTTTTCATGGTTTCGGCAGCTCAGGGCGCGATTACTCACGCCGACGGCACCCTGGTATCGAACGCTAGTCCTGCGGCCGTGAATGAAACGGTGGTCGTCTACGCCACCGGACTGGGGCCGGTAAGCGGCGCGATGGTTACTGGGAATCCGGCATCATGGACCAGTCTTCAGCCCACCACACCACAGCCGGCGACGGCCACGCTTGGCGGCGTTCCCGCCACGGTGTCCTTCTCCGGCCTGACCCCGGGATTCACTGGCCTGTACCAGATCAACGTACAGGTTCCCGCAAACGCGGCTCCCGGCTCGCTCCTCACCATCAACATCGGCGGAGGAAGGGCGCCGGCGGTGCCGCTGCCGGTCAAGTGACTTGACAGACGGCCTGCCAACTAGCCAGCGGGCGTGAGCGCACGTTTGATGTGGTAGGGTTTATTGCCGAACTCGTGGATCCGGTCCCGCTGTTCCAGACTCTTCAGGTATTTCAGCATTTCGCGGCGCACCTCGGCGGTCTCCCAGCCGGGGTAGTGCCTGGCAAGGCTGGCGCAGAAGAACTCCACGAAGCCCGGCTCCCCGTCACCGTCCTTCTTCTTTTCCTTGCCCTTTTTCTTCTCTTTCAAACGGAACGAGGCCGCCGGTTTGGGGGCGAAGCGGAACAACTCCCTGATCCACGCCTTGGGCAGACCGGCGGCGACACCGAATGCCATGGCGCTTTCCACGTAGGGCGCGGCCACCACGGTGCGCCCTTTATTCAGCGCGGGCTGGATCTCCCAGCGCAGGCGGAACAGCAGGTCGGAAGCGTATAAGAGCATCAACGCCCTGGGGGTCGGCGTGAGGTTCTTGGCCTTGACCATGCGCAATTCGTAGAACGTGTTGGAGGCGTCCCAGAGGCTCCAGGCTGGGTCGGCCGCACCGCAGCACAGGCGGGCCAGACGCTCAGCCTCGGAGCGCAGCATCACGCCATTGGTTCCATCCAGCGCGACCAGGCGTCCGCGAGGCTTGGTGCGGCCCGCGCTCTTCCCGCGATCTTTCTTACTCTTCTTCTTTTCCGGTTTCGCCATTCGGGGCTCCCGCCCTGGCACTTAGCCACGCCAGCACCGCTTCGGTGTTCCACTCGCCCCAAGGCCTGCGTTCGGCCGTCATGAACATCTGCCGGATTTCGCGATGCTGCTCCCAAATGGATTGCCGCGCATCCACCTTCAGAAACTGAAAGATGGTGGACAGGGCTTCGAACTCCTGGATCACGCGGCCCAGGAATTGGAGGTGGCTCTTTTTCGGGTCCTTGATATTCGTCACGTCCTGCCCAGCCGAATAAAAGCTGGGCACCTTGGCCCGGCCGCGGTCGGAAGCAGCCTCGGCGGAGAGCGCAAAGTAGAAGACCTGGTCGGGCCAGAAGAGCGGCAGGTAAGCGTTCAACACCCAGTTCAAATCGAGCCCGCGGGCCGAGTCGCGCGCCACCGCCGTGTACAGGAACTGGTCGGCCACCACCACCTTGCCGGACCAAAGCGCGGGCAGGATCTCGGTATTCAACTGGTGCCGGAAGGCCGCCGCGCTCAGGATGCAATACTCTTCGGGGCTAAGGGAATGCGCCAGCTTCCGGGCTTTCAGAATGGGCGTGATGAGCGGCGAGGAGTTCCACTTATAAGTCACCACCTCATGCCCCACGCTGCGCATCCAGGCCTTGAACAGCTTGCGCTGCGTGGTTTTCCCGGAGCCATCCGGTCCTTCGAACGCCACCAGGAAGCCGCGGTTCTTGTCCTGCCGCCGCAGAAGTTCGCGGAGTCTCCGTTCTTCCGCCGCATTGGGGCACTGGAAGGACATGTCTATACTGAATATACCTTACAATCGTAGGAGATCGGAGTTTAGCATGATAGACTCGCCTTGCGGCACCGCTCCGGAACCGGACCAGGTGATTCTGGCGATCAAGCAACGGCGCGAAACCGTGCTTCAGGTCATCCGCTCGGCGCGCGAGCGATTGCTGATCTCGGTATTTCGCTGCACCGACGTCGCCGTGCTGGACGCCATCGGCGAGGCATTGAACCGCAAAGTGGACGTCCGCTTCCTGATGACGCCGCGGGCCCGCGGTTGGGAAAAGAGGCTCAAAGCGTTGGGCACTTATCTGGAGAGCATGGGCGCCAAGGTGCATCCGTATTCGGACCCGGTGGTGAAGTATCACGCCAAGTATCTGCTGGCGGACGATGGCCCGGCCTTGATTACCTCGCTCAACCTGACGGCTAAGTGCTTCGGAGCCACCTGCGACTTCATTCTGTTGACCTACGACCCCGGGGTGGTCGCCGGCCTGCGTGAATTGTTCGAGCTGGACTGGCTGGCGCCGCATTCGACGCTTTCCGCGCACGGCAATCCGCGCCTGATCGTCGGACCGGAACGGGCGCGCGCCCAATTCACGGCGCTGCTGGAGAGCGCCAAGCGTTCGATTCACATCATCGACCATAAGCTGGACGATCCCGCGATGCAGGCGCTGCTGAAATCCAAGAAGGCGCAGGGCGTGGACGTGCGGGTGCTCGGCCAGGGGAACCTCGGCGGTCTGCTGGCGCACGGCAAACTGATGATCGTCGACGGGCGCATCGCGGCCATCGGGAGCATGGCGCAGACGGCGATGAGCCTGGACTTCCGCCGCGAAATCGCGGTCACCGTGGAAGAACCCAAGTGCGTGCGCAAACTGAAGAACTTTTACCGCCTGCTGGCATCCGGCCGCGAACTGATGGACCCGGCTAAGGCCACCGCTTTTGTCAGGGTGAAGCGAGGGCGAAGGCCAGGCGGCGAAGCTTCGTCGCGATCGACCCGGCCGGCGAAGACGGCGTCATGGCGCCAACCCGGCAACGCGAATTAGGACGATGCGGTAAGATAGTAGATGTGCACAACTTACCGTTCGGAAGGAAGCACAGGGCTCATTCTCACTTTACGCGTCGCGGGTTCATGCGGATCGCTGCCAGTGCGGCTGCGGTAGGTCTCGCGACCCGGAAAAGAGCGCTGGCCGAGACCGCGGCTCCGTGGAGTATTGTTTTGGTTCCCGATCCGCAGTACATGGCCGCCACTTATGTGTGTGCTACTGGGCCTACCGGCTACGACAACCTGATGAGCTGGATTGTTAACAATCGTAACCTGCCCGTGGACGGAGTGCCGCTCAACGTCAAGGCGGCCATCGGCGTGGGAGACTGCGTGAACTACGCCAGTCCTACATATGGCGGTGAAGGCTTGATTGCGGCGCAGGCCTGGAGCCGACTGGATGCGGCCGGCATCCACAAGCAGATGACGCCTGGCAACCACGACTGGGTAAACGGGAGCAATGCCGGCTTTTCTCGCGACGACGCGCACCTCGATGGGGTATGGACGGGGACCAATCCATTCAGCGCCAGTAAGCTGGCTTCGGTGCTGGGTTCGGGCATGTCCCTGGCCGGCTCGGGCGACATGGCGTATTGGGGCGGATCTTACAGTTCATCCGGCGCGAATACCTACACCAGGATGAGAATTGGAAACCGGCGAATTCTGATGATCGGGCTGGAGTTCTTTCCCCGTTCGGCGGTTCTGAACTGGGCCAAGAGCGTTCACGACGCTCATCCCGACCATGAATGCTGGATCACCACGCATTCCTACCTTTCCGACCAGGCGGACTTTTCCTCGAATCCGAACGCCCCCGGTAACCGGGCGTCGCGTGGTACCGGCGGCGCCAATAACTGCTGGGGTCCCGACGCCTACGCCATGGGGGCCGCCCCCGCCTCCAACAGCGCCGTGGAGATGTGGAACGGCAGTGATCCAACCTGGCAGGCCGGGCTCAAATCGTTTACCAACCTGACCGCCGTCTTTTCCGGCCATTGGATCGATCCAGCCGGCGATGGCGGATGGTACTGGCAGCGCAATTTTCCGCAATCCTCTTCGCCGCGGGGGCAAAGAGTGCTGGAACTCTTCGCCAATTGGCAGCAGCTCGACTTGGCCACCCAATGTGGCGCAACCCCCGTGAATGGGGCCAGCGACTCGGGACACCTCATGATTCTGCGCTTCCGCGAGGACCTGGTTCCACGGGTTGTGGAGGCTTTCGCACTTTCAACCGTCTCTGGCAGGTGGTATGGCGCCGGGGGGGTCGCACCGGCGGCCGGTCCGATTCAACTCTTCAGCCTGGATTTTCCCGGTGTCCCGCCGGGTGTGCGCCGGAATCCCGTTCAACTGCCAACCAGGGGTTTTTTCCCCCCGCTCTAGGGATCGAGCCGTAGAGAAACAGAGAGCGGCAAGCCCTAGCAGCCCGTAGCCTCAAGGAACATTCCAGGACGAACCGTCGAGGAACTCGACCGCCACCACGCTGAGGGACGGCCTTCCAATCGTCTCGCCCGCTTTGCCGGCGGTCTGAATGCGGTCCCACACATTCTGAACGCTGACGGAGAGCCGCTTCTTCTCGCGAGGCCTCATAAGAATCGAAACCCGCTCAAGGGTGACTATTTCAGTTTTCGATCCGCTACCGATCGCTTGCTGAAAAACCAGCGCGGTCATGCCTTTATCGGATTGATTCTGCACCGTTAGGAACTGTCTCCGGTCGCCTTCGATTCGAAATGTGCCCGGCGTATAGTCGACCAGCGCAATCGGGCTGCCTGAGTGGGTTTGGATCTGGAAGGCGATGGTCTGTGCGTGAGCAAAGGTGCAGCCCAAGAACAGAACTGATACCAGCGTTCGACGGCGGTTCGGCAAGATGGCTCCTGGAAAGCCGATTTTACCAGCCAGCGACGCCGGGACGATGGCGCTGCGATCCGCCACCGTCGCTATGGGCGTATAATCTATACCATGTCCCTCAAGAGCGCGGCCTTTTTCGCATTGGTCGGCATGATTCTGCTGACGGTTCTGCTGGCAGCGGGCTTTATCCGTGACATATCGGCTCTTCTGGCCGGTGCGCTTGCCGCCGTGGCGTTGTTGAAGTCGGGAATTCACTTGCTGGCCAGTCTGAGTGTGACGGTATTCCTGTACGCGTTCCACAAAGCGCAGTCTTGAGCTCCGCCTCGGAATACGTAGCAGCCACTGGTCGATGACCGAGTCGATGAACTCAACGGCCACTACGCGTTTGTGAGTCGATCGGGCCGGGATTCCGCTTTCGCAGTTCTTCGGCGTCGCCAAGGTCTTTGGCGCGGCCGGTCTGCTCCTTGTTGCGGAGCAATGCCGCCCGGCCAATAAAGTGCGTCGCGACCCCTTCCAATTCCGCTTCGCTGCGTGTCGCCCACGCTTCCTCGAAGCTGACACCGGAGATGGTGGTCAACAGATCGATCCGGTTTGGTTTCACTCCTAACTGGACCACTATGCCGGGTGAGCGGAGATCGGCTGGCTGGATTCCCATTTTGCCAAAGCCGAATTCCGACAGCGCGCGCAAGACGCGGTCTGCATTTTCCTCGGTGGGCCGAATCAGTAGATCGAGATCCGCGGTATAGCGAGGGAAACCGTGAAAGGCGACGGCGAAGGCGCCAATCACCAGGTACTCAGCTCCGTTCGAGTTCAATAACTCGAGAAACTCGCGCCAGTCTTTGTTCAGCGGCATCGGGGTGGCGGCGGTCGCGGAGTTCGATAAGAGTATTTAGGCGCTCGTCGGGGGACATCGCCGCGTCGTGGCGCGCGTCGGCCTTATCGGCGTCTTCGAAGCTGGCAAATACCTTTACCGTTTTCTCCACGCCCATATTATAGCCCGTGCGGCTTGCCCGGCGATGTTGGACAACAGCGTCCCGCCGCTCGCTTCCGGCAGGTGCGGCTAGCGAGAGGCGGGATACATCGGCGTCAAGCCGTCAGCGAACCGTCTGTCCGGCGGCGGCCGGGGCATCGGACCCGCCGGCGCCCACCACCAGCTTCAGCCTGGTGTCGCCCAAACGGATCTCATCGAGCTCATTCTTGCCGTTGGAGACCCGGTAGCGCACCGAGTTGGACGGATACTTGTTGTCGACGGTCTCCAGTTTGGCGGGGACGGTGATGGCGGTCTTGCCGCTCTTGATCACGAAACTGGAATCCTTTACATCGATGCCGTACGTGCCGGCCTTCAGTTCGGTCCCGGCCACAACCGTGGGCTGGAACAGCGTCACGTAGTATGTCTTGGCGTTGGCGGTCGCTAACGCCGCAAGCAGGAACAGGGTGGCAAACGTTATAGCGGCTTTCGTCATGAGTGTTTCTCCATTCTCGACGGTCAAACCGTCGTAGGGGTAGACGAGCAGGTGGTGGCGGTCTCTCCTGGCCGTTGTTTGCCGGTTTCGGTATGGCGACATACGGCGAGCAATGGCGCGCTTTGGCGTAACGGAACATTTGCTCGCGGAATTCGTCTGAGTTTACGTGAGGCGGGGGAACGGGTCGGACCGGAACGAAAACCGGCTGGATTCCTGGAAAGAGATTGCGGCCTACCTCAAACGCGGCGCGCGAACCGTGCAGCGTTGGGAACGCGAGGAGGGCCTGCCGGTTCACCGGCTGGTCCACGGCAAACTCGGTTCGGTCTACGCCTACCAGGCGGAACTGGACGCATGGTGGCGCAGCCGCGAGGCGGAACTGGCGAACGAGCCCCCTTTGCCGGCGGGGGCCACTCCCTCGGTAGCGGTGCTTCCATTTGCCGACATGAGCCGGGAAAGGGACCTGGCGTACTTCTGCGAGGGCATGGCCGAGGAGATTCTCGACGCTCTCAGCGGAATCCCAGGCCTGCGGGTTTCCTCCAGGACCGCATCGTTTCATTCCCGGACGCCGGGTGCGGACACGCGCGAGATCGGGCGACGGCTGCGGGTCGGCATGCTGCTCGAGGGGAGCGTGCGCAAGTCCGGAGACCAGTTGCGCATCGTGGTTCAACTGATCGATGCGGGAAGCGGATTTCATCTCTGGTCGGGCCGCTACGACCGCCTGATGAGCGACATCTTCGCCATCCAGCAGGAGATAGCGGAAAACGTCGTTCGCGCTCTGGAGGCGACCTTGAGTAGGGCCGGCGACCCGGTCGCCGGGGTGTTCCGGCCGGGAAAAAACACCGGCGACAAGATCCGCATCGGGCGCTACGTCGCCGGCGCTACTCTCTGGTAAACTTCGAAGATTGGGGATTCAATCAGTGCGGCACATCCAAATCTTAATGTTCAGCGTATGCCTGCTTACGCTCGGCGGGTGCAGGCGGGAGCAGGCGCGGCCCATGGGCGGGCCTCCAGTGGTGCCCGTCTCGGTGGCCAAGGCGACCGAGGAATCCGTCCCCACGGAACTTCGCGTGGTGGGGACGGTGGAAGCATCGGCCATCGTGCAAGTTAAATCGCAGATCGCCGGCGAGCTGGTTCGGACCGGCTTTACGGAAGGGCAGAACGTGGCCCAGGGCGATCTGCTGTTCACCATCGATCCGCGGCCGTATGAGGAGGCGCTGCGCCAGGCGGAAGCCAACGTGGAGCGCGACCGCGCGCAGATCGCGCAGGCCGAAGCCACGTTGGCGCGCGACTCCGCCTCGGCCAAGTACGCCGATAGCGACGCGGCCCTGCAAACGGAGCTGCAAAAGGGCGGGCTGGCTTCGCGTTCGCAAGCCGACCAGTCGCGCACCAACGCCGACGTCTCGCGCGCATCGGCGCGGGCCACCGAGGCCAGCATCGAAAGCGCGCGCGCGGCGCTGGCGAGCGACCTGGCGGCGGTGGACCGGGCCAAGCTCGACCTGAGTTATTGCGAGATCCGCGCGCCCATTTCAGGGCGCACCGGAAACCTGCTGGTGCACGCCGGCAACCTGGTCAAAGTGAACGACGTGCCGCTGGTGGCGATCCACCAGATTGCGCCGATTTTTGTGAACTTCAGCGTCCCCGAGGAGCACCTGCCGGCCATACGGCGTCTGAGCGCCAACCGCAAGCTGGAAGTGCGCGTCTCTTCGCAGGACGATCCCGGGCGCACCGCCTCGGGGTCTCTCTCGGTGATCGACAACACCGTGGACGCCTCCACCGGCACCATTCATCTGAAGGCCACTTTCGAGAATCGCGATGGCCTGCTGTGGCCCGGCCAGTTCGTCACCGCCGTTCTGACGCTGGATACCATCCGCAACGCGACGGTGGTTCCCGCCGAGGCCGTGCAGGCCGGGCCGCAAGGCCAGTTCGTGTACGCCGTGAAGTCCAATAACCAGGCGGAGATCCGCCCGGTCGTCACGGGCCGGGCGTTCGGAAGCCAGATGGTAGTCGAGAAGGGCCTCGCGCCCGGCGACACAGTGGTGACGGACGGTCAATTGCGCCTCTTTCCGGGCGCCATGGTCCGTCCGGTGGACCCGGGGAAGATCGGAAGGCCGCCCCTATGAACCTGTCGCGCATTTTTATCGAGCGCCCGATCATGACGGCGCTCGTCGCGCTTGCCATCCTGCTGTTCGGCACGCTGGCCTTTCGCGCGCTGCCCGTGGCGGCACTGCCGAGCGTGGACTATCCCACGATCCAGGTGAACGCGCTGCTGCCGGGCGCCAGCCCGGAGACCATGGCATCCGGCGTGGCGACGCCCCTGGAGCGCCAGTTCTCGACCATTGCGGGCATTTCGTCGATGAGCTCGACGAACGCGACAGGCTCCACGAGCATTACCGTGCAGTTCACGCTGGACCGCAGCATCGATGCCGCCGCGCAGGACGTCCAGGCAGCCATCTCGGCGGCGGGCGGCCTGCTGCCGAGCAGCATGCCCCGCCCGCCGACTTATCAGAAGGTCAATCCCGCCGACCAGCCTATACTTCTTCTGGCACTGGATTCACCGGCGCTGCCACTCTACTCGCTGGACGAGTATGCCGATACCCTGCTGGCCCAGCGCATCTCCATGGTGAGCGGCGTTTCGCGCGTACAGGTGTACGGCTCGAAATACGCCGTGCGGGTGCAGGTGGACCCGGACCGGCTCGCGGCCCACAGCATCGGGATCGACGAGGTGCAGCGCGCGATTTCCGCCGCCAACACCAATCTTCCAACGGGACGGCTGGACGGCGACAAGCAGGCGTTCACCATCCAGTCGAGCGGCTCGCTAGGCAGCGCCGCGGTGTACCGGCCCATCATCGTGGCGTGGAGGAACGGAACGCCCGTACGGCTGGAGCAACTGGGCAACGTGGTCGACGGCGTGGCCATGGATAAGCTGGCCACCTGGAACAATGGCACCCGCTGCATCATGCTGGCCATCCAGAGGCAACCGGGGACCAACACGGTGGAGGTGGTAGAGAACGTGATGCGGCTGCTGCCGCAGTTCCGCCGCGAGCTGCCGGCCTCGGTGCATCTCGCGGTGCTATACGACTCCTCCCAATCGATCCGCAATTCGATTCGCGACGTGGAGTTCACGCTGCTGCTGACCGTCTGCGTGGTGGTGATGGTGATTTTCCTGTTCCTGCGGAATCTTTCGGCCACGCTGATTCCCGGGTGCGCGGTGCCTTTTTCGATTGTGGGCACGTTCGGCGTGATGTACCTGCTGGGCTACAGCCTGAACAACCTCTCGCTGATGGCCCTGGTGCTTTCGGTGGGGTTCGTGGTGGACGACGCCATCGTGATGCTGGAGAATATCGTGCGCCACATGGAGCTGGGTGAAACCCGCATGCAGGCGGCCAAGGCTGCGTCGCGCGAGATCGGCTTCACGATTCTCTCCATGACCTTCTCGCTGGTAGCGGTGTTTATCCCGGTGCTGTTCATGCGGGGAATCGTGGGCCGGCTGCTGCACGAGTTCTCGATCACCATCGTGGTGGCGATCCTGATTTCGGGATTCGTGTCGCTCAGCCTCACACCCATGCTGGGCAGCCGGTTCCTGAAGCCCAGCCGGGAGGCGCACCACGGCCTGGTGTACCACGTGCTGGAATCGGGTTTCAACCTGCTGGCGCGCTGGTACGAGATCACGCTGGGGATCGCCATGCGCCTCCGCCTGGCGACCCTGGCGGTCGCGGTGCTGATGCTGGTGGGGACCGTGTACCTCTTCAAGACCATGCCGACGGGCTTCATTCCCAGCCAGGACAGCGGATACATGTTGGGCATAACAATGGGGCCTCAGGACATCTCGTTCGATGCGATGGCGAAGTACCACTATGCGGTGGGCGAGGTGATCCGAAAGGAGCCGGGCGTTCGGGACGTAGGCGCGGTTCTCGCGGGCGGCTCGGGGTTCCTGCAGAGCAACCAGGGCATGTTGTTCGTCATGATGAAACCGCGGTCGGAGCGGCTTCTCTCAGTGGACCAGATCATCGAAGACCTGCGCCCCAAAGTGATGGCCATTCCGGCGGTGTTCGTGTTCATGCAGAACCCGCCGCCCATCACGGTGAGCGGCCAGTTCGGCAAGAATCAGTACCAGCTCACGCTGCAAAGCGCGAACCTGAACGAGATCTACACCTGGGCGCCGCAGCTCACGGCCAAGATGAGCCAACTCCCGGGCTTTGTGGACGTGACCAACGACATGCAGATCTCCGCCCCCCAGCTCATGGTGGATATCGACCGCGACCGGGCGGTGGCGCTGGGCGTGACCGCGCAGCAGGTGCAGGATGGGTTGTTCAGCGCCTTCGGGACGCGGGAAGTCTCGGTGATTTACGCTCCGGCCAATCAATACTCGGTGATCATCGAGGTGGAGCCGCAATACCAGCGCTCGCCGGACGCGCTCGCGAAGCTGTACCTGCGTTCGTCATCGGGATCCCTGATACCGTTGGAGGCGGTGGTGCGGACCAAGCGGCAGACGGGTCCGCTGACGATCGACCATTTCGGCCAGTTGCCGGCGGTGACGGTGTCGTTCAATCTGCGGCCGGGCTTCTCGCTGGGCCAGGCGGCGCAGCAGGTGGATGACACCATCCAGGAAATGCGCATGCCGGCCACCATCAGCGCCAACTTCCAGGGAACGGTGAAGGAGTTCCAGCAGTCCTTCCAGAACCTGACCGTGCTGCTGATCGTGGCCGTGCTGGTGATTTATATCGTGCTGGGCATCTTATACGAGAGCTTCATCCACCCCATCACGATTCTGTCGGGGCTGCCCTCGGCAGTGGTCGGCGCGCTGCTGACGCTCATGCTCTTTCACAAGGAGCTGGACCTGTACGCGTTCGTGGGCATCATCATGCTGTTCGGGGTGGTGAAGAAGAACGCCATCATGATGATCGACTTCGCGCTGGACGCGCAGCGGCAGGGCGCGAGCGCCTACGATTCCATCTGGCGGGGGGCCATGCTGCGTTTCCGGCCGATCATGATGACCACGGCAGCGGCGCTGTTCGGCACGCTGCCGATCGCGCTCGGCTACGGCGAAGGCGCCGACGCGCGCCAACCCCTCGGCCTGGCGGTGGTGGGCGGGCTGGTGGTGAGCCAGTTCCTGACGCTGTACATCACGCCAGTGATCTACCTGTACCTGGAGCGATTGCAGGAATGGCTGCAAAAAGACCGCTCGGCGGCGGCGGATGCGGTGCCGCAGACGTAGGGGGCCTACTCAACTAGCCCGGCGTTCTTTTTCGAGCGCCTGATGCATAATTGAGGGACCCCGCCGAACGTTTCCCTGTATAGTACTGTTTATGGCCATCATCGCCGTGGCGGGCCGGAAGGGCGGGGTGGGGAAGTCCACCATCGCCGGGAATCTGGCGGCGGAGTTTGCCGCTATGGGGCGGAGCGTGGCGGTGCTCGACGCCGATCCGCAGCATAGCCTGGTCGCTTGGGCGGCGCAAGGCGACGGGGTGCTGGCGCGCTCGGTGCGGAAAGTGGCCGACGACGCCGACACGTTGCGGTCGCGGGCGCACAAGGCCGAGAAAGACGCCGATATCGTGCTGATCGATACGCCGCCAGGGATGCCGGAGGTGGCCTACCAGGCGGCGCTTGCGGCGGACCTGCTGCTGCTGCCGTGCGGGCCATCGCCACTGGATCTATTCGCGCTGAAGGAGACACTGTCTCTGGGGCTGAAGGCGCGCGCGGAGCGGCGATCGAAGAAGCCGCGCATCCGGTTCGTGCCTTCGAAGGTTCTCATGACGACCAACCTGGGGCGGGGGTTGGCATCCTCGCTGGCGGATATGGGAAGGAAGGTTCTGCCCCCTATCGGGCAGCGCGTGGTGGTGGCGGAGGCGGTGGCGCGCGGGATGACGGTGGCGGAGTACGCGCCGGATTCGCCGGCACACGAGGAGTTCCGCAAACTGGCCAAGGCGGTGGACAAGCTTCTGAAGCGGTGAGTTTGCAGGGTTGAAAAAGCAGGCCGCCTTCCAGGCGGCTGGACCCGCTGAAAGCGAGTCCGCAGGCAAAATGCCTGCCCCACAAACGATGGGCGGCGTCACCGGTTTGACTTCATGGGTCGGGGCACGCTATTTTGCTAGTAGCGGCGCGGTAGCCAAGTGGTAAGGCCAAGGTCTGCAAAACCTTTATTCGTGGGTTCGATTCCCACCCGCGCCTCCAACTTCCTGGCGCACTACAACCGCACCTTCGATACGAATTCGTAGTGGCCCGAGGCCAGTTCGAATACAGCTTTGCCCTTCTCGGTTCCGGTGAACTTGACGCCCTTGGACTGGGCGGCGGGCCGGCCGCTTTCGGTGATGGCTTCGGGCGCGACGCTCGGCAAATATAGCGTGGCCGTGGCGCCCGCCGGCGCGGTGATCGACGCGTGCAACGCGCCGCTCTCGATCCGCCAGTCGCTCACAATCGCGCCATGAATCGATTGGTACCGCGTGCGCGCGAACGTCAGGCCACCCACCGGCGCCGGCTTCAACACAAAATGCTCGAAGCCGGGCGACTTTTCATCCACACGGATGCCGCCGACGCCCTCAATGAACCACGCCCCAATCGAAATCAGGGTGTCGTGAATATGGGAACCGCCGTCCCAACTCTCCCAACTCGTGGTGGCGCCCTTCTCCAGCATGTTGCCCCAGCCGGGGTAGTCTGTCTTGGTCGCCATCTCGAAGATCAGGTCGTTACGGTCTTCCTCCATCAACTCTTTCAGCAGGAAGTACAACCCGTGCATGCCGGCATCCAGGTGCCCCGTGTTCTTGACGCGGATCGTCTCTTCCAGGTTCTTCAGCACCGCCGGACGAACGGCGGCCGGCGCCACACCGATCAACAGCGGGAACGCCAGATACGGCTGCTCCCCGGTGGCATAGCTGTTCCTGGCGGCGTCGAAGAACTGCTCGTGCAGCGTGCGGCGCAGCGTGTCCGCCCGCGCCGTGTAGAGAGCCGCGTCGGCCGGCTTGCCCAGCACGGCGGCAATCTTGGTGGCCAGATCGAGAGTATACAGGTAGTGGCAGTTGTTGATGAACCGCGCGCTCACCGGATTTCGCGATATGTCTGGGCCGCCGGCGCGCCGCGGCGACACCCAGTCGCCCAGGTAATTCCACTGCAGTTGGCGGATGCCGATGCCGACGTACGGCTCCAGAATGTGGTCCTCGGTCTTCGTCTCGGCGAAGGCCAGCCACTTCCGGATCATCGGATAGTTGGTTTCCAGCACCCGCTTGTCGCCATAGTTCAGGTACACCTGCCACGGCATGGTCACCACGAAGCCGCTCCACATCGGCCCGCCGCCGCCCTGGTCCGGGTAGTTGGGGGCGGTATACGGCAGATCGCCCGATTGCGGGTCTTGCGCGTCGCGCCAGTTGGCCGCCCAGCGGCTATAGAGGCCGCCGGTATCGAAGTTGAACAGCCCCGTCTCGAGGGACGTGCCGGCGTCGCCGCCGTAGCCCAGGCGCTCGCGCGTCGGGCAGTCCACCACGTAGCCGTTCAGCGTCAGGCATTCGTAAGTCCAAGTCACCAGCCGATAGATGCGATTCAGTAGCTCGTTGGAACAGGAGAACTGGCCGGCGCGCGCGTAAGCCGTGCGGAGGAACAACCCCTTGACGTCCGCCATCGGCGGCGCCTGCTCCAGCCCCGTGAGGTGCGCGTAACGGAAAGCGTGATAGTTGAACCGGGAGCGCATGGTCTGGCCCGCTCCCGCCCGCGTGACGTATTCGTCGCGCTGGTTGAAGGTGGCGTAGCGGTTGCCCGCCGGCGGGTCGTCGGCGAACTCGATCTTCAGATTCTTTCCCGCGGCGAGATTCGCGGGAAGGCGCACCTCCAGCCACCCGGTAAAGTTCTTCCCCATATCGATCAACCACCCGCCCGCCGCCGTCTTTTCGATCTTCGCCGGCCGGATGGTTTCCAGGATGCGGTTCGGCTCGACCATTTGCGCCGATGTCGCGACCGGCGGCGGATCGAACGTGGCGGCCGGCTCCCAGTTCGAGTCCTCGAGACCGACGGCGTTCCAGTCGGGCTGTTCCAAGCGCGCGTCATAGCGCTCGCCGCCGTAGTCGCCGAAAGCCGTGCCCCGGCCCAGCGGGGTGATGGGGCTGGCTTTGGCTTTCCACGTCTCATCGGTTGCCACCTTCACCGCTCTTCCGCCCGCGAGCGCGATCTCCAACTGGGCGCGCACCAGCGGCCCGTCATACACCACGCCCGGATGGCCGCGGACATACCAGCCGCGGCCCAGCCACAACGCCACGGTGTTGGGGCCTTTCACCAGGTAGCTCGCGATTTCGTGCGTCACAACCCAGTTGCGCCGGGAATAGTCCACCACCGCCGGCGCCAGAATGGCGTCGTCCACCTTCTTGCCGTTGATGTATAGCTCGTAGTACCCGAGCGCGTTGACGTACGCTGCCGCCCGCGCGGGCTTCTCGTCGAGCATGAACGTCTTGCGCAGCCATGGGGAGGGGAGCGGCGTGCCCTCTTTGACGCCCGCGGGCCGCGCCAGCCCGATCCACCGGCTCTGCCAATCCGCGTCGCGGAGCAGGCCCATGGACCAGTGCGCCGGGCCGCTCCACGCCACGCGGCCCTCCCGGTCCCAGACCCGCACCTTCCACCAGGCGCGCGTGCCCGATGGCAGAGGCCGGCCCTGGTACACCACGAAGGTGGTCCGCGAAGATCCCACTTTGCCGGAGTTCCACAGATCGCCTTCGTTGCGCTGGAGTTTCTCCGGGCTGCTCGCCACCAGAATCTGGTAGGCGGTCTGGCCGTGTTCGCGCGGGCCCGATGCCAGGACCCAGCTCAGGCGCGGCTTCTCCACGTCGATTCCGAGCGGATTCACCAGATATTCGCAACGCAGCCCTCCCACCGGGGGAGGGGTCTGGCCGGATGCCACGCTGCCAGCCAGGACGGGCGCCAACGACGCCACGAGGGTAGCTATGAGGACCTTCATGTGGCCACTATCGGAACAACAAAGGCGCGAATTCGTGCAGGTCGCGCCGCCAGGTTTGCCACTCGTGGGCCGTGCCCGGCGATTGGTAGAACACACTCGTTATGCCCGCCTGCTTCAGCGACTCGGCCATGGCCCGCGCCGGGGTGAGCATCCTCTCCTCGGCCGTGCCCGCGCCGAACCACAGCAGGTGAACTTTCCGGGTGAACGCGGCGGCGTCGGCGAAGGCCCCGCCATAGGCCGTCTTCAGGTCGGACGCAGCCCGCAACGGCGAGCTGAACGAGCCAATCCACGAGAACCGATCCAGATGCGTCAGGGCGATCTGCAGCGCCTGCCCTCCGCCCATCGACAACCCCGCCATGGCCCTATGGTCGCGGTCCGCCAGCGTGCGGTACGTCCCGTCGATCATGGGGATCAAATCGTTCAGCACCACTTGTTCGAACGCGTTTGCCTGCGCGGTTCCGGGAGCGGCGGCATAGCCCTGCTCCATCACCACGATCATGGGCTTGGCCTTGCCCTCGGCAATCAGGTTGTCGAGGATGAAATTGGCGCGGCCCTGGTTTGTCCAGCCGCGCTCGTCCTCGCCCGAGCCATGCTGCAGATACAGCACCGGGTAGCGCGCCCGTGGGTTGCGGTCGTACTCCGCCGGCGTGTAGACGATGGCCCGCCGCCAGGCAGCGGTGGTCTTAGCGAAATACCAGCGGGTCCGCACTTCGCCGTGCGGGACATCCTTGGCCGCATAGAAGCCGGCGCCCTTCTCGGGGACCTCCACGCCGCTCGACTCCCGGCCATAGCCGAAGAACGTCTCGCTGCCCACATCGTTGACCATCACCCCATCCACCAGGAACCAGTAGTAGTGAAAGCCTGGGATCGCGGGCGGCGTGGTCAAGGTCCACGTGCCATCCGCGCCCCGGATCATGTCGATGGGGCCTTTGCCCAACCCGTTATCGTCGCCTCCCGGCTGCAACTGCACTTTTTTCGCCTCGGGGGCCTTGATGCGGAAGGTGACGCGCGAGTCGGAGCTCACGCGAGGGTACTCGGCGCCGCGCACATTCGAAGGCGCCGGCTGCGAATCGGGGGCCGCTTGGGCCCAGCAGGAACCGCAAGCCAGCATGAAACCAATCACGGCTCGACACATGACTTTGCTCCTGTCTGCGCGCGGATTTTACTCCTTGGCCCGCGTGGAAACGAGCATGGACTCCAGAATCTGATCGCTCAGGTCCTTCACCGCTCCCGGAGAGTGGGACAGGAACAGCGTGTTGCTCTTGCCGCTTTCGCCAATCGCTTTGAGCGTGTCGAAATACTGGGTGACCATCACCAACTGCATCACTTCCTTGGCGGAGGCCCCCTCGACCACCTTTTGGAATTGCTCGATGGAAGACTGCAGGCCCTCGATGATAGCCCTCCTCTGGTTGGCGATTCCTTGCCCCTGCAGAGCCTTGCTTTCCGCTTCGGCTTCGGCCTTTTTGACCACCAGAATCTTCTCCGCCTCGCCGCGCGCGTTGGCGGCCACCTGCTCGCGTTGCGCCGCGTTGATATCGTTCATGGCCGATTTGACCTTCTCATCGGGCACGATGTCGGTAACCAGGACGTTGACGATTTCGTACCCGAACGCGGACATGTCCGAGTCCAGTTCCTTCTTCACGGCCCCCGCAATGCTCGACTGGCTGGCGAACACCTCGTCCAGCGTCATGCCCGGCACGTGCCCGAGGATCACCTGCTCGACATAGGACTTGATCTGCGCGGTGGGGTCCGCCAGCTTATAAAAGGCATCGAAGACCTTGTCCGGACGAACCTGGTTCTGAACAGAAATCGGGATGGTGACGAAAACGTTGTCCTTGGTCTTGGTTTCCATGGTCAGGGTGATTTGGTTCACACGCAGGCTCATGGTGCCGGCCACGGAATCGAACAGCGGGACCTTCCAGTTCAGGCCCGGCTGGGCAACGCGAAGAAACTTGCCAAAACGCGTGATCACCGCCACTTGCGCGGTTCTCACGGTAAAGAAACTCGCCAGAATCACGTACAGCACAATAACGGCAGCTATCACCAGCGGAATCGAAAAAATGACGTCCATGCGTTTCTCTCCAGGGGATTTCTCCCCGGCCTCCGTTTCATCCTACGGCAATATAGCGCCAATTCGGCGATGGAGCAAGCCGACCTGGAGCGCCCTTGAGCCGCCGTGGAGCGCTCGACCCTTAAAATGAAAGCTGAGATCCAAGGTGCAAGAAGAAGCAAGCACGAGCAGCGCCAGGGAGCGGCCTCGAAGTATGAGGTTCCTGCCACGCGAACACGGCGCGACGGCGATGCTGATGGTCCCCATGGTTTGCGTCGCGATACTTTCCCGCGAGTGGCGTTGGAGCGAGCTTGCGACCCCGATGGCCCCTGGTAGTGCACGCCCGGCTTGACGCGCGGATCGCGAGTCGCGGAATCGCACCGGCCCGCGATGGCTACCGGCGCGCAGCCCAAGTCGCCCTGGGTATGCTGGACTGCGCGGCGATCGCCGCCGCTATTCTGCGGCATGGCTGGATTGCGCTCGCGCTCCTGGCGATGGTGGCCGGTTACTGGTACGATCTCCGCGGCCAACGGGATGCTGCGGCGCTCCAGATGCCGCTGAAGACGGTTGGGCAACGCGCCCTGGCGCTGTCAGCACTGTTCGCAGTCTTGCTCATCCTGGGGTTTTGGTGATCGCATGAGTGCCTGCGCCCACATGATATGATTTTCTCTGAATGCATAAGTTGCTGGTCATCGGCTTGATCGTCTGGTACCCGGGTTTGCTGGCCGGTCAAGGGTTCGGAAAGCTGAAGAAGACCATCGTCCTGGAACGGAAACTGCCGGCCGCGGTCAAACTGCCGGGCAACGCATTCGATGTCAAGGTCTCAGCGGAGAAGCCGCAGGACCCGTGCTCGAAGCTGGCTGCCGACAAGTTGCAGCCCATGATCGAAACCAACCTCATCCGCTTCAACAGCCAACTGGAACTCAATCCGGACAAGCCCGATACGTTGATTGTTCTGAAGGTGCTGATCTGCAACGCGGCGGCCACGCCGAAATACGACACGCTGCTTTCCGGGAAGAGCAAGGGACAGCAACAACCTTCGGGTGTGAAAGTGAACGGGCGCCTGGAGGTGACGTACCAGGCCCGGACGCGCGCGGGCAAGTTCGTGGATGCCGAGCCCATCGACGTGAAGTACGAGCATGAGTTCGACCAGGTGAGCAGCGCGGTTTCGGAAGCCAAGAAGATCCTGAGCAAGATCCCGCGTCCGGGCGCCAGACGCCGGAACGATGAGGGCGAGGACGAGCCGCACACCATCGAGGACGTGATCGAGATTCTGGTGGACCGCACGGCGCAGCGGGTGGCGGCCCGCCTGGTGAATACCAGCGAACGCGTGGAAGTGATGCTGGCGCGCGGCGCGCTCGATCAGAACAACCGGAACGCCGACGCCGGCCAATGGACCAAGTTCGTCGAGGAACTGGAAACCATGCCGCCGCTCGCTCACCTGGAGGACGATGCCTACCGCCTGTATAACATCGGGGTGGGAGACGAAGCGCTGGGTTACAAAGCGGAGAGCCCGGCCAGCGCGAGACGTTACTTCGAGCAGGCGGTGATGCAATACCGCAAGGCGGGCGAAGCGTATCCCCAGGAAAAGTATTTCATCGAGCCGGTGAACCGCATCGAAGTTGCGCTGGAGCACTACAAGCAACTGACTCCGCCGGCGGAGCCTCCGGCCGCCAAGGCGCCGGTTAAGAAGGGGAAAAGCAAGTGAGACTGTGGGCGGCCCTATTGGCGCTGGCGGCCGCGGGCCACGCACAGCAGGGTTGCGCGGTGTCCAAGGACCTGGTGGTGCGGGCGCTGGAACTGGTCTCCGCCTCGCCCTCGAGGGACGATCTGTCGAATGGCCTGCTGTTACTGAAGCAGGCGGAAGAGGCCTGCGACGAAAACGGCGATGCCTGGTATTACCGGTCGCTGTTTGAGCGCAAACTCGGCCAGGGCAATCCGCAATACTCATTGGGGAAGGCGCGGGAACGCAACGCCCCAGCCCTCAAGAGCGCCGAAGACCCCTTCACGCTGGCGACTCCGGCGCGCGGGGTGGCAGTTGTGGCGCACGACAACCCGGCTGCCGGCGCCACGGCGCGCGCCACGCGCGACATCCACCAGCCCGACGTTTCGCACAAATGGGCGCTGGTGGCGGGCGTCGGCCAATTCCATAACCCGCGCCTCAATCTCAAGTACACGCGCAACGATGCCCAAGCGGTGGCCGACTTACTGCGCGATCCTACTTACGGCCGGTTCAACGCCGATCACGTGCGCCTGATCGCCGATTCGGAAGCTACGGCGGTGAACATCCGCGCGGGCCTCAACTGGCTGGTGCGCAGCGCCACCGAAGACGACCTGGCAGTGATTTACATTGCCACTCACGGCACGGCGCGTGAGCAGGACGCGGCCGGCGCCAGTTACGTGGTGGCCTACGACACCGATGTCGATTCGCTGGACGGGCTGTATTCCACGGCTATTCCGATGGTTGAAATCACGACCGTGGTCCGCACACGGATCAAAGCGCTGAAAGTGGCCGTGATCCTAGACACTTGCCACAGCCAGGGCGCGCTGACGCAGACCGTGACGATTCCGCAGTCGATAACTGCGCAGACGCTGGATCACATCAAGGAAGGCACGGGCCGGGTGATTCTGGCAGCCAGCCGGACGGAAGAGAGTTCGTACGAGTTAGCGAAGTATTCTCACGGGCTGTTCACTTACTATCTGCTTGAAGGGCTCAGGCAACAGAAGGATGCGCCGCTTGACAAGATTTATCAATGGGTGGCGGCACAGGTGGCCAGGGAAGCCGATGCTAACGGATGGAAACAGCATCCGGTGTTCGGGGCCAGCGACGAGGCGAGCCCCATCGTGCTGGGGATTGCACCGGTGGACACAGTCGGATGGCTGGGCCCAGCCGTCCGTCCAATCGCTCCCTAACCCGAAGTTCCACTCCCTGTTGGAGGCGAATCCATTGACTTCACGAGGGTCGGACGCGAAAGCGTCTTGCGCTACTGACTACAGTTCGGCTATAACCTGACGTGCAGCAGTTCGAGTGCGTATTGCTGAGATGGGGTGGGGCGGGTGATGACCTCGAAGGCCGGCAGCGATGCGAGACAAGGTTGGACCCGGTTCTTCACGATCGTGGCAAGATCCCTGAGCCAGTCCTGAAAGCTCTGCACGGGGAGATCGTCGGCGGTGCGTTTGCTTCGGGCTTTGGCTTGAGCCTCCGGAGAGCGCACGGCTGGAGCGACGGGGGAAGAACGCCGGCCGTCACGCTGTTCGTCGTCGAACAAGACTGGCGCCAGTGCCTGGCGCATGTGCCACTCCACGTAGTACGCCAGCGGCGGCTCTTCGGGGCGATGGTAGGAAGGATCGCCGCCTTGCCGGTGGCGACCGGGTAGCGGGAGGCGGTGGAAACAGCGAAATCAGGCGGCCCGGAGGTGAGGGTCGGCGAGGTGTTTGTGGAATGCGCTGAAAAGATAGGATTTCCCGGCTTTGGATTTTTCCGGCAGGGCAACAACTACGCCTTGCGGGGGCGAAGACGGCTCCCGGAGGAAAAAATGCAACTCACGGGATCAAAGGATAGCGGCTGCGAGTATACTGACAGTGCTGGAGAGCCCAAAATGGAAATCTCGGTTGAAATGGATGCAACAATCACCGCCAGCCGAGGCAACTGGGCGTATAGTGTTAGGTTGACGGTGGAACGACATCGTGACTCCAGAGGACAGGAGGCTG